>ENA-UOJT01001350-UOJT01001350.1-human-gut-metagenome-genome-assembly--contig:-C15-NODE-1350-length-16176-cov-5.430432_pt1 | contig 16176 bp, 12 predicted proteins | sample MGYA00242357_ERZ723904 | MGnify/ENA metagenome assembly ERZ723904 | reverse complement strand
CCCGTCCCAAATTTAACTGCAACGCCTGCCGAAACGGACGGGTAGTTAAAATAGCCCCGTCCCAAATTGACTACTTTTAATGGAATGGGAAGGAAAGACGGATGTCCAAGCCGCGTCGTCGTAAGCAGAAAAAGCAGGTCAAGGCCGAGCTCAAGCTTAGGCAGTTTGCCGCTACCGAGCTTTCCGACCAGCTTGCCGCCCAACACTCCGCCGCCGACCTGCCGCGCTTTATGGTCGACACGGTCGCCGGCGCCTATGCCCCCACAGATGCCGAGCTCATGATCGAAGGCTTTGGCGCCGCGGCCACACGCCCAGTCACACTGCGCGCCAACACGCTCAAGGCGACTGCCGAAGACATCGCCGCCGCACTCGACGAGGCCAGCATCGCGCACCAAACCGTTGCCTGGTATCCGGACGCCTTCATCCTGCCCGAGGCCCAGGTTTCCGACCTGTGGGACCTCGACATCTACCGCGACGGCAAAATCTATCTGCAGAGCCTGTCGTCCATGATGCCGCCTTTGGTGTTGGGCGCTCAGACCGGCGAGGACATCCTGGACATGTGCGCAGCCCCTGGCGGCAAGACGACGCAGATCGCCGCCCTCACGCAGGGACAGGCGCACCTCACGGCCTGCGAGATGAGCATTCCCCGCGCCGAAAAGCTCGAAGCCAACCTCCATCGCCAGGGCGCCAAAAACGTGCCCGTCATGCGTATCGACGCACGCGAGCTCGACGAATTCTTCCGCTTTGACCGTATCCTGCTCGACGCCCCCTGCACCGGCACGGGCACCGTCATCAGCGGCAACGAAAAGAGCCTGCGCGGCCTGACCGAGCAGCTGCTTGACAAGTGTGCCCGCTCGCAGCGCGCACTTCTGGACCGCGCCATGGGCGCCCTCAAGCCGGGCGGCACGCTCGTCTATTCCACTTGTTCGATTATGCCGCAGGAAAACGAGGACGCCCTGCAAGAGGCCCTCGACAAGCACATGGACTGCGAGCTTATCCCCCTCGACGGCACGCCGAGCGAAAGTGAAACGCGCCGTGCTCAGGAAGCTGGCGAAGAGCCGCGCGTCGAGTGCAACACCCTCACCGAGGCCATCGCCGCCGGCCACGTCTCGTCCGTCGCCAACGGAATGCCCGGCACGCTGACCATTCCGCCCAGCCGCGACTTTGAGGGCTTCTACATCGCCCTGATTCGAAAACGCAGCTAGCGCACGGATTCAAAACTCAACAAACTATCTCTGTGCGCGCTTGTCCTGCTGGTCACGGTGCTGCTTAAGCACTTCGCGTTCCTTGCGCTCGGCTCTTTTGCCCTTAATGGCCGTGACCACCAAGTAGATGATCGCGGCGGCAACGATTGCGCCCACACACAGGCCAATCGAGCCCAACATTGCTGTGAATTCCATACCGCGTCACCTCTCTTTTAAACGGGACATTCAAGATAGCACCTCAATACCCGCCACCACAGCTCCTTCACGTTCGCCGGCCCTTCGGTCTAACGGATGGCGCGACGGGGAAAAATCAACTCGTCAAACGATTTAGCAAGCACAACGCTGTCGGCACCCCGCCGGCCACCATCGCATAGAATCGAGCCCCCATGGATACTCTCAACGATTTGAACGAGCGCGTCGACGCCTTTGTCGGCACCAGCTCCTTCGACGCGCCTGCCGCGACTAACGACCAGGCCCCCATCGATGTTCCTGCCGAGGTTCACGAGGACATCGTCGCCTCGGTCGATTTTTCCGAGGTCGAGCTTGCAGACGAGTTCACCGAGCCCCAGGTAGCCGTGACCCCCAACGGACTGCTCCCCATGGAGCCGCTGCCCATCGACGGGCGCCTGCGCAAGGCGGCCCTCCGCATGCCCGACGAGATCGAGGAGGCCAGCGGCTTTACGCTCTTCGGTCGTCGCATCAAGTCGCTTATCTACACCACCGACGTCGCGGTCATCCGCAACTCCAATGCCGACGCCGTCTTTGCCGTCTACCCCTTCACGCCGCAGCCCGCCATTACGCAGGCGCTGCTGACCGTTGCCGAGTGCCCGGTCTTTGTGGGCGTTGGTGGTGGCACCACCACCGGTAAGCGCTCCGTACAGATGGCAGCCGTCTCCGAGATGCAGGGCGCGGCGGGCTGCGTGGTCAACTCCCCCGCCACTGCCGAGATGGTCGAGCACATCACCAACATCGCCGACATCCCCGTCATCACCACGGCTGTACGCTGCGACGATGATGCGCATGCCAAAGTGCGCGCCGGAGCCAAGATCCTCAACATCGCGGCCGGCAAGAACACGCCGCAGGTCCTGCGTGAACTGCGCGAGCACTATCCCAACCTGCCGCTCATCGCACCGGGCGGCAAGACACCCGAGAGCATCCGTGAAACCATCGCCGCCGGTGCCAACGCCATCATCTGGACACCGCCTTCGGCCCAACAGCTGCAGACCGACATGATGCAGCGCTACCGCAAGATGAAAGAAGACGCCACGCCCGTCATCTCGCGCGACGATGTGCCCATTATCGACCAGGTCGCCGCCGCCGAGGTCAGCCAGGTCGAGAACATGAATCCCGACGTGCCGATTCCCGACGAGGTTATCGAACGCGTCGCTTCGATCCACGATCATATCGAGGAGCGTCGCGCCAACCGTGGACTCAAGCCCTCGCTGCACGGCTTCTTCTTCCGCGGAAAGAAACGCTAACCGCAACAGCATGGCCCGCCCCACAAAACGTGAGGCGGGCCATTTTCGCTTGAGCAATCATGCAGCGACGTGATGGGCCAAGTTAATCCACGCGTTTGTCGCCCATAAAGAAGAGCGCCACCGTACCAGGTCCGGTGTGCGAACCGATCAGAGCACCGATATTGTTGATCTCAATCTTGCCTTTGAGCCGCGGAACTTGTTCCTCAATCAGCGCCGCAACGGCCTCGGCATCCTCGCGGCACGCCGAATGGGACAAGATGCACTTACCCGAATAATCCACACCGTCCTGCACGTGTTTCATCATGGTCTTAGCCATCTCGGAAATCGCGCGCTTCTTGGTGCGAATCTTCTCACGTGGCGACAGCCCACCTTCGCAATCGACCGTCATAAGTGGGCAAATCTTAAGCGCCGTGCCGATGATCGCGCTCGCAGCCGAAATGCGACCGCCGCGCAGGTAGCTCGACAGATCGGTCGAGAAGAACCAGTGGTGAAGGTTGAGTTTATGCTCCTCAATCCAAGCGGCCGTCTCGTCGAGCGAAGCGCCGCTATCGCGCACGTCGGCGGCATATTCCAGCAATAGGCCAAAGCCCGAAGACGCCGCCAGCGAATCGATGACGCGCACCTTGCCGCCCTGAGGATAGCGATCCGCGAGCATCTGTGCCGCAACGCAGGCCGATCCATACGTGCCCGAAATACCCGACGACAACGCCAGGTGCAGCACGTCTTTACCCTCGGCAACAAACGGCTCCCAAAACTCCTCGTACTCACCCACGCTCACCTGAGACGTCTTGGGCATGGCGCCCGCGGCAATCTGGGCAAAAAACTCGTCCGGCGTAATCGACTGATACAGGTCGTCCGTATAGACAACATCGTCGATCTCGTAATGAAAACACACGACAGGGATATTGCGCGACGCAAAGAACTCACGGGTTCGGTCGGCGGCGGATTCACAGGTCAGGACAAAATCACTCATATGAGGCTCCTTAAGTACTACTGCGCAAATTATCGCACAGCAAGCCTAAATACGATACAAACGTCCACTATTTACCAATTCGAACCATTTGCATTGAATATCTTTACCACCATCGTCTCCACCGACCCCACGCATGAATATCTGAGAAATCACCCCCTTCGTCTCCACCCAACCGACACATCAACCTCAACTAAATCGATTTACCAAACCGTTCAGCCGACAATTCAGCCGCCGGCGCAAAATCGAAACAAAGCCAGCGCATACTGATAAACGTTTGACGCTGTTTGTCAGTTTTACCAACCACATCGGAAGGTGCTTCATGGTCGCATTCGATCGCAATCCGCAAGACTTCAAGTATCTGCGCCTGCTGTCGAGACAGTTCCCCACCGAGCAATCCGCATTCACCGAGATCATCAACCTCTCGGCCATCCTCAACCTACCCAAGGGCACCGAGCATTTTATGAGCGATGTGCATGGCGAGTACGAAGCCTTTATGCACATCCTCAACAACTGCTCGGGCGTCGTACGCGAGCATGTCGACGAGATCTTTGGCGACACGCTCTCCTTTGACGAAAAGGGCGAGCTGTGCACGCTCATCTACTATCCGCGCGAGAAGATCGATCTTGTCCGCAGCCGGCGCGAGGACTCGCCCACCTGGTACAAGACCATGCTCGACCAGCTCATTGTGGTTGCCCGCTCGCTTTCGAGTCGCTACACCCGCTCCAAGGTGCGCAAGGCCATCCCGCGTGATTACGCCTACATCATCGACGAGTTGCTGCACACACATCCAGACGAGAACAACTACCGCGTGCGTTATCACGAGCGCATTATCGAATCCATCTTGGAGACCGCCAGCGCCGACGACTTTATCGAGTCGCTTGCCTCGCTCATCAAGCGCCTCGCCGTCGACCACCTGCACTTGGTGGGCGACATCTTCGACCGTGGCGGCGGTGCGGCCAAGATTATGGACCGCCTGCTCACCTATCATTCGCTCGATATTCAGTGGGGTAACCACGATCTGCTGTGGATGGGCGCTGCGGCCGGTGAGCCCGCCTGCATCGCCACGGTGCTGCGCAACAACCTGCGCTACGACAACTACGAGATTCTCGAGAACGACTATGGCATCTCGCTGCGCGAGCTTGTCGCCTTCGCCGACGCCACCTATACCGCCGGCGAGTCCGTCAGCCCGCTGATCAAAGCCATTAATGTCCTGCTCTTTAAGCTCGAGGGCCAGATTATCCAGCGCCACCCCGAGTTCGATATGGCCGACCGCCTGCTGCTCGACAAGATCGATCATGACGCCGGCACAGTCACCCTCGCCGACGGCAGCGTGTGGCCGCTCACGACCAACGACTTCCCCACCGTCGATCCGGCGGACCCCTACACGCTCACGCCCGAGGAGCAGCACATCATCGACAAGCTCGTGTCCGAGTTTGTCACCGCCGATCACTTGCATCGCCACATCGATTTCCTCTATACCCACGGCTCCATGTATAAGGTCGCCAACGGCAATCTGCTCTTCCACGGCTGCGTGCCGCTCAACGAAGACGGCACCTTTAGCAGCATGAACTGTCTGGGCACCTGGCACGCAGGCCGCGATTATCTCGATTTTTGCGACTATATCGCCCGCCGCGCCTGGCGCGTCGGCGACCGCGATGCCCTCGACTGGATGTGGTACCTGTGGATCGGCTTTAACTCACCCGCCAGCGGACGCGTGGTGCGCACGTTCGAGCGCGCCTACATCGCCGACAAGAACACGTGGGTCGAGCCGATGGACCCGTACTATACGCTCACCACGTCCTCGTCCGTTTGCGACGATATCATGCGCGAGTTTGGCGTCGCACCCATGGCCTGCTCGCCGACGGGCCACATCATCAACGGCCACACCCCGGTCAAGACCACCAAAGGCGAGCAGCCCATCCGCGCCAACGGTAAGCTGCTGGTCATCGATGGCGGTTTCTGTCGCGCCTACCATCCCAAAACAGGCATCGCCGGCTACACGCTCATCTCGAGCTCGCGCGGATGCCGCCTCAAGTCGCACCAGGCCTTTACAACGGTTGCCGAAGCGCTCACCCGCAACATCGACATCGAAAGCGAGACCAACCGCTTTGACGAGGCCGACCGGCGCCGCATGGTGAGCGACACCGATACCGGCGTCAAGATTCGCAGCCAGATCCAGGACCTGCGCCAACTGCTCGATGCATATAGAAACGGTGCTATAGAGGAGCGCGTCTAGCCCCGCCTGCGCGGATTGGCTAAACTTGCTGAGTTTGTCATCCCCACGGCGCCCCGGCGCCACCCTAAGGCAGGTACCATGCAAAAGCTCCTTGCGCAGATCATGAAGTTTGGCGTCGTCGGCGTCATTGCCACCGTCATCGACTTTGGCATCATGAATCTGCTCCACTACGGCCTGGGCCTCAATATCCTGATCGCCAACACCAGTGGCTTTATCGTCTCGCTCATCTTTAACTACGTCGCGAGCATGAAGTACGTATTTGCACACAAGGAGGGCATGAGCCGCCGCCGCGAGTTCATCATCTTTGTCGTGTTGTCCGTTATTGGCTTGGCACTCAACGACGGTATCGTGCTGGCGCTCAACGCCGGCCTGGGGCTCGAGGCCAATATCGCCAAGATTTGCGCCACCGCGCTTGTTATGGTCTACAACTTTGTGACCCGAAAGATCTTCCTGGAGGGCGACGAGACCAAGTAGCTCGACTTTCCCGCACAGCTACGGGGACCTGCGGATGACGCACGTCGAGCACTGCGTTGTTCGTGGACCCCGCTCGTTTGCGGAAAGATTTGCAACGTTTGCGGATTACCTCTTGAATATTTGGCGAGTTCGTATAGTTCTTGCCAAAGACCTTACGTTTCCCTTGCAAAAGCTCTAAAGTATCTCGTTGCTCGATTCATCAACGCATTGGATGTGATTACGTGCGCAAGGCACTGGCACAACCTCATACCAAGCAATTCCTCAAGTTCGCTGTCGTGGGTCTTATCTCCTTTGGCATCGACTGGGGCATGCTCATTGCGCTCGTCGAGCTGTTCCACCTCGACTTTTTGATGAGCACCACGATCTCGTTTACCACGTCCGTCGTGGTAAACTACTGGCTCAGCATGAAGTACGTGTTCGACCATCGCGAGGGCATGAGCCGCAAGCGCGAGTTCACGATCTTTACCATCCTGTCGGTGATCGGTTTGGGCCTCAACGACCTGTACATGTTTGTGGGCGTCACGTTTTTGAGCATCGGCTACCAGGCCATGAAGGCCATCGCAACGTTCCTGGTCACCTGGTACAACTACTTTAGCCGTCGCTTCTTCCTCGAGGGCGCGCAGTCGTAGTTTGTTCGATATTTGCTTGAAGGTATAACCGGTTGGAATTCTCGTTCCAACCGGTTTTTTTTGTTTGCAGAGCCTGCCGAGGAAGGCGTACGAGGCGAGAAACTGCATCCCGTTCGCATAAAGACGGGCGGCTCGGATGTTTGTCCGAACCGCCCGTCTGGCGCGCTATGTCGAGGCCTCTAGCCCGTTACGTAATACCAAACGACGTTATCGCCATTGGAGAGAACGTAGTTACTGCAGGCCGTCATGGGCGTTGTGCCGTTGACGGAGTACATCCAGCCGCTCGTGCCGCCGTACTGTTTCTCGGCCAAACCACCAATCGCAGAAACATACGTGCCGTACGATGAGCCGTGTGCGTTGACAGAAAGGCCCAGCGCGCACAGGGCATCGTAAACGGTGGCGCCTTCGTTAAAGGTAAAGGTGCCGCCAGAGGACACGGGATTGCCCACAGCGCTCGATGTGACCGAAACCGTCACCGTAACGTAGTTGGACTCCTGTGAGCCGCTTTGGCTGCCCGAGGAGGCGTTTCCACCATTAGGGGATGAGGCTCCATCAGACGACTGGCCACCGCCCGAAGAAGCACCGCCAGACGCATTGGAAGTATCACCGGCTCCCGTATTTTGGGCAGCGGATTTATCGCCAGACTTCTTGCCGCCCCGGTCCTCGGACTTCTTGCTATCCGAGTTTTTGTCCGATTCCTTGTTTGAAGACTCGGAATCGTCCTTGCCGTCGTTCGAACCCTTAGACTCGTCTTTTGCGTCATTCGATGACTTGGAATCCTTGGAACTGGCCTCTCCCGAAGCGGCAGACGAGCCAGACGCCTTGGTGTCCTTGGTGACGATGCTCTCCCCCGTCACGGTCTGAATGATCCAGTCGATGGACCAGGCACCGCTTGTGGAAGGATGGACGAAACCCAGCGAGACGACGATCAGAATGGTGCACGCGGCAGCAAGAACGCCAAGGAGCGCCTTGCGACGAGAGGCGGACGCCGCCGAAGCGGCGCCCTTTTGCTTTGGATCATCGAGCTGGATAAACGAGGAGTCGGGCTGTTGCCCGCTGGTCTCCTTGGGCTTATCGGGCATTACCGTCACCCTTGCCGCGCTTGGTCAGCACGAAGACGGCGATGAGCGCGAGACCGATGACACCGGCGGCAACGCCAACAATGGCGAGCGGGTTGGTGCCAGTCTCCTGCTCGGAAGCACTAGAGGACTTCTTAGCAGTGGCCGTGGAAGCAGCACCCGTATCGGACTTGGAATCGGACTTCTTGTCGGACTTGTTGTCCTTCTTGTCAGACTTCTTCTCATCCTTCTTGTCGGACTTGTTGTCCTTGGTCTCGGTCTTGGTCGACACCGTCGTCTTGGTCGTCGGCTTATGACCCGGGGCGACAGCGCCGCCCTTCGAGCCGGAGCCGGAACCCGTGCCAGTGCCAGCGCCAGTGCCGGAACCAGTACCGGTACCAGAACCGCCGCCGCCATTCGAACCTGCGCCGCCATTACCGCCAGGGTTAACGGCATTCTTGGTCCACTTGGCATACAGCGTCAGATCGGCCGTCACCGGCGTGCTAAAGTCATACGCCTGCGTGCAAGCCTCATCGGTATACCAACCGCCGAAAGTGTAGCCATCGCGCGTCGGATCGGCCGGCTTGACCAGCTTGCCATCGGCCGTAGCAACAAACTTAGTGTCGCAAGCAGACCCGCCGTTGGAGTTAAAGGCAACCGACCAAGACTCGACAGCTCCAAGTTTAAACAGCGTGCCCGAATCATTAATGTAGTAGAGAGTGCCAGAAGCATCGGCAATGACCGGAGAGTCACAGTACTGGTAATGGCCAGCCGCATCATAAATCTGCGTCGCCTCTGCATCGCCGAGCGTATAGCGATACACGCCACCACCAGCAGAGTAGTTGACGTAATCCTTGCTATCCGCGCTGTTAACGGTGAAGTACACATAGGTCTTGCCGCCCTGAACACTCACCAGCGGAGTAGCAGCAATACCGTTGAGGCCAGCCGGCAGCGCCTTGCCGTCGGCAGCAGCGACCATCGTGGTCTTACCCGTCTTCAGGTTATAGAGAACCAGAGCAGAGCCAGTAGCCGTCTGTCCGCCGACAATCAGATTGTCACCAGACACCGCAGGGGCGCTCAGATTATTCGTAAGGCCCAGATCAACCGTCTTCTGTTCACTCAGCACGCCCTTCGCCGAAAGCGAAATCACATAGAGCTTTCCGTCGTGCGTCATCTGATAGAAGGTCGAACCATTGGACGGATCGGCAATGCAATCGGCATTTGCAACAGCGCCGAGCTTCATGGTCGAAACGACATCGCCCGTCGTCTTATCAATGCACTTAAGCGTACCCGCGCTCGTAGGAACGATGGCATACTTATCCGTCAAAGCCGCACCAGTCCAGTAATAGCCCTCGGCAGGGTCAATGTTCTGCCAAGAAACTTCGCCCGTGGCAATCTTAATGCGCGCAAAGGAGCCGTTGCCGTAGGTCGCGTTGTAATTCTCGTCATACGAAATATCGACCGAGCCTACATAGACGTACTCGCCGTCCGAAACGACGGTGCAGGAGCTCTGCGTCAAGTCCGTCAAACCAGGCGTCAGCCACTTGCAGATCAGCTTGTCTGCAGTAATCGCCTGGACCGCACCGCCGTTGAGCGGAACGATGATAAGGCCATTGGTATAGATCGGACGAGAGGTATAGCTCACCTTGGAGGCAAGCGGCGCAGAGGCAACCTTTTTGCCCGTGGACGAATCGATCTTAATGAGCTCGTTCTCGGTCGCGATGTACACAAAGCCGTTAGCAATGACAGGCTCGCTGCAGTTGGCATACTGCTGACCAGACTCGGCCTTCCAATCGAAGGCCCACTTAAGACCGGCGGCCTGCGCAGGCGTCTTGGCATCCGTTACGGTCGAACCGTTGCCACTGTTGCCGTAGCCGGCCCACTCGGCATCCCAATCAGGAGTCGTCGCGCTCGGATCCACGACAATCTTGTCGGGATCGGGCATGGGCGAATTATCGGTGGTATAGGCAAGCGTGACCTTATCGCCGCTCTTGAGCGTAATCTGATTGGCGCAGAGTAAGGAGGGCTCTCCGTTGATATACAGATGCCAGTATTTATTGGTCGCAGCATCCCAACCATACGGCTTGTGATCGAACGGCGAAGTAATGGAATTCAGGAACCAGTACTCACCACTCTGGGAGCCGTTGTACGCAACGCCCTTGGCCTTCAGAACTGCCTCAATAAGGTTCTGGGCCGTGGAGCCTTCGGGCAGAGAAACATTGCTTGCCGTGCCCCAACGCGTATTGTTCCCGTTGACATCGGGACCGATAACATCGGCGGATCCAAGCACCTGACCGGGGAGGGCATCGGCGTCAGCACCATACATAAAGGTGACGGCGTCACCCTCCTGGAGCTTGTAGACACCGGCGCCAACGTCGGCGAACTTGCCATTTACGTAGAAGCGCCAATAGCTCTTGGTCGCAGCATCCCAGCCATAGGACTTACCATCAAACGGCGAAGTAACGCCGTTGAGGAACCAGCCCCAAGACGATTCGCCAGCATCGAGAGTAAGGCCGGTCTGCTCAAGGAGATCCTTGGCAGTAGAGCCTGCCTTGAGACTCGTCTGGCCCGTCGAAGCCCAAATCTGCTGCTTGCCGTCCTTGTCCTTACCAAGCACCTGAACGGAAGCATGAACGGAATCAGAGGGCAGCTGGTCGCCCCAGCCACCGTAGAACCACGTGACGGTATCGCCAACATGGATGGTGACATTGTCCGCCGTATAGTCACTCGACTTGCCGTTGATGAACAGCTGCCAATAGGTCGAATAATCTTGGGGCGTACCCAGTTCAACACCGTTGTACTTAAGGCTCAGAATGAAGGAGCCCGCAGCAACGGCGTCGATGCCATTCGCCTCAAGCGCGACCTTCGTAAGGTCAAGTGCGCTCGAGCCGGACGTCACCACATACTGCGCGTTATCGACCCAGGTCTGCGTCTTGCCCTGGGCATCGCGACCAATGACGGTCACATTTGCGGCAACCTGGTCCTTAACGACAGGGGACGAGCTACCAGCCGTATAGGCAAACTCAATCTTCTGCCCCTGGGTGAGCTTGACGCTGCTCGCGCCAACCGAGGAAGACGCGCCGTCGACGAACAGCTGCCAGTAGGCATAGGTCGTCGGATCGTAGGCAAGCGTGCGGCCATCGCTCGGGGATGTGATGCTTTCGAGGTAGAAACCGTATGCCGTGTTCGGATCGTACTTCGCCTTGAAGCCCGTCTTCTCCTGCAGCTTAATGAAGGCATCCGCAGCCGTCGCGCCCTCGTCGAGCTTGAGCTGCGTAGGTGCCACCCAGGTCTGAGCCTTGCCGTCGGCATCGGTGCCGATAATCGAGAACGAGACCTCGACTTGCTTCTTGGCGACATCGCCGGTTTCTGTCGGGTTCTCTGTCTGGACGGCAGCCGCGGCGGCAGATCCTGCTTGGCCAGCGGATGCCGTCGAAGACTGCTCGCTCGTGGCAGGGCTCTCCCCCGTCGCCGAGCCTTCGTCGCCAGTTGCCGCCTCAGTTGTGGCGGCACTAGTTGCAGACGCGCCCTCGGAATCCGAAACCTCGGCGCCGCTCTGCTCAGCGGTACCGCCCGCAAGCGCTGCGTCCTCGCCCGGCGTCGCAGCCTGAGCCACAGCCTCGGCAATGCCCTCGGCGCCCTCGGCCCACAGCTGAGCCGGCGTGGTGCCAAGGGCCATCGCGAAGGCCAGGAATGCCACCAGGCCGCGCTTGGCTACACCGCGTGCAATCGCGCCACGGCGATGCGAGACGCGCTGGCGCTCGTCCTCAAACATATCCATTTGTCTCCTACTGTCTGTACTTGGAGCGTTGCCTTGAGACTGCCCCACGTCATCGCGCATGATGCGCTCGAGTTCCCCCATCGGGACCCCCTTCCCTCCAGAGCCCTATGCACACCGGCGGCAAAAGCCGCAGCCGCATGCAAGACGGGAGGCGATCCGACTTAACCTTAACGACTCGGGCACGTCGTCCGATCTGCGACGCGAGCATCCCGAGCCAAGAGGAATTACGGTTACTGGTACAGCTGGGGACTTGCACCCCGATTCTCCCAAATGCGCAGGATAACCGCGCATTCGTGCGTCTCCGCACCACCATCTAGGCCATCGATTATTACCGTCAAAATGGTATCACGCAAAAGGGCCTCGCACGCAGGCGAAGCCCATGGTAAAAGCTATTGTTTGCGATAGGAAAATGCGGTGACGGTCGCAGCCTCTAGTGCTTGCCGCCGTGGCTGTTGAGCCAGATATTGCGGCCCAGCATAAGTGCCAGCACCAGCGCGCTCACGTAGCCCATAAAGCCAATGACCGGGATACCAAACACAACCGGCTCGATGCGCGCGTAGTACACCACCGACGAACCGATAAACAGGCCGGCAATCACAATTGCCATCGACATGCGGTCGATAATTCCGCCCAGCTGTCGCAGCGCCTTATCGCTGCTCATGATCTGCGTGTTCACCTTAAGCTGGCCGCGCGTGAGCATACGCGAAGCCAGGCCCAGATACTCGGACGCCTCGAGCGAGCCTTTTGCCGCGCGATAGCTGCTCGCGGCAAAGTCGCGGCTCATCTCGCGCATGCGGGCGTAGGTGCTCTTCTCGTTTTTGATGTGCGTCTGGATGATCTGGATCATGTTGACGTTGGGCATGTACTCGGTCAACAGGCCCTCGAGCGTCACCATACCGCGGGCGAACATCGTCACCACGCTCGGTAGCTCAACGTCATTTTTGCGCGCGAGGTTTAACAGCGAAGTCAAAAACTCGCCGATATCCAGGTCTTTAAGGTCGAGCCCGGCAAAGTCGGCAACAATAAAGTCCAAGTCGGACAAAAAGGCCGAATGGTCAAGCTCGGCCGAATCGCCGCGCGTCACGGCAAAGCGCATGAGCGAATCCTTGAGCTTGGGCACGTCGCCCTCGGCCACGGCAAAGATCATATCCTTGACGATACCGCGGTCGTGGCTCGACATGCGTCCGACCATGCCCAAGTCGATAAAGTAGACGATGCCGTCCTTGAGAATGATGTTTCCCGCATGCGGGTCGGCATGGAAAAAGCCGTCATCGAGCACCTGCGTCGAGTAGTCCTCGACAATCGCGGCACCGATCTTTTCCAAGTCATAACCCTCGGCCACCAAGCGTTCAGGATCGGCGATCGAAATGCCGTCGACGTAGTCCATAACCACCACGTGCTCGGTGCACAGGTCCAGATAGGATTTAGGGCACGCCACGCCATGAACGCTCTTATGGAACTCGTAGAAGTCGTTGAGGTTTTTGGCCTCGGCCAAAAAGTTGGTCTCCTCGCGAAACGAGGTCCACAGCTCCTCGACTACGCCGTGCAGGTCAACGAATTGATCGGTGTTGACGAACTTGGAAACGATACGCACCACCGAGCGGATGATATCGATGTCCTGTGCCATAACCTGCTGCGCACCGGGGCGCTGCACCTTGACGGCCACGTCCTCGCCCGTCACCAGACGAGCGCGGTGCACCTGCGCGAGCGATGCGCTACCAAGCGGATTGGGATCGATCGCATCGAACATCTCCCCCAGGCGCAGGCCGTATTCTTCCTCCAGGCAGCGAAGCACCACCTCGTACGGCACCGGCTCCACGTCGGAGCGCAGACGACGCAGCTCGTCGCAAAAGCGTTGCGGCAGAATCTCGGACCGGTTGGCCAGAATCTGCCCCATCTTGACGAACATAGGGCCGAGTTCCTCGAGCAGGCGGCGCAAACGAACCGGCGTGAGGTTATCCCACACGCGGTACTTTTTGACCAGGCGAACAATCTGCCCAATGCGTTCGCGACGACCCGCCGGCGTGAGCTGGTATTCCTCGTCCGGTGCCATCGCGTCGGGCTCCTCGGGCACCATATCGACAGCGCGTGGCTTCTTGCGAGCGCCCGAGACGGCAGCGTCGACCTCATCGACAACCGCCGCCTCGTCACCCAGAGGATCTAGATTGTTGTAATCGGTGGTGGAATCTGCCATCTGCGCTGCTACTCGGCCTCTTCGGTATCCTTCGCATCGTCGGGCTCAACGGACTCGACGGGCACCGAGGTCACGTTGTCCTCGACCGAATCGACGATGTCGCGCACATGGGCCAGGAAGGCCGTACGCTCGGGCGCAGTCATAACGCGGACGCGAGCCAGAATGAGCTCGTCGAGCACGCGTTGGGCCGCGGTCTCGCCCTGCATGCCCAGACGCTCGGTCAGGTCGGAGATGGTACCGCCGGCCTGCTCGAACATGTCGGACACACTGCGGGCGATATCGGGGGTGGCGGTGTCCTTGCGGACCTGCTCGCCTTTGGTATTAAGGTCGTCGAGGACCTTCTTGCCGCCTTCAACAGCAACGGCGGCAGCGCCAAAGCCCACGTTAATGGCGCCGTTAACAAGCTGATCGAGTTTCATAACCATGGTTGTCTCCAATCACAAACAACTGCATTGGCGTTCTTGTACCCAAGATTGAGCGAAAGCGACAAAGCGTTTTAGCGCTATTCGATCGACGGGAAATCCCTACCTCACGTTGTCGTTCATCGCGAAAGAGTTCTTCATGGCGCAGCTCGTGGTGTAGAGCACCTTGCCCAACAGGGCATCGGTCTCCACGCGCACGAGCTCGGCAAAGGCCTCGTTGGCGCGGGCGAGCTCGGCAGGCACCTCGGCCTCGGGCAGCGCGGCTACGACAGCGTCAACGTCGTGAATCTGCTTGTGGCCCATGCCGCCGACCTTCTCCTGGTAGTCCTCCACAGCGCGGCCGCACTCATGGAAACGGACGTCAGCCAGGGCGCCGATCAGGCGGTTGGCCCAGTAGAAGTTTTCGGACGTCACGCGAGCCTGCGTGTCGGCATAGTACTCGGGCATGGTCTCGACGTTGGCGTACAGCGGAACCAGCGCGTTAAACGAGTTGGAGCCAAAGGCCATCCACTGCACGGCACGGTAGGCCGGCTGCGCATAGGGGCGCAGCTGCAGCACGGCGAGCTGGCTGTTGCGATTGATGCCGATGGGGCGATAGGCGCCGCGCGTGGCGGGCGTGCCCTTGCTGCCGTAACAGTCGTACTCCGTGCCCTGGTAGTGGCTCGAAAGCACGTACTTGATGTCCTCGATGGTCACCTTACGCTCGGGCACGCGGCTCCAGGGGATATCGTCGCTCTCGGGCGTGTAGTCGGCGTCGGGGCCGTCCCACACGTCGCCGGGGTTGAGGCAGCGCTGCATGTACCAGGCGCGCGGCGTGTTGTAGACATGGTCGCTGTCGCTGTGCGAGCCAAAAGCCTCGCGCGGGTTAAAGACCGTTGCCGGACCGTCGCCCTCGACGCCCAACGTCAGGTCCAGATGCCACTCGGCCATCCAGGAGCGCAGGTCGGCCGAGCACATGTGGTCGGTCTGGGCGCCCTCGGCGTCGTCTAGGTCAAAGCTGTCGATACCCAGCTGGTTGGGCATGGTCACATAGGCGTCATCAGGCACACGCTTGGCGATCCAGTGGTGGCCGCCGATGGTCTCGAGCCACCAGATCTCGTCCACGTCACTAAAGGCGATGCCGTTGTTCTCGTAGGTGCCGTAGCGCTCGAGCAGGTCGCCCAGGATACGAACGCCGTCGCGGGCGGACTTGGCGTACGGCAGGACCAGGGTCACCATATCCTCCTCGCCCAGGCCACCAGGTTGCGCCGGCACATAGCCGTCCTCACCCTCGTTGCCCTTGGCGGGTACGTAGTCGACGAGCGGGTCGGCACCGCGGACGCGCTCGTTGGTGGTGAGCGTCTCGGTTGCGGACATGCCCACATTGAGCTCGTTGAAACCGGCCTCGGCCCAGATGCCGTGGCCCGGGACAACATCGGGGACGCTCGTGTAGCGCATGGGGTTATTGGGCAGTTCAACGGTCAGGTGGCTCAGGACGCTTGTGTAGACGCGCGGCTGCTCGTCGGGATGCACCACGCGCATACGTTTGGGCTCAAACACCCCGTTGGACGAGTCCTCGTTACGCGCGACCAGGGTCGACCCGTCGTAGCTTGCGTTTTTACCGACCAGAATCGTTGTGCACGGCATGCGCATCCTCCTTGAGCGAAGAAATCAACCGGCAACAGTGTATCGCTTCGGCACAGAAAGGGCGAAACCACGGCGCTGGCAACCCCGGTGGTCAAAAAAT
>ENA-UOJT01001349-UOJT01001349.1-human-gut-metagenome-genome-assembly--contig:-C15-NODE-1349-length-16202-cov-8.995974_pt1 | contig 16202 bp, 9 predicted proteins | sample MGYA00242357_ERZ723904 | MGnify/ENA metagenome assembly ERZ723904 | reverse complement strand
GGAGAATTCGTTCATTTGCACATGCATATTTTTGGAAGCCAGCACTTTATAACACCTTCATCCCATTCTTTTACACTGAAAAAGAAAAAACGATAATTTTTTTTTGTCTTTTTTTAGAAAAACTTTATGTGTATATCCAACAGCGATATGCTATACTGAAAGGGATTTAAAACCGAGGCAAGGAGCGATTTTTATGAAATTAAAAACGAGGCTTATCATAGCCTTTTTTGTTATTATCTGTGTGCCTCTTTTGCTTGCAGGAGTATCGCTGGTTGGTTTTTCTACGTATCAGATCCGTAATCTGGAGGATCATCTCGGCATTTCCGGTGTGACTTATGAAAATATGTCGGATTCGGTGCAGGTTCTGAACAAAGCGACGAACTCCAATTTTGAACAGATCAAAGCAAAGGGCAGTGAAAATCCGGATGCATTTCTGAATCGTGATTATCTGGATCAGCTGAATGATGAGCTGAAAGAGAAATATTCTTTTCTGATCGTAAGAAAGGGCGACAGCCTTTATTATTCCGGAAGTGATGAGAGCGTGAATAAGCTGTTTCCGGAGTTGCCGGAGTATAGTGACGTGGTCAGCCAGTCGGACAGCGGCGTTTACATCGGTAAGGATGTGAAGGCGTTCGTCAAGCAGATGGATCTGACGTTTTCAGATCAGACAGAAGGCAGTGTTTTTGTAATCACCAGCCTGACGATGGTGCGTCAGATAAGGACTCTTACAAGAGATATGCTTGTTTCTATCGTGATCATTCTGATCATGACAGCAGGTATGCTGACGATGTGGATTTACAATGGAATCAACATTCCGCTGAAAAAGCTTAAGGAAGCAACGCAGAACATCAAAGAGGGAAATCTGGATTTTGTTCTGGATGCAGAAGGTGACGATGAGATCAGTGAGCTGTGCCGCGATTTTGAGGAAATGCGGCAGAGACTAAGGGAGTCATCTGAGGAAAAGATACAGTACGACAAGGAGAATAAAGAGCTGATCAGCAACATTGCACACGATCTGAAAACTCCTATCACAGCCCTGAAAGGTTATGCGGAGGGAATCATGGATGGTGTGGCGGATACGCCGGAGAAAATGGACCGTTACATCCGCACGATTTATAATAAATCAAATGATATTGATCGTCTGATCAATGATCTGACGTTATATTCAAAGATCGATACAAACCGTATTCCATATACATTCAATAAGTTTAATGTACGTGAATATTTTGATGACTGTGTGGAAGAGGTCGGACTGGATCTGGAATCCAAAAATATTGAGCTGTCTTACTTTAATTCAGTTGAAAATGATGTGCTTGTGATCGCCGATGCAGAGCAGCTGAAGCGAGTCATTAACAATATTGTCGGAAACTCTATCAAATATATGGATAAGCCAAAAGGCTATATCAGCATCCGTGTCAAAGATGTGGGTGATTTCATCCAGGTTGAGATCGAAGATAACGGACGAGGTATTGCGGCAAAAGATCTGCCGGCAATCTTTGACCGGTTCTTCCGGGCGGATGCATCCAGGAATTCTTCCAAAGGAGGAAGCGGAATCGGTCTTTCCATCGTACGCAAGATCATCGAAGATCACGGCGGAAAGATCTGGGCAAACAGTAAACTCGGATGTGGTACAGTGATGTACTTTGTCCTTAGAAAATATCAGGAGGTGCCTGTAAATGAGCAGAATACTAATCATAGAAGATGAGGAGAGTATTGCAGAGCTGGAGAAAGATTATCTGGAACTGAGCGGATTTGAAGTTGAGATTGAGAGCAAGGGAGACGTTGGACTCAAACGTGCCCTGGAAGAAGAATTTGATCTTTACATTCTCGACCTGATGCTGCCGGGAATGGACGGATTTGAGATCTGTAAAGAGATCAGAAATCACAAAAATACGCCAATTCTGATGGTTTCCGCAAAGAAAGATGACATTGATAAGATCCGTGGACTGGGACTTGGAGCAGATGACTATATGACCAAACCGTTCAGTCCGAGTGAACTGGTAGCGAGAGTCAAAGCACATATGGCACGTTATGAGCGTCTGGTTAGCACAAATATGCCGAAGAATGATATCGTAGAGATCCGTGGCATCAAGATCGACAAGACAGCACGCCGTGTGTGGGTAAATGGAGAAGAAAAAGCATTTACCACAAAAGAATTTGATCTGCTGACCTTCCTTGCGGAGCATCCAAACCATGTATTCACAAAAGAAGAGCTGTTCAGTGAAATCTGGGATATGGAGTCGATCGGAGATATTGCGACCGTTACGGTACATATCAAAAAGATTCGTGAGAAGATTGAGTTTAACACAGCCAAGCCACAGTATATCGAGACAATCTGGGGCGTGGGATATCGATTTAAGATTTAAAGATGCCAGGGTCAGAAGCATGAAACCACGATGTGCTTGCACAAGAGTGGTTTTATGGCATCGCTTAACCCCAGTATTTACAAGGAGGAACATCATGAATGAAGTAAAAACTCCAAAGAAGCCGTTTATCTATTACCTGATCATTGCGGCAACGATCATGATACTGCTCAACACACTTGTTTTTCCGAATGTGCTGAAGCATCAGGTAAAGGAAGTCGGCTACAATGTTTTTATGCAGATGACAAATAATCAGGAGATCGGCTCGGTAAATATCACCGATTCTGAGATCTTCTTTACAAACAAAGACAATTCGCAGATGTACAAAACCGGCGTGATCAACGACCCGGAACTGGTAGACCGTCTGTACAAAGCAGGTGCAACTTTTTCCACGGAGATCACAGAAGAAATGTCTCCGATCGTTTATCTTCTGCTCGGCTATGTACTGCCAATCTTTATTTTTGTTGCACTTGGCAGATGGCTTTCCAAAAAGATGATGAGCAAGATGAGTGACGGGGCAAACCCGATGAACTCCATGATGTTTGGCACAAAGAGCAATGCCAAGATCTATGTAAAATCCACAAGCGGCATCAAATTCTCCGATGTGGCAGGAGAGGAAGAAGCAAAAGAACTGCTTACAGAGATCGTAGATTTCCTTCACAATCCCGGCAAATATCAGGAGATCGGAGCATCGATGCCAAAAGGTGCACTGCTTGTAGGCCCTCCGGGAACCGGTAAAACATTGCTGGCAAAAGCAGTTGCAGGTGAGGCGAACGTACCGTTCTTCTCGATCTCCGGTTCTGAGTTTGTTGAGATGTTTGTCGGTATGGGTGCTGCAAAAGTGCGTGACCTGTTCAAACAGGCAAGCGAGAAAGCACCGTGTATCGTCTTTATCGACGAGATCGATGCAGTCGGCAAGAAACGTGACGGACGCATCGGCGGCAACGATGAGCGTGAGCAGACGCTGAATCAGCTGCTCACGGAAATGGATGGATTTGACGGTTCCAAGGGTGTTGTCATTCTGGCAGCGACCAACCAGCCGGATTCTCTTGACCCGGCACTGCTCCGTCCGGGACGATTTGACCGCCGTATTCCGGTGGAACTGCCGGATCTTCAGGGTCGTGTGGATATTTTGAAAGTCCATGCAAAAAAGATCAAACTTGCGGATAACGTAGATTTCAATGCGATCGCCAGAGCTGCATCCGGAGCATCCGGAGCGGAACTTGCAAATATCGTGAATGAAGCAGCACTTCATGCTGTACGCTGCGGACGCAAATTTGCAACACAGGCAGATCTGATGGAGAGCGTGGAAGTTGTTATCGCAGGATATCAGAAGAAAAACCGTATCCTGTCGGATAAAGAGAAACTGATCGTTTCCTATCACGAGGTTGGTCATGCACTGGTTGCTGCCATGCAGACTAATTCCGCACCGGTTCAGAAGATCACGATCATTCCGAGAACTTCCGGTGCACTCGGCTATACGATGCAGGTAGAAGAGGGCGAGCATTTCCTGATGAACAAAACAGAGATGGAAAACAAGATCGCAACCTTTACCGGCGGCCGTGCGGCAGAAGAACTGATCTTTGGTGAGATCACAACCGGAGCTTCCAATGATATCGAGCAGGCAACGAAATTTGCAAGAGCCATGATCACACGTTACGGTATGAACGAAGAGTTTGATATGGTAGCCATGGAAAGCGTTTCTAACCAGTATCTTGGCGGAGACAGCTCTTTGACCTGCTCCATGGAGACACAGACGCTGATCGACCAGAAAGTCGTTCAGCTGGTCAAAGAACAGCATCAGAAGGCAAAAAAAATCCTGGAAGACAACGTTATGAAGCTGCATGAGATCGCAAAATTCCTCTACGAGCATGAGACGATCACCGGAGAAGAATTTATGGAGATTCTGAACAGCGACAGCCAGAAGATCATCGAAGAGAAACAGCAGTAAAAAAGAAACACAAATAAATGAAAGAATTCAAGTCGAACGCACGTGAGACTTGGCACGCGATTCTGGTCAGCTTTGCTGACATTTACCCAACAGAATCGCTGTGCATCCTCGCGGAGCGTTTATCTTAGTCGGAGATTGCACTCCCAATAAGACAAATTTGTTGCTCGCTTATAGAAGCGGGAGTCTTCTCCGACTAAGATAAAAAAATCCGGAACGGACAGTAAAAACTGTTTTGTTCCGGATTTTTTTGCGGCAGGATCACTGTATATATCTGCGGAGTGATTTCGTTGAAAATACTGCTCCGGTTAAGATGCAAAACATACAGTTTCAGCCAATTTCTGGAGCTTGAATGCAGTCATCACATCAAGAGTTCCGGTATAGGGTATGCCCATTGAGGATCTCGAAAAAACAGTGTTGTAAATGACGCATGCTGCCAGGTAACTTCCTTCTACGGTCGGGTGCGAATAGTCACCCATCAGAAGTTTGATCCCATACGAAGAATGGCTGCAGAGCAGAAATGCTGTGCCAACCGGAGCGACGAGAGCATTGTGCTCTTCGGCGATCTCCGCAATCGTACGGTTAAGAATACTCTGGTAATCAGAGCGGTTTGACACGGAATCGTACCGGTTATAATCATTATGCCATTTCCCCGGGGCCCATGTCTGATAAAGGACCATCTTTGCACCGCTGGCCTGAATATAAGGAGCCAGCTTGCGGATGGTTCTTTTCATACGCTGTGGTTTGGAAATCGGATAATAGCGTCGATCCTGCAAAATGACGTAATCCCATCGCTGCATACGCAGAAGCCGGTAAAGTTTTCTGCCGTTGGCAGTTGTAGGGTTGCTTGTATTTTTCAGGGAACGTCCCGGATTGGTGAGTGACCTTACGATCACGTTCTGCCCAGAACTCTTGCACAGTTTCCGAAAAATATTTGGCATATGATTTCGCTGTGTATAGCTGTTTCCCACAAATAAAATGCGTGTGGGAGATGTTGGTGCTTCCCTGTGCCCTGCGGCATGTGCTGTGACAGGAATCCAGCACAGCATCATGGCAAGACAAACTATAAAAATCGATTTTTTGATCGGTAAAAACTTCTGCATCAGAATTCAGCAGCTGTCTGCAGGATCAGAACGGCATCGGAAGTGTCTGCAATACCGTCCTGGTTCATATCTGCACTTACGGTTGCAGCATCGTCCAGAGTATCAAGTTCAGCGGCAGAACGAAGCAGCAGTGCACTGTCGTCAGTAGTTACGCTGCCGTCGTTATTTACGTCGCCAAGCAGACGAACGTTTGCAACTTTTTCGGTCAGCAAGGTAACTGCATTGTTGATTGCATCCTGAAGTGCATCCGGGTTGTCATTCACTGCTTTTCCGGCAGCCAGAGCTTCTTCCAGACCGTTCAGTGTAGAAGATACATAGCTGTCTTTTGCAGCAACGATGGCTTCTGCTTTTGCGATGACAGCAACCAGAGCAGCTTTGTTTCCGACACGTTCCAGATTGGTGATCGCAGTGATGATATCAGCATATGCCTTGCCGATCGCCTCCGGTGCACGGTTCAGGTCATCAATGACGTCTTTTGCAGCATCCATTGCATCTTTCAGATCTTTATAGCTGTCGGATGTAAAGTCTTTTTCTTCCAGACCGCCTGCGGAAGCAACCAGTTTTTTCAGAGCGGCGAGGTCAGCTCTTTCAGCCATAGCAGCCAGTGCATCCAGCAGTGTGGAAGCAGCACGGTCAACTTCTGTCTGAGTAGCAGATGTGTTTGCATAAACAGCTTTTGCAGCTGTCAGAGCAGCTGTCAGATCTTCGGTGTTTTCATAATCAGCAGCACGTTCCAGAAGCTTGTCAGCAGCGTCGATGGCAACGTTCAGATGTGTTTTCTGAACACCGTATGCCAGGTTGTTGACTGCATCGACCAGAGCGGACACAGCACTGTCCATTTCTGTGATGGAAGCATTGGATTTGTCAAGAACAGCTTTTGCAGCAGTTAAAGCACTCTTCAGTGCAGCTGCGGAATCTGCTGTATAAACAGAAAGATCAGCGTCTTTCCATGTATTGTAGAAGTTCAGCAGTGAGTTTTCAACTGCATAATAGGAACTTGGTTCGACTGCATCGTAAGTCAGACCATAACCGAAAGCGTATTTGATATCGGATGTCATCTGACCATTTTCGATAACTGGAACATTAACCGGAAGTTTACCGGATGCAGCGAAGCGACCAAAGATAACTTCTACGCCGGCGATGATGTTCGGACCAAATGCATTATCCGGTTTCAGAGCTTCTGTCGGATCCATACCTTTGTTTCCGTATACAGCTACGATCGCATCAGAATCAGCATAGTTTGCAACATCATAAGGTTTGGAAATACTCATAACGATGGATTTCTTGCCCTGTGCTTTTGCGTATTCTGTGATAGCGGTCGGCTGTGTGGTCAGCCAGTTGGAAAAGTTTGTGGAAACTTCGGAAATAACGATCACGTAGTCTGCATCGTCAATTTTCTGTTTTACCTGGTCAAGGTTTGCAGAAGTGTAACGAAATGTCTCATAATCTACTTTTCCGCTGATGATGTGATCTGCGATCACACGTCTCATACCAAGTGCGAGTCCCGGAGTTTCGTTGTTGTATGCACCAAGCAGAAGCACTTTCTGTCCTGCCTGCGGTTTCAGCGGCAGAATATTGTCGTTATTTTTGATAACGGTAACAGCCTGGGCAGAAATATTTCTCTCAATGTCACGATTCTGTTCAGAACCAACCTGCTCGTTTGCAACGGCAAGTTTTTCCTCGTAAGTACGAGTATCGCTTGTGTAATTCAGGATGCCTCTCTTTTCTTTCAGAGAAAGGATTCTCTTAACAGATTCGTTGATGCGATCCACAGAGATCTCTCCGGAATTAACAGCAGCTTCTACGCCGTCCAGGATCGCATCCATTTTCGGCATATCTGCCTTGCTTCTGAGGATAGTCGGCATCAGGCAAATGTCAACACCGGCTTTGATGGCACGGATGCAGGCATCGGTTTCGCCGAAGTTCTGAGAAATCGCATCCATGTTCAGGGCATCGGTTACGATGATGCCGTCATAGTGCATTTCGTTTCTTACAAGGTCAGTAAGAATGGTTTTGGAAAGCGTTGCTGGGAGACTGATCTCGGAACCGTCTTTCTTGGAAATGGCAGTTTCTTTTTCAACCTGTGGATACTGAATGTGTGCTGTCATCAGCATGTCTACGCCGTTGTCGATCATTTTCTGGAACGGAACGAGTTCACACTGTCTGAGTTCGTCCAGAGATTTGTCTACACAAGGAAGACCTGTGTGGGAGTCTGTAGCGGTATCGCCATGACCCGGGAAATGTTTGGCAGCAGTAGCGATGTTGTACTTCTGCATACCTTTCATGGCAGCAGTTGCCATGCTTCCTACCAGTTCCGGATCGCTTCCGTAAGAACGAAGGCCGATAACCGGGTTGGAAGGATTGCTGTTGACATCGGCAACAGGTGCAAAGTCTACGTTGATGCCGAGGGCACTCAGCTCGCGCCCGATCACTTCTCCGGACTGTGTTGCAGCGTCCGTGCTTCTGGTTGCACCGAGAGCCATGTTTCCAGGAAGAGCTGTTCCGCTTCCGAGACGGTAAACAATACCGCCTTCCTGGTCGATTGTCAGGAGCAGCGGGATGTTGCTGCCGTCCGTTCCGCCTGTGGCAGCTTCCTGAAGATCCGTTGTCAGTTTCAGTGTCTGATCTGTCTGAGCTACGTTTTCAGCGAAAAGAATAACTCCGCCGAAATCATAATCCTTGATGATCTGAGCCACTTCATCGTTTATCACCTGGAAATTTTTCTGTCCCGAGTCCGATTCTGTCTGCCATTTACGGAAATCAGGCATCATCATCTGGGCGATCTTCTGACGGAGCGTCATTTTGCTCATCAGATTGTCGACAACAGAGGTTTCAGCAGCCGGGTCAGCAGGAGCAGCATTTACAGCTAATGTTCCCAGTGAGCTGACACACATAACGGCTGTCATTGCAGAAGCCATAAAGCGTTTGAGTGTGTTTTTCTTCATTTCTTTTCTCTCCTTTCATAAGATAAATATTAAAGATGTTGAGAATAAAAATGATGCCGGCGAATTGCTTCGTTATAAAGTGATGGACCCTCTCACTCTGGCATCATAACTCAAATTTATCATAGCATATTTAACTGAAAATTCAATGATGATATATGAAATATTTAGTACCTTTTGGCAAATATAAGATTGAGAAAATGACAAATAGAAAAAGAATATGTTTGTCAGGCAACTCTTATAGCTGAACAACTTTTTTGCCTTGACTTTTCCGGAATTTCTACTATATAATAGGGACAGACTAACAGGAAAATAACGCAGAAGAAGACAAGTACGTCTGTCGTAAAAGACACAGAGAGCTCCGGTGGGTGGGAAGGAGTACAAGTAACACAGGCGGAATATCACTTCGGAGTTGCAGACTGAAAGCTGTTTTATAGCATCGCTGAAAGTAAGTCGTGCCGGATTCCCCCGTTATCGGGAACGCATATCGCATTTTGTCGGTATGTTGTAACAGGTGGTTATGAGAGTATTGGCTGTCATCCTTTTACAGGATGGCAGCTTTTTGATTTATTCCTTATAATAAGGACAGGAGGTTGCTTATGTACGAAAAAGTTTCGACAAATCTGAATTTCGTAGACAGAGAAAAAAATGTTGAGAAATTCTGGGAAGAAAATCACATCATTGAAAAGAGTATGGAAAACCGTAAAGAAGGTGAAACTTACACCTTTTATGACGGACCGCCAACAGCTAACGGTAAACCGCATATCGGACATGTTCTGACCCGTGTTATCAAAGATATGATTCCGAGATATCAGACCATGAAAGGCAAAATGGTTCCGCGTAAAGCCGGATGGGATACACACGGTCTGCCGGTTGAGTTGGAAGTAGAAAAAATGCTCGGTCTGGACGGAAAAGACCAGATCGAAGAATATGGACTGATTCCTTTCATTGATAAATGTAAAGAGAGCGTATGGAAATACAAAGGCATGTGGGAAGATTTCTCCGGAACGGTTGGTTTCTGGGCTGACATGAAAAATCCGTATGTTACCTATGATGATAACTATATCGAGTCTGAATGGTGGGCACTGAAAACCATCTGGGAAAAAGGCCTGCTGTACAAAGGATTCAAGATCGTTCCTTACTGCCCGCGCTGCGGTACTCCGCTTTCTGCCCAGGAAGTGGCACAGGGTTACAAGGACGTAAAAGAACGTTCTGCTGTTGTACGTTTCAAAGTCAAAGACGAGGACGCTTACATTCTGGCATGGACAACCACACCATGGACACTGCCTTCCAACCTTGCACTCTGCGTAAACCCGGATGAGGATTATGTAAAAGTTCAGATGAAAGAAGACGGCCGTGTTTATTACATTGCACAGGCTCTGGCTGACAAGGTGCTCGGCGAAGATGCTTACAATGTACTGGAGAATTACAAAGGAACAGACCTGGAATATAAAGAGTACGAACCACTGTACAGCTGTGCAGCCGTTCATGCAGAAAAACAGAACAAAAAAGCATTTTATGTTGTTTGTGATACTTACGTAACACTGACAGATGGTACCGGTATCGTTCATATCGCACCGGCATTTGGTGAAGACGATGCGAAAGTCGGACGTAAATACGGACTGCCGTTTGTACAGCTGGTTGACGGCAAAGGTAACCTGACGGAAGATACACCGTTTGGCGGTATCTTTGTAAAAAAAGCAGATCCGCTCGTGCTGAAAGACCTCGATGAGAGAGGACTTCTGTTTGATGCACCGAAGTTTGAGCACAGCTATCCGCACTGCTGGAGATGCGACACTCCGCTGATCTACTACGCAAGAGAATCCTGGTTCATCAAGATGACAGCTGTCAAAGATGACCTGATCCGCAATAACAACACCATCAACTGGATTCCGGAAAGCATCGGTAAAGGACGTTTTGGCGACTGGCTGGAGAATGTTCAGGACTGGGGTATCAGCCGTAACCGTTACTGGGGAACTCCGCTGAACATCTGGGAGTGTGAGTGCGGACATCAGCATTCGATCGGAAGCCGTCAGGAACTGTTCGAAATGAGTGGAAATGAAAAGGCAAAAACCGTAGAACTGCATCGTCCGTACATCGATGAGATCACGATCAAGTGTCCGAAGTGTGGCAAGCCGATGCACCGTGTACCGGAAGTGATCGACTGCTGGTTTGACTCAGGAGCAATGCCGTTCGCACAGCATCATTATCCGTTTGAAAATAAAGACGTGTTTGAGAAACAGTTCCCGGCACAGTTTATTTCCGAGGCAGTTGACCAGACAAGAGGATGGTTCTATTCTCTGCTGGCAGAGTCCACGATCCTGTTCAACAAAGCACCGTATCAGAACGTTATCGTTCTTGGACATGTACAGGATGAAAACGGTCAGAAGATGAGTAAATCCAAAGGAAATGCCGTTGATCCGTTTGATGCACTTCAGACTTACGGAGCAGATGCGATCCGCTGGTATTTCTACATCAACAGTGCACCATGGCTGCCGAACCGTTTCCACGGCAAAGCCGTTCAGGAAGGACAGCGTAAATTCATGGGAACTCTGTGGAATACTTATGCATTCTTCGTTCTGTATGCGAATATTGATGAATTTGACGCAACAAAATATACATTAGACTACGACAAACTCTCCGTAATGGATAAATGGCTGCTCTCCAAGATGAACACCATGATTCAGACCGTGGATGACAACCTGGCAAATTACCGTATTCCGGAAACTGCAAGAGCACTTCAGGAATTTGTGGATGATATGAGTAACTGGTATGTACGCCGCAGCCGTGAACGTTTCTGGGCAAAAGGCATGGAGCAGGATAAGATCAATGCTTACATGACACTTTATACCGCTCTGGTAAATGTTTCAAAAGCAGCTGCACCGATGATTCCGTTTATGACAGAAGACATCTACCGCAACCTGGTATGCAGCATTGACAAGACTGCACCGGAAAGCGTACATCTGTGTGATTTCCCGAAGGCAGATATGGCTCACGTAGACAAAGAACTCGAAGCAAACATGGATGAAGTACTGAAGATCGTTGTTATGGGACGTGCATGCAGAAATACTGCAAACATCAAGAACAGACAGCCGATCGCAAACATGTTTGTCAAAGCACCGAAAGAACTGCCAGAATACTTCGCAGACATTATCCGTGACGAGCTGAACAGCAAGAAAGTTACCTTTACACAGGATGTAAAAGACTTTACTTCTTACAGCTTCAAACCGCAGCTGAAAACCGTAGGACCAAAATACGGCAAACTGCTTGGCGGTATCAAACAGGCACTTTCTGCACTTGATGGCAATCAGGCAATGGATGAGCTGAAAGACAAAGGCTCCCTCACGCTTGACATCAATGGCAGTGAAGTTGTATTATATGAGACAGATTTACTGATTGATACAGCACAGATCGAAGGCTATGTATCTGAGCAGGATAACGATATTACCGTTGTTCTGGATACCAACCTTACTCCGGAATTGATTGAGGAAGGATTTGTGAGAGAACTGATCAGTAAAGTCCAGACCATGCGTAAAGAGGCAGGTTTTGAGGTAATGGACAGAATCCGCCTGTATGCAGCTGACAACGAAAAGATCCTCACCGTCCTGAAAGACCATATGGATGAGATTAAGGATGAAGTCCTTGCAGATGAGATTGTTCTTGGAAGTATTGCCGGATACGAAAAAGAATGGAGTATTAACGGTGAAAGTGTACGCATGGGTGTTGAAAAGACACAGAAATAAGGAGGATTTGCTGTGAGCAAAAGATTTGACAAAGAAGTATTTATTGAGAGTGTGAAAAGCAACCTGAAAACACTGTACCGTCAGACACTGGTTGACGCAACAAAACAGCAGGTATTTCAGGCAGTATCCTATGCGGTCAAGGATACGATTATTGACAACTGGATGGAAACCCAGAAAGTTTACGAAGAAGAAGACCCGAAAATGGTTTATTATATGTCCATGGAGTTCCTGATGGGACGTGCCCTTGGAAATAACATGATCAACCTGACAGAGTACAAAGAAGTAAAAGAAGCTCTGGAAGAGCTGGGCTTTGACCTGAATGTGATCGAAGACCAGGAGCCGGATGCAGCACTTGGAAACGGCGGTCTTGGCCGTCTGGCTGCATGCTTCCTTGATTCTCTGGCAACACTTGGTTATGCAGCATACGGCTGCGGTATCCGTTACCGCTATGGTATGTTCAAACAGAAGATTGAAAACGGTTATCAGGTAGAAGTGCCGGATAACTGGCTGAAAGACGGTAATCCATTTGAGCTGCGTCGTCCGGAATATGCAAAAGAAGTAAAATTCGGCGGCTATATCCGTGTAGAATACGATGAAGCAACAAAACGCAACAAATTTATCCAGGAAGGTTATCAGTCTGTACGTGCAATCCCGTTTGATATTCCGATCGTTGGTTACAATAACAATGTAGTAAATACACTGCGTGTATGGGATGCAGAAGCAATCAACGACTTCCAGCTGGATTCTTTCGATAAAGGTGATTATCAGAAAGCCGTAGAACAGGAAAACCTGGCAAGAAATATCGTAGAAGTTCTCTACCCGAACGATAACCACTACGCAGGTAAAGAACTGCGTCTGAAACAGCAGTATTTCTTCATTTCTGCAAGTGTTCAGGCAGCTGTTGCAAAATATAAAAAGAATCATTCTGACATCCGCAAATTCTATGAGAAAGCAACCTTCCAGCTGAACGATACACATCCGACTGTTGCAGTAGCAGAGCTGATGCGTATCCTGCTTGACGAAGAAGGTCTGGAATGGGATGAAGCATGGGAAGTTACCACAAAGACCTGTGCATACACAAACCACACCATCATGGCAGAAGCACTGGAAAAATGGCCGATCGAGCTGTTCTCAAGACTGCTTCCTCGTATCTACCAGATCATCGAGGAGATCAACCGCAGATTTGTGGAAGAGATCCAGAAAAAATATCCGGGCAACCAGGAGAAAATCCGCAAGATGGCTATCATTTACGATGGACAGGTTAAAATGGCACATCTGGCTATCTGTGCAGGTTACTCTGTAAACGGTGTTGCTGCACTGCATACAGAAATTCTGAAAAATCAGGAATTAAAAGACTTCTATGAGATGATGCCGGAGAAATTCAACAACAAGACAAACGGTATCACACAGAGACGTTTCCTGCTTCATGCAAACCCGCTGCTGGCAGACTGGGTAACCGAACATATCGGTGATGAATGGATCACAGATCTGGCTCAGATCTCCAAACTGAAAGTTTATGTGGATGATGAAAAAGCACAGCAGGAGTTCATGAACATCAAATACCAGAACAAACTGCGTCTGGCAAAATACATCAGAGAGCACAACGGTATCGATGTAGATCCTCGTTCTATCTTCGATGTACAGGTTAAGAGACTTCATGAGTACAAACGTCAGCTGCTGAACATCCTGCACGTTATGTATCTGTACAATAAGATCAAAGATCATCCGGAAATGCCGTTCTATCCAAGAACCTTCATCTTTGGTGCAAAAGCAGCAGCCGGATATCGTCGTGCAAAACTGACGATCAAACTGATCAACTCTGTTGCAGATGTGATCAACAACGATAAGAGCATCAACGGAAAACTGAAAGTTGTATTTATCGAAGATTACCGTGTATCCAATGCAGAATGGATCTTTGCAGCAGCAGATGTTTCCGAGCAGATCTCCACAGCAAGTAAAGAAGCATCCGGAACCGGAAATATGAAGTTCATGCTGAACGGTGCACCGACACTGGGAACCATGGACGGAGCAAACGTAGAGATCGTTCAGGAAGTTGGAGAAGAAAATGCATTTATTTTCGGTCTGTCCGCTCAGGAAGTTATCAATTACGAGAACAACGGCGGCTACAATCCGATGGATTATTTCAACAACGACCAGGATATCCGTCGTGTCCTGATGCAGCTGATCAATGGAGAATATGCTCCGGATGATCCAGAAAGATTCCGTGATATCTACGATTCTCTGCTGAACACAAACAGCAGCGACAGAGCAGATACTTACTTCATCCTGGCAGACTTCAAGTCTTACGCAGAAGCTCAGGAGAGAGTAGAAAAAGCATACCGTGACGAAACAGGCTGGGCAAGAATGGCAATGATGAACACCGCATGCAGCGGCAAGTTCACATCAGACCGTACCATCCAGCAGTATGTAGATGAAATCTGGCATCTGGATAAAGTGACCGTAGAAGCATAAAAGAATGATAAAGAAATAGCAAAAATGGGCAGTTGGATATGAAAAAGCCAACTGCCTGTTTTTATCTTAGTCGGAGAAGACTCCTATAAGTGGCGAGCAACAAATTTGTCTTAGTGGGAGAGCAATCTCCGACTAAGATAAACGCTCCGCGAGAATGCACAGCGATTCTGTTGGGTAAATGTCAGCAAAGCTGACCAGAATCGCGTGCCAAGTCTCACGTGCGTTCGACTTGAAAAAAAAGAAAGAACATCATAGAAATATAGTTTCTTTCATATTCACTTCGCATAAAAAACCCAAAATCGGAAAAAATGAGAATAAGGTAACTGTTTGGTTGCAAATCTGAATTTATGAGGTGAAGGGATATGCAGAAGAAGGATGGAAAATGGTTTACGCGAAAAAAAGGTGCGATGTTGGTTCTGACTTTATGTCTTGTAGGGGCGGCTGCGGCAACGACCTACTATGCTGTTGATCTGTCGGATACGGCACAGGAACCGGCAAAAGAGCATATGGTGGATCTGAATGAAAGTCCTGTCGAAACAGAAGCTGAGGCGGTGATTTCATCAGAAGCGGAAGCAAATCTGGCTTCTCAGGCAAATGAGATGGATGTTGATCCGAAATCACTGGCAGGCGGCAATCGTCAGATAAGGGCAGAACAGGAAACAGCCGGGCAGGAAACGGAAGCAGAGACAGAAGGCATGGAGACCGAAAAAGTTTCCTCCGGACAGGTCAACGCAGTGGTCAGTCCGACGGTCAGCTTTGCGTCCACACAGGAACTTCAGTGGCCGGTAGCCGGCAAAGTGCTCATGGACTACAGCATGGATTCTACCGTGTATTTTGCAACGCTGGATCAGTATAAATATAATCCGGCACTGATCTTCGGGGCGGAAGAAGGAGCACAGGTCGTATCTGCGGCAAAAGGAATCGTTGATTCCATCACAACAAATGATGAAACAGGAACAACGATCCGCATGAATCTCGGAGATCAGTACACGCTGATCTACGGCCAGCTTGAGAATGTAGCCGTAGCAGAAGGCGATGTAGTCGAGAGAGGACAACTTTTAGGATACGTGGCACAGCCGACCAAATACTACTGCAAAGAAGGCACAAATCTATATTTTGCCATGGAAAAAGACGGAGCAGCAGAAGATCCGTTTCTGTATCTGGAATAATATGATGCTAGGGTCAAAAGGTCTAAATCCACATGAGCTTGCTCATAGGTGGATGAAAGACCTTGGGACCCGCCCCGATATGAGCATAAAAGTGGGATGATAATCCCACGATATGCGAATACTGGGGAGGATTGTGGGAGTGCAACGCACGGAACAATCCGTAGGCATCATAGTTGGGAACTTTTGACACCCACATCATAATATAATGATGCCAGGGTCAAAAGCCTGAAACTACGATGTGCTTGTACAAAAGCCGTTTTAACATCAAAAAGAAAGATGATTCACAAAAAGTGAGAGAAAGCGTATACTATATTAGGCTATACGGTATCGTAAGGAGCTGCACGCAGCATACAATATTTGCAATCGGATTCATTTTACAGGTTTTATCTTAGTCCTTTGAGCTTGATTATGAAATAATGAAAATATACCGCTTTGCCGATTGCTTGAAATAATGCGGGGGAA
>ENA-UOJT01001314-UOJT01001314.1-human-gut-metagenome-genome-assembly--contig:-C15-NODE-1314-length-16450-cov-17.339616_pt1 | contig 16450 bp, 14 predicted proteins | sample MGYA00242357_ERZ723904 | MGnify/ENA metagenome assembly ERZ723904 | reverse complement strand
GAGGCTGGCCAAATGGCCAGCCTCTCTTTTTTGAAGAACTTATTCCTCGCGGAAGACAAATCCGTTCTCGTCCGCCTTTTCGATGACGGCGAGCGCCTTGTAGGGGATACCGCTCGCGCGGAAGCGGTCACCGCCGCCCTGGAAGCCCTTTTCCACGGCGATGCCGATGCCTTCGAGCTTCGCGCCCGCCTCGTTGACGATATCGACAAGGCCCTGCACGGCGAAGCCGTTGGCCATGAAGTCGTCGATGATGAGCACGTGGTCGTCCGCGTTCAGCCACTCCTGAGAGACGAGCAGCGTGACTCTCTTCTTGTAGGTGTAGGAGAAGACCTCGCTCTGGTACAGGCCGCTTTCGATGTTGTCGCTCTTGGCCTTCTTGGCAAAGAGCATGGGGACGCCGTACTTCTGCGCGCAGATGGTCGCAAGCGCGATGCCGCTGGCCTCCGCCGTCAGAACGACAGTGATCTTGCTGGTGTCGAAATACTTGGCGAACTCGTCCGCAATGTCCTCGAGCAGACGGGTGTCGACGCGGTGGTTGAGGAAACCGTCGACCTTGACGATGTTGCCGGGCAGGACTCTGCCCTCGCGGCGGATGCGCTCCTGAAGAAGCTCCATGGAATTACCCCTCCTGAAAAAATAATTTCTGACGAAATTTTTCGATTGAAATGGTAACTTCCATTTAACAGGATTTTTGTGCAGAATGCAACACGGCAACTTTGACAAGAATTTGTGCTTTTTTTGCCTCTTTCCGTCTATTTTGGCGGCGAGAGCGCCGTTACGTCCCGTTTTGTATCGTTTTGGCAAAGCCCGCGGCAAAAAGCCGCGCGGCGTTGACGGCTTCTTCGAGCGAATTGCCCGCCGTGCCGACCTCAACAAGGAGCGAGCCCGTCGTCATGTGCTGGTTGTAGCGGGAGTTGCGCACGGTGACGGGGCGCATGAGGGTCGGATAGTCTTTGTACAGGGTTTCCTGCACGGCGCAGGCGAGCTTTAAGTTCTCGCGCCAGAGATCGTGACTCAGGCCTCCGCCGTTCGACCCGATGACGAATTCGAGCTGTGCGGCGTTTTTATCTTCGCCGCACAGCAGCTTGAACTGCTGGCCGTTCGCGTCCTGCACCGCGTCGCGGTGCACATCGAGCACGAACGAAATCGAGGGGTACTTTTGCAGATAGCTCTCGATTGACGCGAGCGAGCGGTTGTACGCGCCCGAATAGCTCGGATAGTCGTAGAGCGAGCGGTCGTGCACGACGCTGATGCCCGCGTCGGTCAGCACCTGCGCCATTTCGTCGCCGATGCGGATCATGTTGCAGTTCGTGTCCAGCGTGCGGAACGTGTCGGACACGTTGTATTCCTGCCCCGGCGGCATGGTGTAGCTCTCCGAGCCGTGGGTGTGGATGATGAGCACCTGCGGCCCCTCCGCACCGAGCTTTGCTGCATAATCGCCCGAGAGCATCGAGGCGTCGAGCGCGGCATCCGAGCCGTTGTTGATGTACACATTGCCAAATACCGTATAGCCCGAGGGGTCGGACGCCTTGAGCGTGCGGGCGGGCGAGCCGTTTTCCGTCACGGCGATCTCGTCCGGCGTCTCCTCCTGCGTGAGCACCGTGCCCTCGCTGTCCTGCGCGTCGCCCGTTTCGCCGCTGCTGTCGTCGGGTTTTTGCTCGAGTTCTGCCGACCATGCCTGCGCGATGTTTTCCTCGCCCTCGCGCAGAAGCGGCGTCGCGTGCAGCGCGAGCGACGTTCGCAGGCTGAGAAAGTCCTCCCCGCCGTCGCCGCGCTCATATCTCAGCAGCATCACGCCCAGCGTTTCGTCCTTGAGCGAGCGGAGCGCGTCGCGCGCGTCCTTCGCCGGCGCCGTGACGCTCACACCCCAGAGCGTCACCGCCGAGAGCGCGAGCGAACACAGCATCCGTCCTGTCCGTTTCTTTTGCATCGCGTTTCACCTCTTGGGACAATCCTATGTGCGCACCCGCGCCGATATGACATAGCGCGCCCGCCGCTTTTCGCTTGCAATTTTCGCTTTTGCGTGGTATGGTGATGGCAGCGGAGAAAAACTCATATAGTTTCGCTTACATGGCGCGAAAGTTTCTACGGAGCCGCCGAAAGGCTCTGCTATGGGTGCTCAGCCGGGGGAGAAGTCCCCGGGCGGGGCGCTTTTTCTTTTGCACAAAGCTAAAACAGGAGTGACTGATATGAAGATCCTCAAGGGCAATCTCGTTTCCGCACTGGCGCTCGGCAAGCTCGAGATCGTCGAGCACGGCTGCCTCGTCCTGCATGACGACGGCAGCATCCAAAGCGTTGAAAAGGCCGTGCCGCAAAGCGCCGACGCGGAAGTCATCGACTACGGCGATAGCCTCATCATGCCGTCCTTCGTCGACATGCACCTGCACGCGCCGCAGTACCCCATGCTCGGCATGGGCATGGACCTGCCGCTGATCGACTGGCTCAACACCTACACGTTCAAGACCGAGGCGCGCTTTGAAGACAGCGACTACGCCCGCCGCATTTACAAAAAGCTCGCGAGCGACCTCATCACGAGCGGCACGACGCGCGTTTGCATGTTTTCCTCCCTCCACACGGACGCGACGCTCATTTTGATGGAAGAGCTCGAAAAGGCGGGCGTCACGGGCTATGTCGGCAAGGTCAACATGGACCGCAACGGCAGCCCCGAGCTTCAGGAAACGACCGAGCAGTCCAAGCGCGAAACGCTGCGCTGGCTGGATGCGTGCGGGCGCTTTAAGACCGTCAAGCCCATCCTGACGCCGCGCTTCACCCCATCGTGCACCGACGAGCTGATGAGCTGGCTCGGCAAGCTCGCCGCGGAGCGCGGGCTGTACGTCCAATCGCACCTGTCTGAAAATAAGGGTGAGATCGCGTGGGTCAAAGAGCTCTGCCCCGACTGTGCGCAGTATTGGGAGAGCTACGACCGCGCGGGGCTGTGGAAGGACCACACCGTCATGGCGCACTGCGTCCACTCCGACGAGCGCGAGCGCGAGGCGATGCGCGAGCATGGCGTCGTCACGGCGCACTGCGCGGGGTCGAATATCAACATCTGCTCGGGCGTCGCGCCCGTGCGGACGCTGCTGCGCGAGGGCAACCTCGTCACGCTCGGGTCGGATATCGCAGGCGGCGCGCTGCTGGCAATGAACAAGGTCATCACCATGTCCATCCGCGCGTCGAAGTTCCGCCACATGCAGACCGACGGGAAGGACGAATTTCTGACCGTCGAGGATGGCTACTACCTCGGCTCCAGCGCGGGGCATGAGTATTTCGGCGGGCACGGCGGCTTTGTCCCCGGCGACAAGCTCCACGCCATTGTGCTCGACGATGCCGACTTCACCGAAGCCGCGCACCCGCTCACGGTGCGCGAGCGCTTCGAGCGCGCGATCTACATGATGCACCGGCACAACATCGTCTCCGTCTGGTCGGAGGGAAAAAACGTCGTTCGCCGATGAAAAGCGGGGGAGAGGGCGCGCCCCTCTCCCCGATTTTGGAAAATCGCAAAAATTTTTGGACAAACTATTGACAAAAGGCCTCCTCATTTGGTATAGTAGCTTCTGTCCTGTCGAGCAGGAATATTTGGCGGCATAGCTCAGCTGGCTAGAGCATGCGGTTCATACCCGCAGTGTCCCCGGTTCAAATCCAGGTGCCGCTACCATGTAGCACGGGATGCGAAAGCATCCCGTGTCTCATATGGCCCGTTGGTCAAGTGGTTAAGACACGGCCCTTTCACGGCTGTAACATGGGTTCGAATCCCGTACGGGTCACCAACTTGGAGGCTTAGCTCAGCTGGTTAGAGCGCCTGCTTCACACGCAGGAGGTCACTGGTTCGAGTCCAGCAGTCTCCACCAAACCCTTGAAATCGCTATGATTTCAAGGGTTTTTTCTTGTTATCAAAAAATGATAGTTTTTTGCTTTACAGTGCTTTCCTTATATTTTCTCAGCAAATTGATAGTATTTTATCGCAATGAAAAAGAGACGCTTTCGCGTCTCTTTTTTCATTACCTCTCCTGCACCTTTTTGCCGCTGATGTGGTCGATGCTGATGCGGAACATCTGGACGGCCTTGCCGGAGGCGGCGACTTCGTCGTCAACCATTTTCTCGGTGGGGTAGTATTTCATCGCGAACTTTTTGCACAGCGCGTCGCTCTCGCCGCGGTCCGCGACGAGGCGGCAGCGGCCGAAGACGACGGCGCTCTTCAAAAACGGGGCCCAGGCCTCGTCCGTTTCGACGGTCTCGTCGCCGTACACAGTGAAGCAGACCTTGTCGCTTCTCTTGAGCGCATCCACCTTGTGGCCGACCTTGGAGCCATGGAAAATGATCTCCTGCGCGTCCTCGTCGTACAGGTAGTTGATGGGCACCGCGTAGGGGTAGCCGTCGTCTCCGCTGACGGCCAGCACGCCGCGGCGAGCCTCGTGCAGGAGCTTTTTCGCCTCCTCCACGCTGATCTCGTTTGCCTTTTTGCGAACAGGTCTGAACATGGTCTCGTCCTCCTCATACTGCCGACCGTGTCGGCTATTTCTCACCGCCATTATACCGGTTTTCCCCCGATATTGCAACGGGGAAGCGGCGCCAAGAGCTCTGATGGCAGCAAAAAAGAGACGCTCACTGCAAAAGCGTCTCTTCTACTTCTTTCCGTCTTTTTTCTTCAGCAGCTCCACCATGCCGCACACGAGCGCGGCCTCCTCCTCGCTCAAATCGGAGATGTCGAGAAAGCGCTTGTCCTGGCGGCAGAGCAGGTAGTCCACTGTGACGCCGAACAGGTCCGCCAGACGCACCATGACCTCGTAGGACGGCAGGCGGATATCCGTCTCATACGACGAGACCATCGCCGCGGTCACGCCGATGCGCTTTGCCACCTGCGCCTGCGTCAGGTGCCTGTCCCTGCGGAGCTGTTTCAGCCTTTGCGAGAAATCCAACATACGCCGCGCGCCTCCTTTGCCCTATATAGTTTACACGGCGCAAGTTTTCCATTAGAAATATTTATTATACATATTAGTTGATATTTTGGAGATATCTGTTACAATAAAACCTTGAGAGGACCCGTAGGAACGGCAGACCAACAACGTTTCGGAGGGATGGAGAGTGAAAAGTACCGTGACACTGCTGCGCGGCAGGCGCGTCCTGCTCGTGGAGGACAACGCGATCAACCGCGCCATCGCGCGCTCGTTTTTAGAGAGCGCGAGCTGCGAGGCAGAGGACGCATACAACGGCGCGCAGGCGCTCGACAAGCTCTGCGCGCATGTTCCCGATCATTTCGACCTCGTCCTCATGGACTTGCAGATGCCGGTGATGGACGGCTACGAGGCGGCGCGGCACATCCGCGCGTTGCATGACCCCCAACTCTCCGCCATTCCGATCGTGACGATGACGGCCAACGCACTGGCGCAGGACTTAGAGCGCGAGCGCGCCTGCGGCGTGTCGCGGCATTTATCAAAGCCCATCGACTTTACCGCCCTGCACGCGGCGCTGTGCGAGGTCCTGCGCGAAAATTGACAACGAATCGCAATCCAAGCAACAAAAAATACGCTGTGGAATCATCCACAGCGTATTTTTCGTTTTTGGAGACTGCTTACTTTGCCATCGCGCGATAGAGGAACGTGACGATCTGGGCGCGCGTGCAGTCGGCGTTCGGGGAGAACGTGGCCGTGCTCGTGCCGTTGGTCACATTGTTCTCGACCGCCCAGTTGACGGCGGAGGCGTAGTAGGCGCTCGCGGCGACGTCGGTGAAGCTGCTCGCGCTGGCCGCAGCCGGGCTGGCGTTCGCTCTCCACTGGAAGGTGACGGCCTGTGCGCGCGTGACGGAAGCATCCGGGGAGAAGGTCGTGCTGCTCGTGCCGGTGGTCACGTTGTTTTCCACCGCCCACGCAACGGCCTTTTCATAGTACGCGCCGCTCTTGACATCGGTGAACGCGGTGGTCGTGGACTTGGGCTCGGGGGAACCGGCGGCTCTCCACAGGAAGGTGACCATCTGGCCGCGCGTGCAGCTCGCGTTGGGGACAAAGCTCGTGGCGCTCACGCCGGAGGTGACGTTGTTGGCAACGGCCCAGGCAACGGCGTCGGCGTAATAGGCGTCGTCGGCGACGTCGGTAAAGGGCAGGGACGCAGAGCCGTCATAGTTCTTGTCGCTCAGGACGGAGGAGAAGAGGAAGTTGCTGATGTACGCATACTCGTCTCTCTGGTGGACCTTGTGGGTGAGGGAGTTGGCGAAGAGGACAACGTTCATGCCGTTTTCCTTGTAGGCAAAGCCCTGCACGCCGCCGTTCATGTAGGCCTTGAAGCCGGCTGCGCGCTCGGCCGTATTCGTGGGAACGAAGCCCTCGGTCGGCGTTCTGGTCTTGTCGCTCTTGACGAGCACCGCTGCGCCAGCGGGGATCTGGGAGAAGTAGCCGAGGCCGTAGGCATAGAGAATGCCGTCGCCGTCAGCAATGTAGCTCGCGTTCACAAGGGTCTTATTGGGATAGACGACAGGCGTCAGGCAGTCCATCGCGCCGTCCAGCTCGGTGTATTCCACACCGGCGATGAGGTCAGAGGCGGAGGACGCTGCGGAATAGCTGTAACCGATGTACGGCAGGCCGTTTTTCACGGCGGTCTTTGCGGCGGCGTCGAGCTTCGTCGCACCTGCGGCGGCGTCCGCCTTGGTCACGTCGGAGGTCGTGGTGAAGCCCATGAGGTTCATCGCGGCGGTGTCGTAGTTCCAGCTTGCGCTCTGGCTGATCTGCGGCGTGTAGACAAAGCCCTTCTCGCTTTCAGCGGGCGTGCCGGAGATGTAGACGGTCGGGGACTTGGTGATGATCTTCGCCTTCACGCTCGTCTTGTCGACGCCCATGGCAGAGAGCAGATACTTGCCCGCGACGGTCTGATAAGCGGCGTAGGAGCAGATGAAATCGCCCATGTGGTCGCCGCTCGTGACCATGCCGACGGTCTTGCCGGCCTTTAAGAGCTCGTTGACGGCGGCGGTGGAATCCTCGGAGGCGTTGGAGAGGATGACGTCCTTATCCTTCTCGCCCGCGAAGTAAGAGGTCAGCGCCTTGGTGTAAGCGAGCGCGTCATCGTGGTCCATCGCGTCGCCGCAGACGGCGGAGATGCTCTTGTAGGCGGCGGGCTCGGCCACGGTGACCATGTCGAAGCCGCGCGTTTCATTGAAGGAGGTGATACCCTCGGAGTAGAGGATCGTCCAGCTGTTGATGAGCGTGCCGTCATACAGCGCGCCGTTGGCGACAGAACGCTTGGCCTGATACATCGAGACGATCATCGTACCGGCGGGGTAGGTAACGCCGTCATAGGTGAATTCCTTTTCAGTCACGTTGACCTTGACGTCGTTTCTCGTGAGCCACTCCATCATGTCAGAAGCGGCCTGGAGGTTGGTCTGGTTCTCGCCGTCGAGCGGAATGATGTAGCACTCGGGATAGAAGTTGCCGTTCTGACCCTTGCCGGTGTACTCGGGACGGAATACATCCATCTCCGCGCCCTCGACGTCGTTCTGGTCGCACAGCCACTGGCCGACCATGCTGTAAGCGTCGGAGTTCAGGTTGTGCACGCCGCGCTGATAGATGGTGACCTGGGATTCAAGATAGGAGAGCTTTTCGGCGGCAACATAGGCGGCGTTGCCGAGGATACCGTACTGCGCCGCCTGCGCGGTATCGTCGTTGTAGGCGGGCAGCTCAACGGTATAGGCAACGGTTCCCTGCAGCATGGCAAACTGGGGGGTGTAGCTCGTGGACATATCGTCCCACGGGTCTTCCCAGTAGGTCTCGGTGCCGTTGCCGGTGTAGCTCAGGTAATCGCGCTGAGGGATCACATAGCTGTTGTAGCCATCGTTGTTGGCGACCGCCGCGATGCCCAGCGCCTCGCCGCCGGTGATGAGGTGGTTGGCGAGCAGGTCGTACTCGAAGTTCGGCTCGTGCGGGGGATCGCAGGGCTCGCACTGGAAGGCCTGCACACGGCCGTGGAACTCGGCAAGCGACATGGGGTTGAACGTGCCGATGAGCTGCTGCATGTTGGCCGTCTCGCTCGTGGTCTGGAAGGAGTTGTCGCGGTTGAGGTCGTAGCCGTTGGTGGAGTGTCTCGTCAGATAGGTACGTCCGTCGACATTTTCCTCGGGGACGAGGATGAAGAACACGTCGGACAGCAGCTCGTCCTTGACGTTTACAGTGTTGCTCTTCACGGTGTAATACTTTTCAAGGTCGACCTTGCCGGACTTGCCGTTGTTATCGACCGTCAGGTAGCCTAAGTAGCTGGCCTTGTCCTTGACAAGGTCGGGGATGGCAACGCTGCCCTCAGCTCCGACAGGGCCCATCTCGGCCTTGAGTTCTTTTTCGCCCGCGGCGGTGAAGCCGGTGAGCGTCTTGTAGTCGATGCTCTTTTCGCTCGTGATCATCTTGGCGAAGTCGAGCACGCCGTCGGTGGCGGCGACCTCGTTGGAGTGGATATTGGAATACATCACAGGAACGCGGATCTCGTCGAGCTTGCCGGACTTGATCTGCGCGAGCACGGCGTCCGGGTCTGTTTCGGCCTGCTCGGTCAGGGCGAGCCACTTGCTCACGCTCGCCTTGCTGTCAGCCACGATCAGATAGGGCATATCACGACCCGCGGTGGACTGGCCCATGGAAAATTCTTCCACGTAGAGACCGTTTTTCGTGCCGTTTGCCACGATCGTATCGAGCTCCTTGTAGATCTCCCACATGGTGTTGAAGTTTTCATACGGCGCAACCTTGACAGGTGCGGAGCCGATCGCCTTGCCGCTATTTTTGGCCGTCAGGTCAAAGTAGCCGCACAGGTCGATGTAGTAGCCGCCGTTCACATGGGGCACGCTGTAATCGGGTGTCGTCACGCCGGTTCTGCGGTTGGTGGAATAAAAGTAGTTGTTCACATGGAAGCTCACGTCGAGCACGGCCTTGCCGTTTTTCTCGTTCGCCGTCAGCTTGATGTCTGTGAACTGGTGCTCGTCCTTGCCCTCGGTCATCCAGCTGTCAAGATCCCCGCCCGCGTAAGCGTAGGGGAACAGCTCCTCGTTGACGTAGGGGCGGGAATCGTCGCGCTCGAGCGAGAGCGAAACGGTACCGGCGCTGACGGCCGCGGCGAGCGCATCCTTCGTCATGCCGGACACGGGGATGGAGAGGGACACGTCCTTGCCGTTTTCATCGGTGACAAGGGTGATGGTCGCGTCGACCGGAAATTTCGTTCCCAGCAGCGCATCGTCCTTGGGGTTCATGTCCTGGTAGCTGACGGCAAACGCGGACGTGACCGCAAGCGAGAGCGTCATTACCAGGGCCATCAGCAGCGCGAGCGCTTTGCTGACAGAGTTTGGATAATGTTTCATGGTTTTCGTCCTCCAGAGTGGTCTTATGCCGCCACACACAGCGGCGGAAAGTTGATGAGTTTAGTGTAACTCAATAAAAATACATAGTCAAGGGAATATTCATACCTAATCATGCCAAATTTCAGCGTTGAATCTGTATTTTTGTTCATCATTTTTCACAAAGCAGTGCGTCAAGCCCCCGTCTTTCAGCTCTTTTTGTGAATGTATTCGCAAATTTATACAGAATCGCGCTGCATAGGATATTCTTCTTCGTCGCGATTGCAAATGACGGCGGGGCGCATTATAATAAGAGGCAATCATCATTCAAACGCAGGAGGAACCGAATATGCGGCTGCAAAGCGCAATCTTTACACTGGGCGATACCCTCTTCACCCCCGACGGCGCGGCGCGCGAGGGACTCGACAAGGCGCTTTCACTTTTTAAGATGGAGGGCGTGTGGCTCGGCGCAGTGACGGCGCTCAGCGCGGAGGACGCGCAAAAAGTGCTCGAAAAGGCGGGGCTTCACTCTTATTTCCGCTTCGTGCTGACAGAATCCGTCGCGCTCTGCAAGGCGGACAGCGGCACGATGTTCGAGCGCGCGATGAAGCGCCTGCACTCGCAAAAGGACGATACGATCGTCTTTTCCGGCTCGCTTGCGGCGATCCAAAACGCGAAGGACGCGGGTTTTCGCACCGTGGCGGTGCAGGGAAGTGCGGGCACGGCGGACTGGTCGACGATGCAGCAACTCGCCACGCAGAGCCTTGCGCAGTACAGCGAATTGCTGGCAAATTCTGTGTGAATTTTGGAAAAACGACAGGATTCGACGTTTTTTAGTTGCAGTTTTTCTCAACTGTGATATAGTAAGAATATAACTATCAGAAAGGAAGGTTCGCGCCATGTTTGATTTCTACTCGGCTACCATCTTCCTTTCGGTCTTTATTATGATTATCATGGACATGCTCGTGAGCGGCAATGATCTGATGGAGCATGACAAAAAGCAGACGGTTTACACGATCTCCGTACTGGTGATCGCATGCATGGTATCGGAATGTTTCGGCGTTTGGATGGACGGAGCCGACCCGTCGCTGCGGACGCTGCACATCCTCGTTAAGACCATCGAGTTATCCACAGCGCCGATCATCACTGTGCTTTGCAGCGACCTGATGACGCCGCTCAAGCATAAAAAGCTCATTTATACCCTCATCGGCGTCCACGCGGGGCTCGAGGTGCTGTCGGCTTTCTTCGGCTTCATCTTCTCGGTCGACGCACAAAACGTTTATCATCACGAAACGTTTTACTGGGTCTACGTGCTGGCCTATGCCAGCGGCGTTCTGCTGTTCATTGGTCAGCTGCTGAGCGAGAGTTCGCACCATTATGGCCTGTATCGGACGCTCATTATCATCCTGCCGGTCTTTTTCTTCTGTGGGCTGTTCCTCCAGTATGGTGCCGGAGTGCGCATCATGTGGGCGTGCTCAGCGGTCGATGTTCTGATGGTTTACATCCTGTATTCCGAGCTCACGCAGAAAATCGACACGCTGACTCATCTTCTGAACCGCAGCAGCTATGAGAGCCGTCTCGCCTCGTTGCGCGGGCACGCAGTCATCTACTATTTCGACGTGGACGAGTTCAAGTCCGTCAACGACACCTTTGGCCATGGCGTGGGCGACGCGGTGCTTGCCGAGGTCGGCAGCACGATCTACGCCGTGTTCTCCAAGGTCGGCTACTGCTACCGCATCGGCGGCGACGAATTCTGCGTCATCGCGCAAATCTCCGACACGGCGGCGGAAAAGTATCTTTCGGAATTCCTGCGCGAGCTGACGGCACGGCGAGTGAAAAACGAGCACCTGCCGCACGTGTCGGTCGGCTATGCGTGCTTCAATCCGGCGCTCGGCAGCGTAGAGGATGCGATCAAACGCGCCGACCGGATGATGTACCACTACAAGTGCAAGCTCAAAAGCGAAGCGCTCACAAATGATGACACCGTAAAAAGCTGACGATCTTTTGACCGTCAGCTTTTTGTATCTGCTTTTATTTCGCCTCAATCTCCGCGTCTTCCTGCGGCTGGAGCTTGCTGCCAAAATACGCGAGCACCGCGCCGAGGATGGCGCACGCGACGCTCCAGACCATCTCCGCTGTCGAGGCAAAGTCCGTCGGAATGATGATGAGCGTGGAGGCAAGCACGATGCCGATGACAGCGTGACAGGCGATCGAGTAGTGCGTGTCGAAAAGCCTGCTCACGATACGGGCAAAGAGCGCCATCACGCCGACCATGCCAAGCCCCCAGGGGACGAGCACGGCAAGATCAAGCTGCGCGATGCCGTCGATCAGCGGCGTGAGAAGGCCGACCGCCATCAGGATGGACGACGACGTCATCCCCGGGATGATGAAGCTGAAGCCCCACAGCACGCCGCAGAAGAGAAAGCCCCAGAAGTTTGCGGGCATCTCGGCAAATGAACTAAACTTGACGGCCATCAGCGCGCCGAACAGGGCGAGGAAGCTGACGATCAGCGAGATGTACGAGCCGTTGCTGCGCCCCTGCGTGCCCGCCTCGTGCCAGAGGTCGGGCAGCGTGCCGAGGATGAGCCCGATGAAGAGGCACGTGGCGACGGTTTCCGACTGGTGAAACAGCGCAAGGATCACGCTGCCGCCGCCCAAAAAGCCGATCGCCCAGCCGATGCCGACGGCGAGCAGCATCCGCCAGTAGCGTTGAAGCGCGCGCCCGGGGTGCGTGAGCAGCTCCATCGCGGGGCGGTAGATGCCGAATACGACTGCGAGCACGCCACCGGAGATGCCCGGCAAAATCGCGCCCGCGCCGATGATGATACCCTGCACAATGCGCATGATACCGTTTTTGATGCGGGAATTTTTCATATTGCTGCCTTTTTATGTGCTGCGCCCACCGCAAAGCGGCGGAACGCGACGCGGTTTAATAGCCCTTTCTGCGGTCGACGAGGTGATGCATCGGGCGGCCCGCGGCGTAATTTTCCAGATTTTCGCAGAAGAGCTGCACGTTGCGCTCGCAGGTGTAGCCGAGCGTCATGTTGCCCGCGACGTGCGGCGTGAGCAGGAGGTTCTTGGCCTTGCGCAGCGGATGATCCGCAGGCAGCGGTTCGGGCACGACGACGTCGAGCGCCGCACCGGCGAGGTGGTCGGAATCCAGCGCTGCAATGAGCGCGTCCTGATCGATGGCCGTGCCGCGGCCGACGTTGACGACATAAGCGCCCTTCGGGAGCAGCGCCATGCGCTCGGCGTTCAGGATGTTCACCGTGTCGCTCACCGAGGGGAGGGACATGAAGAGAAGATCGGTCTCCGGCAGGAGCTGATCGAGCTCCGTGACGGGGTGGACGGCGTCAAAGTCCGCGTTCGCGCGGCCGCTGCGGCTGACGCCGGTCAGGCTCGTGGGATGGAACGCGCGCACACGGCGGGCAAATTCCGTGCCGATGTCGCCCGTGCCGAGGCACGTGACGCGCGCGCCGTGGAGCGAGTGGATGCCGCCCGGGAGCACGCGCCAGCCGCCCTCGCGGATGATCTCGGTGTACTCCATCTGGCGGCGCAGCAGCATCAGCGAGACCATGACGGAATGCTCGGCGATCGTCGTGCCGTAAGCGCCCGAGGCGTTCGTGAGCAGGCAGTCGGGATTCTGATACAGGTCGTCGCGGCAGAAGTGGTCCACGCCCGCCCAGCAGCTCGCGTACCACTTGAGATTTCTTGCGCCCGCGATGACGCGCTGGGACGGATGGCCGTAGAGGATCGTGCAGTCGTCCACATTGCCCTCCGCCGCCTTGGACGAGGGGAAGAAGACGATGTCGTAGCCGCAGCGTGCGGCGGTGTCGCGCAGCGTCTTTTCGTATGCCGGAGTCAGGAAGTCGATGATGACGCCGATTTTTTCATTCATGGTTCAATTCCTCCAAAATCATTTCTGCGACGCGCAGGCCGTCGGCCGCGGCACTCATGATGCCGCCGGCATAGCCCGCGCCCTCGCCGCAGGGATATAGACCGCGCAGGGCGGATTGAAAACTCAAGTTGTCGCGCACGATGCGCACAGGCGACGAAGAGCGCGTCTCCACCGCCGTCAGGACGGCGTCGGGAGAAGCGAAGCCCTTGAGCTTTTTCCCCAGCATCGGGATCCCCTCTTCGAGCGCCTCGCACACAAAGGGCGGGAGACAGCCGTGCAGGTCGCACCAGCGGACGGAGGGAAGATAGGTCGGCACGACCTTTCCCGCTCCCGTTGACGGACGGTGGGCGAGGAAATCTTCGACCCGCTGGGCAGGGGCGGCGTAATTCCCGCCGCCAAGGCGATAGGCCGCGTCCTCCAGCTCGCGCTGGAACTGGACGCCCGCGAGGGTATCGCCGGACGGGAAATCCTCCGGCGTAACGGAGACCAAAAGTCCGCCGTTGATATTCTCGCCGTCGCGCGCAAATTCGCTCATGCCGTTTGTCACGACGCGCTTTTCCTCCGACGCGGCGGCGACGACCTCGCCGCCGGGGCAGACGCAGAACGAGAACACGCCGCGTCCCTTTTCCGTGTGGCAGGAGAGCTTGTACGACGTGGGTGGGAGGCCGTAGCGGCCCGCTGCCTCCTTATATTGCGCTAAGTCCATGTCGCGCTGGCGGTGCTCGATGCGCACGCCGACGGCAAAGGGCTTGGGCTCCATCGGCACGCCGCGCTTTTGCAGCATTTCGAACGTATCGCGCGCGCTGTGGCCGGGCGCGAGCACGACGTGCTTTGTGGGCAGCGTGTACTCCCCCTCGGGGGCGCTCACGCGCAGCGCCGTGACGCTGCCGCTGTTCTGCTCGATATCCACAACCTTGTGGGAAAACCTCACCTCGCCGCCGCGGTCGATGATCTCGCGGCGGAGATTTTGCAGCACCACATATAATTTGTCGGTGCCGACATGAGGCTTGGCGTCGACTAAAATATCCTCGCTCGCGCCGAAGCGGACGAACTCCTCTAAAATATAGCCGTGGCGCAGGTCCTTTGTGCCGGTGTTGAGCTTGCCGTCGGAAAATGCGCCCGCGCCGCCTTCGCCAAATTGCACGTTCGAGGTCAGATCAAGCTCGCCCGTGCGCCAGAAGTGCTCGACATCGCGCTTTCGCTGCTCGACCGCGCGCCCGCGCTCTAATAAAATGGGTCTTGCGCCGCAGCGGGCCAGCAGCAGCGCGCAGAAAAGGCCCGCGGGCCCCGCGCCGATAACGACAGGGGAGACCTCCGGCGCTGAAACAGGCGCGGGCGGCGTATATTTCTTCGGCGCGTAGGGCTGCACATTCTTATTCTTGCAGCGCCGTAAAACGCCGGATTCGTTTTTGACCTCGACCGCGGCAGAGCAGACGAGCTTCACGCCCTCGCGCGCGTCGATGGAGCGGCGCAGGAGATGAACGGAAACAAGCGCCTCCTCGCTCACGCGCAGCGCGTGCGCGCAGGCCGCGCGCAGCTTGTCTTCCTTTACCCCCACGGGGAGCTTCAGATTGTCGATGCGAAGCATGTGCGCCGCCTCCTTTTTCTCAAGTCGCGTTTCATTTTATTATGACGGAAAGGAAAGCGCAAGGGGAATCGCGCGATTATCACAGATTCTTAAAAAAGTCATCGGGAATTTAAGAAATCGTCAAATAGCGTTCAAGAAATATACATAAATATGCCCTATGATAGCACCATCGAAAGTCAAGAGGCCGCAAACAAGGGGCTCATTCCATAGGAGGTCATCATTATGTACGAAGACGAAAACAACCTGTATCATTACAGCTATCGCAAGGGCGACGAGCAGAACCCCAACGCCCCGATCGACACGAAGAACTACGCCGAGGACCCGTGGGATAAGAATCCCGGCGGCAGCCCGAAGAAAAAGGGCGGCAGCGGTCTTTCCGGCAAGATCGTGGCGCTGGCGCTGGTGTGCGCGCTCGTCGGCGGCTTCATCGGCGCAGGCGTGAGCGGCGCAACGACCAAGGTGAACAAGACGAGCGTTCAGGTCAGCGACCGCGAGGTCGCGCAGGTGCAGACCGTCAAGGTCGACGGCAAGACGCAGATGTCGATGTCGGAGGTCTATGCCTCTAACGTCAACAGCGTCGTTTCGATCAACGTTTCCGCCACGACCAACTACTTCGGCCAGACCGTGGAGACCGCGGCGAGCGGCACGGGCTTTTTCATCACGCAGGACGGCTACATCCTCACGAACCACCACGTCATCTCCGGTGCGAGCAGCGTGAAGGTAACGCTTTACAACGGTGAGACCTATGACGCCAAGGTCATCGGCAGCGATGAGGACTACGACATCGCCGTTCTCAAGATCGACGTGACGGGCGCAACGCCCGTGGTGCTGGGCGATTCGAGCAAGGTCGCCATCGGCGAATCCGTCGCCGCCGTGGGCAATCCCCTCGGCGAGCTGACGTTCTCGATGAGCGAGGGCATCGTTTCCTGCGTCAACCGCGCCATCAATGTTGACGGCACGCCGTTCAACATGATCCAGGTCGACTGCTCCATCAACCCCGGCAACTCCGGCGGCCCGCTCTTCAACAGCTACGGTGAGGTCATCGGCATCGTGTCCGCCAAGTATTCGAGCTATTCCAACACCACCGTTGAGGGCATCGGCTTCGCCATCCCCATCAACGATGTGCTCTCCCTCGTTGAGGACATCATGACAAACGGCTATGTGACGAGCAAGGCCTACATGGGCATCACGCCGCAGACGATGAACGCGCAGATGGCGCAGCAGTATCGCTACGACGTGACCGAGGGCGTCTTCGTCTGCTCCGTTGACCCGGACAGCGCCGCCGACAAGGCGGGGCTCAAGCTCGGCGATGTCATCACGAAGATGGACGACAAGGATATTGCATCCTATGAAGACCTCGTCGCCGCCAAGAAGGCCTACACCGCTGGCGACACCGTGACGCTGACCGTGTACCGCGGCGGCGAAACGATCGAAGTCCCCCTCACCTTCGACGCTGTTCCCGAATCGGCGGAAACGAACAATTCCGACCAGAGCACCGACAACAGCTACAATGGTAACGGCGGGTACGGCAATGGCGGGTACGGCAACGGCGGCAACGGCTACTACTCCAATCCTTGGGATTTCTTCAATAATTTCTTTGGCTACGGCGGCTAAATGCCGCAAAGCAGCAAAAAGGCGGAACCTCTCAAAAAGAGGTTCCTCCTCAGTC
>ENA-UOJT01001313-UOJT01001313.1-human-gut-metagenome-genome-assembly--contig:-C15-NODE-1313-length-16451-cov-6.765675_pt1 | contig 16451 bp, 21 predicted proteins | sample MGYA00242357_ERZ723904 | MGnify/ENA metagenome assembly ERZ723904 | reverse complement strand
GAGAGGAGAAAAGAAATGAATAAAGTAATTTTAATGGGACGGTTGACCAGAGACCCGGAGAGGCGGTATTCCGCTGGCGAGAACAGCACGGCGGTCGCACGGTATACGCTGGCGGTGGACAGACGTTACAAGCGTGACGGTGAAGCAACCGCTGATTTTATCAGTTGCGTTGCCTTTGGACGCAGTGCAGAGTTTGCGGAGAAGTATTTCCATCAGGGACTGAAAGTGGTCGTAACCGGCCGCATCCAGACCGGGAGCTATACCAACCGCGATGGCAACAAGGTCTATACAACAGACGTGGTGGTTGAGGATCAGGAATTTGCGGAAAGCAAAGCGGCGGCACAGAGAAACCGGGAAGAGAGCAGCCAGGAACGACCGGAGCCGATGCCGGTGGATGCAGATGGATTTATGAATATCCCGGACGGTATTGACGAAGAGCTGCCATTTGCATGATGAGCAAGAAGCGGTATTTATGGCTGGCAGTGACCGCGGATGAATACGAACTGCCGCTGGTCATTGAGGATACGGCAGCGGCATTAGCAAGGCGGCTGGGAGTCAGTGAGAATACCGTCAGAACAGTGGAATACCGCGGAAAAAAGAAAGGTACAGAAAAACGAGAAAAGGACCGATGCCGGGCTTTGGAACCCGGTACAAGGTCCGGAAAGTGGAGGTGGATGGATGAGAGACATACTGTTCCGGGCAAAATTAAAAGATACGAATTACTGGGCAGAGGGATTCTATTGCCGTATGAGAGAGACGACATACTGTTGCGAGGAAGATTATAAACGGCATCCTGTACCGTTGCATCATCTGATTGCAGTGGACGAAATGACAGACTGGGGTCTGCCAAACAGATTGCGACTGTATGAGATCAACACGGAAACATTATGCCAGTATACAGGATTGTGTGATAAGAATGGTAAGAAAATCTGGGAAAATGACATTGTACAGTACGGGGAATATACGGCTGTTGTCAGACATGGAAAATATACAGCAGGATTTTATGTTGATTTTCCAGAGGAAACAAATTACAGAAAAGATCTGGGCTACTGGTACAAAAAAGTAAGTGTGATCGGCAATGTGCTTGAAGATACAAAAGGAAACCGTCTGGAATCCCATACGGTTAGCGAGTCCGGATGGATCCCGGTGACAGAGAGATTGCCGGAAAATGATGATTATGTGCTGATGTCGTTTGAAAACTTTTCTCTTCCATTGGTTGGGAGATACATGGACGATGAAAAATTAGGTGGTGCATGGTATCTGGGGGATTGCTTCGACGAAGATACCTGTCTGGCAAATGACCTGTTCGTCAATGCCTGGATGCCGCTGCCGAAACCATACAGGGAGGATGAATAACATGGCAATATACCATAAAACGTTGCAGTATCACGAAGGTGAGAAACAGCCAGGGCTTCCAGTGCTGAAAAATAATGAACAGCGGAGAGCGTGGCTCAGAAAATACAAAGAATGGGGATTGTGGTACGAAGACGAGAATATTGGATGTAAATATTACAAGTACGATTTTGACAACGGGGCAAGATTGATCGCGGAAACATATATCATTCCGGGCAATGAACTCATTCCGGAAAGATAAAAGTGTTATTTCCATCTGGTAGGAGGTCCGGAGGCTGAAAAGAAAAATGGAGTTCCTAAGTGGAATGTAAGAGAAGCTTACAGCAAATATCCCAACAGTGAAATGGAACTGGCAGAATTTTTGAAATCATTACAGAAGGGGAAATAAAAAATGAATTACGACAGAACGTGTGACACATGCAGATACCATAGCGAGGATGGGGTATGCAGATGTACAAGAAGCGAAGAATTCAGTGATGTAACAACAGAAACACATTGCTGTGACTGCTACCAGGCAAGAATGGAATATGACTGGAGAATGTCTGTGCTGGACAGGTTCATGAAAGGGGCGGGAAGATGAGCGATGAAAGCAGCAGAGAAAAATGTAAAGCACATTATGATCATCTGGAGCAGAGTGTTGATGCTGATGCAGCCAGAAGATTCCATGAACCAGCCGCAGTAAAGAGCAAGATGACAAAACTGGCATCAGTCAAAATTATAGAACATTACATAGAACACACCGATGATGAAGACGGTGAAATCCTGGAAATAATAGCAAGGAAATGCATGAGGGGAGGCGATGCCGGTGGAGATCAGAAAGCGAGATATGAAGCTGAGCGATCATAATATCTCAAGAGACAAATATAATGAGCTGAAATACTTCTGTTTGCAATACTGGCAGAAAAAGCAGGAGATTGACAGGAACTATGGCATAGACGGTTTTAGTCAGGACGGGATGCCGAGAGGAACGTCGAGCAGCAACCCAACGGAGAAAAAGGCGTTGCGGATCGCACAGCTTAAGCGTGACACGGAGCTGATCAAGCAGACGGCGATGGAAGCGGATGCAGAAATATATCCGTGGATTCTGAAGAATGTGACGTCTGGTGTGCCGTATGAATACATGGATGTGCCTATGGGGAGAAAGAAATTTTATGAGGCAAGAAGGTACTTTTTTTTCCTTCTGGCACAAAAAAGATAAAATTTTTAAAAAGTGGATAACTAAGAGGGGGTACTTTCGTGATTTAATGGTATCATCGGTTGGTTGAAAAACTGATGCTGACATGGTTGTTACATTTACCTCTGTATTGTATATTTTAACAGCTGCCGGGCCTCAACAGCCTGGCAGCATCGGAACATAGCTCAGCGGCGAGAGCAGTCTCATGAGTAGACAAGGGCGAAGGTTCGAGTCCTTCTGTTCCGATTTCCCTGATGGGGGCATATAAGAATCCTTTCTCAAAAGAATAATACTTTTCCGCAAGAAGACATCTGGCAATGCTGGGTGTCTTTTTGTGTACTCAAAAATAACAACAGAACAAAGGAAGGTGAGGTGATTGGCAAACAATGAAAACTTAGTGCCGTTTGACAAACGAAGCGAGAGCGAAGTGAGAGAATACGCCAGAAAAGGCGGCCAGGCATCCGGGAAGGCAAGGCGGCGAAAAGCAGAGTTCCGGAAGACGTTGAACGCCCTGCTGACAGCGGAAATTGACAACCCGGAGTGGAAACCGTTCCTGGAGTCGATCGGCCTGGACTGTACACTTGAATCTGCGATGCTGGCGGCTCAGATCCGGGAAGCGATGCAGGGCAACACCAAAGCCGCTTACTTCGTGGCTCAGTATGCAGGGCAGAACGGGGCGGCAGAGGAGGACATCCGCAACAAGGAAGCAGATACAGAGCTTAAGAAAGCGAGGAAACAGGCAGTCACAGGTGAGAATGAGACGGACGAGGCACTTGAGAAGCTGGATGCGATACTGAAGGAGGTGCGTGACAATGCAGTTGAGCAAAATGCAGAATGAATACATCGTGAACGCAACGCACCGCTGGAACATTAAATCCGGGGCAGTACGTTCCGGGAAGTCTTTTGTGGATACAGCTTTCGTCATTCCCTTCCGGATCCGTGAGAGGGTGGAAAAACCGGGGCTGAATGTGATCCTTGGCGTGTCGAAGGAATCCATCGAGCGAAACGTGCTCCAGCCGATGCGTGAGATCTATACCGATAAGCTGGTCGGCAACATCAACAACCGCAACATTGCAAGGGTATGCGGTGAGGATGTCTACTGCCTGGGGGCGGAGAAGGTCAGCCAGGTTGCCAAGATCCAGGGTGCGAGCATCAAATACTGCTACGGGGATGAGATCGCCAAGTGGAACAAAGAAGTGTTCCAGATGCTCAAATCACGACTCGATAAGCCTTACAGCTGCTTTGACGGGTCATGCAACCCGGAGCATCCTACCCACTGGCTGAAAGAGTTCCTGGACACACCGGAGCTTGATATCTACCTGCAAAAGTACACGATCTTTGACAACCCGTACCTGGATCCGGCTTTTGTGGAACAGCTCTGCAGGGAATACGATGGCACGATCTACTACGACCGCCTGATCTTAGGACTCTGGAAGCGTGCAGACGGTTCGATCTACAAGAAGTTTGCAGACCACCCGGAAGCGTTCCGGTGCGGGATCGTAGAACATCCCGGAAGCAGCCCGGACTGCAAGGAGTTTCGGAAGCAGGACCTTGTATCCATCGAGATCGGTCTGGACTTCGGCGGCAACAAGTCCGGCCATGCGTTCGTGGCAAGAGGGTACACGGACAATTACCGGGATGTGATCGCCCTGAAATCCCGCCGGGTCATGGCAAAAGAGAAAGACGACCCGATCGACAGCAACCGTCTGGATCAACTGTTCTGTGATTTCGTGCAGGATGTGATCGACCAGTATGCGGATGTTGTAAGACACTGGGATACCATCGAATACTGCAACGTAGAAACGGTCTTCTGGGACAATGCAGAAACCGTGCTGGGTAATTCCATCCGGAACGCGGTCGAGAAGCGTTTCCCGTGGATCAGCGTGAAACCGGCAAAGAAGAAACGTGTAAATGACCGTATCAATGCGACCGTCAGGCTTATGGGAGCCGGGCGGTTTTTTCTTACAGACGACTGCGAGAGCCTGGAAACAGCATTTTCGGATGCAGTCTGGAACAGGGAGAAACAGGATGATGAGCGGCTGGACGATGGCAGCACGGACATAGACAGCCTGGATGCGTTCGAGTACACCATAGAACGCGACCTGAAGGAACTCATCCAGGAGGTGGAGGATGTTTGATTTTGCAAAACGGATATGGAGAGAGGTGAGGAGATTGTTTGATTATACGACACTGAAAACAGCCCTGGGGCGTGAACTGACGCTGTCACAGTCCATGGTCGAAGCCCTGGAAAGCTGGGGCGGCATGATGGACGGGAAGGCACCGTGGTGTGTGGACCCGGTGGTGTCGCTTCGGATTGAGTCCGGTATCTGCCGCGAATTTGCGGATGCGGTGCTGGTTGAGATGGAAAGCTCCATCCTGAACAATGATCGGCTGGATGCGGCTTACCAGAGGGGGCTGTTAGACCTGAATGAGAACCTGCAGGACGGTCTTGGCTTCGGCTCTTTTATCCTGCGGCCGCTGGGGGCAGACAGGACCGAGTTCGTCACAGCTGATAAGTTCGTGCCGGTCCGCTTCGATGATTCCGGGAAACCGGTCGATGTTGCTTTTCTGACCGTTAAGCGGGTGGGGGAATATGACTATTACACGAAAATGGAGCGTCATTACTTCACGAACGGAAACCTGACGATCGAAAACAAGTGCTACCATTCCCTTGACCGGAATCACCTTGGTACACCATGCAGCCTGGATGCGGTGGACGAATGGGCAGACATCAACCAGGGTCCGGTGACCTATCCAGGAATGGACCGCATGGACTTCGGGTACTACCGCAACCCACTCAAAAACCGGATTGACGGTTCATTCTGTGGGGTGTCAATCTTTGACGCTGCTGCCGACCTGATCCGCAAGGCAGACATCCAGGCGGCAAGGCTCGACTGGGAGTATGAATCCGGCGAGCGTGCCGTGCATGTGGATGAACGTGCACTGAAACGCGGGAGCAGGGGCACACGGATGGCACAGCTGAACAAACGCCTGTACCGCGGCCTGAACATCGAGGACGGCAAGGATAAGGAACTGTTGCGGGAATATTCCCCGGCGATGCGGGACACTTCCTACATTGCCGGCCTCGAGAAATATTACCGGAACATTGAGTTCACGGTCGGGCTTGCCTACGGTGACCTGTCAGACGTTCAGGAGGTATCCAAGACAGCGACTGAGGTACGTGTCTCGAAAGCACGGAAATACAACCGTGTGACAGCGATCCAGGAGAACCTGAAAGAATGCCTGGAGGATTATGCCGCTGCCCTGGCGTTCTATAACAGCATGTACCATTCCGGTTATGAATTTGCCTGCAAGTTCAACGATTCCATCCTGACGGACGAAGACTCCGAACGGCAGCAGGACCGCCAGGACGTTTCTATGGGTGTGATGTCTGCAGTTGAATACCGTATGAAGTGGTACAACGAGGATGAGGCGACAGCCAGGAAGAACCTGCCAATCCAGAACACCGTGATGGAGTGATGCCATGGCAGGGGAGAGGACAGCACCGGATGTGCAGCGGATGGGGTTGCAGGCTGAGAAGATCTGGAGGGAAGCAGAGCGGCGTATCATGGAGGATGTCATCCGCAGGATAAAAAAGGCCGGTGAGATCACATCAACGGCAGACTACCAGATCAACCGCCTGATCGAGATGGGCAAGTCCCGGGAAGAGGTGGAGCGGATCATCAAGGAGGCACTGGGGGCAACCTGGCCGGAAATGTTCGAGATGTATGACAAGGTAGCGGAATGGGAATATGTCCGTAACCGGGAGATCTATGAACAGGTCAATGATGATTTCCTGACGCCGGAGGACAACAAGTGGCTGCGACAGATCACAGAGGCAGCCAGGAAGCAGACAAAAGACACGCTCGTTAATATGGCACAGAGCTACGGATTTTCAGTCCTGATGGCAGGGAAGCGGGTGTTCACACCATTTGCCGAGTACTACCAGAAATACGTGGACACGGCCATCCAGGACGTTGTGACGGGAGGCACAGACTACAACTCGGCGATCCGGAAAGTCGTCACCCAGATGACGAACAGCGGGCTGAGGTTTGTGGATTACGCTTCCGGGCATACGAACCGGGCAGACGTGGCAGCACGCAGAGCCGTCCTTACGGGCGTGAACCAGATCACGGCACAGGTCAGTGAGCACAACGCAGAAAAACTCGATACAGAGTATTTTGAAGTGTCCTGGCACCCATGTGCGAGACCAGATCACCAGACATGGCAGGGCAGGGTGTTCAGCAGGAAGGAATTAGGGACGGTCTGCGGATACGGAACCGTCACAGGATTGTGTGGGGCGAACTGCCGGCACACGTTCCACCCGTTCATTCCTGGCGTTTCTGAAAGACTCTATCCGGATGACTGGCTGGAAGAGCAGAACAAAAGGGAAGCCCAGACAAAAGAATGGAACGGCAGGCAGCTCAATGCCTACGAACAGACCCAGCAGCAGAGGAAGATGGAGACCGCCATGCGTGCCCAGCGTCAGAAGATACGGCTGTTGCAGGAAGCAGGAGCCGACAAGGACGACATCATGCTGGAAAAAGCAAAGTACCAGGGACAGCTGAACGAGTATAAGCAGTTCAGCAAGAAGATGGGACTTCCGGAACAGCGTGAGAGAATCTATCAGGATGGACTGGGCAAGGTAGCGACCAACACGAAACAGCAGAACGCACGCTATACACCGGAGATGATGCGGAATGCTAAGATTGATTCGAACCAGTACGAACGGTACAAGGAAGTGCTGAAAGAAGATGCTGGAAGTCTTGCGGATTTCAGGCAGATGAAGTATAATGACCCTGAAAAATGGAAGTTCGTCGAAATGGATTATCAAAGACAAAAGGAGCTTCTGGAACATCCAGAGCTTAAACTACCGAATGCAGAAACGGCTATTTTACCAGAGCCTAAGTTTACGAAATATCTTTTTGATGAAAACAGTCAAAAAGGGTATCCAAAGGGAAGAGCCTTTACAGATCGCTTGGGCTATGAAATGGGAAATTGGCAGGAACTTCAAAAAGCGTTAAAACAGGGAGCTGTGAAATATCCGGCTCAGTATGTTGATAATAATGGATACGGCGACAGATATGTCCAGAAGATGATTCTTTATGGTAAAAAAGAAACACCAGCAAATGTAGTTGTAGCATGGCTCAGGACGGAAGATGGCACAACAAAGTTGACTAGTGCGTACATTAAGGAGGCGAAGTAAATGCTCATAAAGGAATATGACACAATTCTTCTAAAAGATGGACGAAAAGCAGCAGTTGTGGAGATATTAGACGATACGCATTTTCTGGTAGATGTGGGTGATTCGCCTACAGATTGGGATACTATTGATGCAACTATTGATGATATAGTGAAAGTTATTGACAACTAAGAAAAATAAGTATTTACCACTGGTCTTTCGACTGGTGGTATTTTTGTACCCATTTTTAAGGAGGTGAGAAACATAAAAAGCAAAACTTACGAAGAATTTGTCGAAAAATTCAAACCGAAGAAAACGACAGACGACTGCTATACACCATCGGAGATATACGAAGTCATAAAGGACTGGGTGTGCAAACGTTACAATATTGATCCTGAGAACGTGATTCGCCCATTCTGGCCGGGCGGCGATTACGAAAAAGACGAATATCCGCCGGGATGTGTGGTGGTGGACAACCCACCTTTTTCCATCCTGAAAAACATATGTGAATTTTATCTGGAACGGGGCATCCCGTTCTTTTTGTTTGCCCCGTCACTTACAGCATTATCTGGTAAGGCCACCTGGAACAGAATGAACCACATTGTGTGTGACTGTTCGATTGTGTACGAAAACGGGGCAACTGTGAGAACATCGTTTATTACCAGCTTCGAACCGGAAACGGTAGCGGAGACATCACCGGAGCTGACCAGGCTGGTAAATGATACAGTGGAAAAGCTGAAGCAGGAAAATGCACGGAAATTGTCAAAGTATGATTATCCGGATCATATCGTCACCGCTGCCATGATGCAGAAAATGGCACGCTACGGCGTACATTTCAGGGTAAGGCGTGAAGAATGCCAGCTTGTGCGAAGCCTGGACGCCCAGAGAGCCATGAAAAAAGAGATTTACGGGGCAGGGCTTCTGCTGTCAGACCAGGCGGCAGCCAGGAAGCAGAATGCAGAAAAGCAGGCAGCAGAAAATGCCAGAAAGCAGGCGAAGCCGGAGAGAAGAGCGGCAGGGAGCACACGGAAAAGGCAAAAAGCGGGATCGAATCCGGCCAGAAGGAAGTCACGGAGGCAGCCAAGAAAGGCGGCGAGGAAGCCGGAAAAGAGTCGCAGAAAGCAACAGCGGAAGGCATCGAAAAGAATTCCGGACAGGTCACACAGGCGGCTGGGAATTCCATGAAAAAAGCAGCAGACACGGCAAGGACTTACCGAAGTTCTTTTGAAAGTGTTGGTCAGAGCATGTCAGAAGGTGTTGCAGTTGGAATCAACAGGGGATCACCTTTCATACAGAATGCGGTAAACGGTGTTCTTCAATCAGCTGTAAACGAGGCAGAAAAAAAGATAAAAAAGAACAGCCCGTCTCATGTATGGCGTGATGAAATCGGACTTAGCATGGCCGAGGGTGTCGCAGTCGGAATTGAACGCGGTGAAAAAATAGTAAATGACAGTGTTGGATCTATGGCGGACTCATCACTGGAAACCGCAAAGGATACACTTGGCATCCATTCCCCGTCCAAGGTTTTCAAGGACGAGATCGGTAAACACATCGTCGGAGGTGTGATCAAGGGCATTGAAGCCGAAGTCCCGAAGCTGAAAAAGACCATGAAAAAGATGTCCGAGGAAGCTGTCAAGGCAGCCGGTGAAGTGGATGCGGCAAAGGGCGGTTATTCCGATGCGGCGTCTGCGATCATGGAATCCATCACCAGCGGGCTTGATAAGCGTCAGGAGCTCCTGGTTTCCAAGCTGGATAACAAGATTGACGGCTATGTGGATAAGGTTGTAAAAAAATACGAAAAACTGGCCGAAGACAAGAAAACAGAGGCGGGCAATACCACAGACGCAGCCCAGAAGAAAAAGCTCCAAGAAGAAGCAAAAAAGCTCCAGAAGAACGCCAAAAAGATCAAGAACTATGCCAACAAATACACATCAACGTTCATGGATGCCCTGAAAGAAGGGACAGAGAAAGCTTACAGTAAGATCGAAGATGACTTAGACAAGAAGCTGGACGAGATCGCAGACAAGTACCAGAAAGCTTACGACAAGATCATCTCATTTCGGGACGACATGAAAAAGAAGATGTCAGAGCCGGTCAATATGTACGACCTGGACACCCAGCTGACACAAGTCGAGCGGTACCAGGAAGGTCTGAAAAAGCTCAAGGACAAGATACCGGAAAGCCTGATGGACCAGATCCTTGGCATGGACCTGAACGAGGCAGACAACTTCGTGGAGCACCTGAACGCAATGTCAGCGGAAGAACTGGCGGCGTACAAGGAGAAATGGGAACAGCTGCAGAGTTCGTCCAAAACCTTTTCGAAAGATTTCTTCGAACAGCGTCTGACAGATGTAAAAGCCGGATGGACGAAAGAAGTGGAAGAGGCAGCCAAGACCGCACAGGAAGCAACCGAAGAAGCCGGAAAGAAGATCGCCAAGAGCTTGATCAAGAGTCTGAATGGCGAAAAAGAAACGCTGAAAAAATCCATGCGGGGCATTGCAAAGGATATGATCGAAGCGTTTAAAAAAGCGTTTGGTCTTGAAAAAGACGGCAAAAAAGCAGAAGGCAGCAAAGCGACAGCAGAGCCAACGGCCACTGTAACTGCAGCTTCTGGCAAGACATCGGCAAAAAAAAAGAAAACGACTGCCAAAACCAAAAAGGAAGAAAAAGAATGGCAGGTATACCGGGAAACAAAAGAATATGAAAAAGCCAGGAAGAAAATCGAGCAGGGCACCCAGGCGGAAATGCAGGCAGTCATGGCAGAAGTGGAAAGGATGCAGAACACAATTGCAAGCCTGGAATCCATGGGTGCAAGCCCGACGGTCAACGTGTCATCACCACAGATCAGCCTGGCAAATAATCAGCCGGTGCAGTTACAGGCTGAGATCCATACCACGGTCGACCTGGACGGCAGGACGGTAGGCAAGGCGGTCACACCCTACGTCAATGAAAACATGAACACAATACGGAACCGGCAGAGGAGGGGAAGCTGATGGATGTACAGATCGGAAAGTATAAAATGGGCGATTTTGGGCTGAAACTGCTGAATGTGGATCTCGGTACGCCGTCCGTCCGAAAAAGTACCGTGACCATCCCGGGCAGGAACGGTGCACTGGACCTGACGGAAGCCATTACCGGTTTCCCATTGTACGACAATGCAACGCATAAGCTGACGTTTGACTTCAAGGACGGCACTTACAGCACCTGGCTGTCAAAAGCCAGTGACATCCGCGGGAAACTGCACGGCAGGCGGCTTCCGGTCATCTTCGGGGATGACGGCTATTATTACGATGCCAGGGTAAGCGTGGACAGCAGCAAGCTCAACCAGCATTACAGCCAGATCGTGGTCACGCTGGATGCAGAGCCGTACAAGCTGGCACGGAAAACGTCACTGGATGACTGGGAATGGGACAGCTTCAATTTTGAAACGGATATCATAAGAGACTATAAAAATATCCAGGTACCGGGTGAGGTCACGGTCGTAGGGGATGTGATGCCGACGGGGTGTGTTTTTGAAGCTTCGGCGGCGGTCACAGTGACATATGACGGAAAAAGCTACCAGATCCCAAAAGGGCACAGCACGGTGCCTGATATCCTGATCACAGAGGGTAGCCATACCATGCAGTTCGAAGGGGATGGCGGCACGGTTTCCGTAGAATACAGAGGGGGCAGGTTCTAATGTATAAGATCACGCTGGATGGTTCCAACCTGTACCATCCGTGGATAAGAGGCCGCTGTATTACAGAAGGGACACTGACGCAGGAAGTCAACAAAAACGGTTCCTGTGATGTCTCGATCGTCCTGGACCATCCGCTTGCGGCATCCGTCCTGCGGCGAAAGTCCATGCTGGAAGTAATCCGGTTCGGCCTGACGGGCAGTGAGAAGACGATCTACCGGGGCGTTGTGATGAACACCGTCGAAGACAGGGATCTTGAGATGGAGATCCAGACAGAAGGCGACCTAGTATTTTTTCAGGACAGCATCATCCGTCCATTCCACAAGACCGGCACGGATGTACCGGGAAAGACAACGCCAGGAAATTATTTCAAGTGGCTGGTTAAGAAGCACAACGAACAGGTGGATGATTTCAAGCAGTTCCTGATCGGTCAGGTGACTATTACCGGGGAAGCGGCAGATCGGGAGCGGAACGATTACAGCACCACGAGGGACATAATGGATGAACTCGTCGCAGAAAGCGGCGGGTATATCCGAACACGAACCGTCGGCGGTGTGCACTATATTGATTACCTGGCAGAATATGAACAGGCAGGTGGCCAGGATATCCGGCAGGGGCAGAACATAATTGATGTTACCAAGAACGTCAAGACGGATGATCTTGCAACGCGTCTGATCCCGCTCGGGTCATCGACATCAAACAACGAATGGCCGGTCACAATCGCAGGCGTGAACGATGGCAAGGACTACCTGGAAGACGCAGCAGCTGTCAAAGAATACGGCATCATCACGAAGACCGTGGAGTTTTCCGAAATACAGGACCCCACGAAGCTGAAAGAAGAAGGCGAAAAGGCATTTAAGAAGATCAACGGGGTAAATCTGGTGACAGAATTATCTGCAATCGACCTGTCGGATGCCGGTTATGATGTGGATATGCTGCGAATCGGTGAAAAGGTTTTTTGTGCAGCACCCACGTACAACATACAGCAGCAGCTGCAGATCACGAAGAAGGTGACAGACCTGTTAAAACCGGCAAACAGCAAGGTCACGCTTGGCGGTACGGCATTAACATACACACAGCAACAGCTACAGGCAGGGCAGGGGCGTGTGAAGTATACAACAGTAACGGCGATAACGAATGGGCAGATTGATGAGATCTGCATTTACAGTTAAAAGAAAGGAAGAAAACATTATGGCAAAATTTTTGGATACAGCGGGATTAACTTATCTTTGGGGCAAGATCAAAACAGCATTATCAGGGAAGGTAGACAAAGTAAGCGGTAAAGGACTGTCTACGAACGACTATACGACAGCAGAGAAGAACAAACTGACAGGAATCGAAACCGGTGCGAACAAATATGTGCATCCGAGTTATACGGCGAAAACAAACGGACTGTACAAAGTGACCGTGGATGCAGCCGGACACGTATCTGGTACGACACCAGTTACTAAGACAGATATCACAGGCTTAGGCATCCCGGCATCAAACACGACCTACTCTGACTTCAAGGGTGCAACAGCTAATGCGGCAGGTACACACGGACTGGTACCGGCACCGGCGAAAGGCGATACGGGTAAACTTCTGAGCGGTAAAGGAACATGGGAAGCCATGACAATGGCCTATACTGAGGAAGATTACACGCAAGCATCTGTTGGTCTCACTTTTGCAGGAAGTACCGTAAAAGCAAATATTCCAGTTGCAACTACTGGTAATATGGGTCTCATGCCTCCAGCGATGTTTTCAAAACTGAATGATTTGCCAACAGAGGCAGATTTATCTGGTATCTATGCGAAGAAATCCGACATTACAGGCGTGTATAAGTACAAGGGTTCCCTGGCAGATGCAACAAAACTGCCGACTACAGGGCAGGTTGCCGGTGACGTATACAACCTGGAAGCAGCATCTGACTACGGCCCGGCAGGTACCAACGTGGCGTGGGACGGCAAGGCATGGGATGCATTGGGCGGATTGTTTGTGGTCGATGCACTTACCAATGCCGAAATTGATGCAATCTGCGTGTAAAGTGAATTGATATAAGGAGGAAGGAACATGGCATATCTAGATAAGGCGGGGCTTACTGAGTTATGGAAGAAAGTGAAAAGTTATGTGGATGCCAATGGCGGAGGAACACCGACAACGATTACAGGAAATGCAGGAACAGCTACAAAACTCCAAGCAACACGGGCAATAGATGGCGTTAATTTCAATGGTACGGCTGACATTGCCCATTATGCCGTGTGTTATACGTCAGGCTTGACCGCTGTCAAAACGGTCAGCCTGACGAACTTCAAACTGGTAGCTGGTGCAAGGGTGTTTGTGCGTTTCAGTTATGCCAACACCGCTGCAAATCCAACACTGAACGTCAATAGTACAGGGGCGAAGCCAATCTATTACCGGAACAGCAACATCCCTGCAGAGCTGATAGATCAGTACACGGTTTTGGAGCTGGTCTACAGCGGATCATACTGGTTTGTAGTCGGAAATATGAATATCCTGACCAAGGGCGACAGCATAAATATTGAATGTTTCACGGCTGGCTATGTGACATCCGCAGGCAAGGAAGTGCAGTTCTGCATTCCGGTATCGACACCGATTGTCGGCTGCAGTTCTGTTAGCATAGCATCGGCAACCGGACTGCAGATCCGGCAGAATGGGAATTATATTTATGGTGGCAATGCATCCACGCTGGTAGCGGCATCGTCCTACCGGGGCGTTGTCAACCGTAATATGGTATCTATTGCCGCAACGATGCCGAATACAACCAACGCAGTCAACAATGCACCATGTGGTGTGCATGCGGCATTGAAGCTGACATTTTCATAGGAAAGGGGAACAGGAATGGCTATAACAGAGAACTTGAAAAAGATACTGGCGGCAGTCTACGGGCGGGATGTCCGGCAGTCGATCCATGACAGCATCCAAGAATGTTACAATAACGCTGAGGCGTGTAAGAGTTATACAAATGAGCACGTAAAAGATATAGAAACAAAGATGGCAGGTATTACAGGACAGAGTAAGGCGTTGATGGCAAAAACACGCAAGGATGTCCGGAATGTACAGGCAATTTTTTCAGTAGAAAAAACAGTGTCTATCACAGACGGCAAACTGTGGGAAGCACAAGATGCTGGCAGTTCGTGTGTACTTATGGAAGGGGCAAAAACACAGTGTACAACACTGAATGTACAACGAGGCGAACGGTATATCATACATACGAGCATGGTATCACGAGCCGGTAGTGGACGCGGAAAATATCCGATTATTTTTGCAGTTGATAACAGCAGTGCCGGATTCACAATGGTTTCAGCTGTAGAAATCGAAGAAGAAGGGGACTGTGATTATATCGTTACTGTTCCGGATAATGCAAAGTATATGATGATATCAGCCAACGAGAACGGCGAAGGTATCTGGGTGCGAAGAATCAATGTTCTCACAGAGTAACAAGAAAGGAAAGACTAGCGAGGATGAAAAAAGAAATGTTATGTACAGGTATTGGAGCAGTCGGTGGGGCGATTGCTTCTTTTTTTGGCGGCTGGGATCAGGCATTGATGACGCTGATCATTTTTATGGCGATCGATTACATCTCCGGTCTGATCGTTGCCGGGGTATTCCACAACAGTAAGAAAACGTCAACAGGGACATTAGAAAGTCGGACAGGCTGGAAAGGTCTGTGCAGGAAATGCATGACACTGCTGTTCGTGCTGGTGGCGTACCGGCTGGATTTGGCAATCGGTGTTGACTACATCCGTGATGCGGTGATTATCGGTTTCATCGCCAACGAACTGATTTCAATCGTCGAAAATGCCGGATTGATGGGCATACCGCTGCCGGCAGTGATCGCCAATGCGATCGACATACTGACACAGAAAGCAGAGAAAAAAGGGGACGCATGAGCGTCCTCTGAGAAAGGCAGGTAAAACTATGAGCTACAAAATCACAAACGCCATATCATCATCCAGAGTCCCGGCATGGGGCAACCAGAAGGAATACATCGCAGTACATTACTTGGGCGTTGTCGGTCAGGCACATAACCTGTCGTCCGATGGGTGTGGTGCCCATTTCTACATCTACTGGGATGGCACCATCTACCAGCGTTGCAGTCTGGATGCGGTGCCGTGGGCGGTAGGAACAGCCGGTTATTACACCCAGAAGCACCCGGAGGCCAACAACTACAACACGATCAGCATCGAGATGTGTTGCAAGTGTGACGGCAACGCTGCACTTGCATCTGACCCGAAATGGTATTTTACGAAAGAGACGCAGGAGGCCTGTGTATGGCTGGTAAGGCATCTGATGGGGCAGCTTGGAATCGCTGTAGACCATGTCCTTCGGCATTATGATATTGTCAACAAGGTATGCCCGGCACCGTATGTGCACAACAACCACTATAATACCAGCTGGACGTGGGACGAGTTCAAGAAAAAAATTGCCGGATCAGGTGACATTCTTCCAGCAAGCACGAAACCATGGTACCGTGTCCGCAAGACCTGGAAGAACGTCAGCAGTCAGATCGGGGCATTTAAAACGCTGAAAAAAGCCAAGCAGTGTGCAGATCAGCATGCCGGTTATCATGTCTACAATGATACCGGTAAAAAGGTGTACACATCCGCAAAACTCCCATACAAGGTGCGGCCGAAAACCACAAATGTTCCAATCAGGACAGGACCGGCCAAAACATACAGTGCTGCCAGAACATTTTTGCAGTCAGGTAAGTACGAGATCGTAGAAGAAAATAACGGATTCGGACGGCTGAAAAACGGATCGGGTTGGGTGTATCTTAAGAAAGTAGAGAGGGTATAAAGAGTCAGAAAAGGCTTGACAATACAAGAAAAAATATATAGAATAGTAGCAGATTAAAAAGTAGTCAAAAAAGTAGTCAGAAGCAATAAAAATAAAAGAAAACGTGATAAAATCAAGCTGTAACGATGAGTGTCATTCTCACTCGTAATGAAGGGGTCGAGGGTTCAAGTCCCTTTTCCAGCTTGACAGAAAAAGCCCGAAAATACGGCAAAAACAAAAGAAAGAGCATCCTGTGAAAGGGTGCTCTTTTTGACCTTTGGTTAACATTT
>ENA-UOJT01001299-UOJT01001299.1-human-gut-metagenome-genome-assembly--contig:-C15-NODE-1299-length-16601-cov-15.590838_pt1 | contig 16601 bp, 10 predicted proteins | sample MGYA00242357_ERZ723904 | MGnify/ENA metagenome assembly ERZ723904 | reverse complement strand
AGTTTTGTAATGAGTATATATGAAGTTTATAGCAGCGGTTGATAATAACTGGGCGATTGGCAATAAAGGAAGTCTTCTTGCCAGAATATCAGAGGATCAGAAGAATTTCAGAAAAGAGACAATGGGACATGTAGTGGTTTTGGGAAGAAAGACTCTTGAGGAATTTCCCGGAGGAAGACCACTAAAGGGAAGAACCAATATTATACTTAGCACAAATCCAGATTATACAGTACAGGATGCAGTTGTGGTACATTCCATTGACGAATTGTTTGAAAAATTGTCAGAATATGAGTCTGATGATATATTTATAATAGGCGGACAAACAGTGTATGATGTTCTGATCCCATACTGTGACACGGGCATTGTTACCAAAATAGACAAAAGTTATGAAGCAGATGCATTTATTCAGAATCTTGACGAGATGGATAACTGGCATGTGGAGAATGAGAGATCTGGCACTGAGCCAAACGATGTGAATATCACATTTGTCACATATAAGAACAGTGAGTCTCTGTACAAAAAGTAATTTTCTTATAAAAGCAACAAAAAACCTCTTATTTTTGATGAAAAATACACAAAAAACATTTGTTTATTGCAGATTATTGTGATACAATTTTTATATATTTTGGGAGGTGTACAACATGAAGGAAGTTTTAATTACATCGGGAACAAGCTTTGAGGGCTACGAGATCGTTGATTACGGAACATATAAGTTCACCCAGACGATTATTAACTCTAATTTTTTGAAGGATTTAGGAACATCTATCGCCGATATAGCAACTGACAGACGTGACGTTTATCAGGAGAAGATAGATGAGATCCTTAATGAGACTATCAAGAATTTTAAAGAAATGGTCGGTGAGAGCAACTACAATGCGGTCGTTGGTTTCACAACGGGGGTTGAAGTTTATACAAACAATGTTACGGCTGTTGTTGCCAGTGGAACACTTGTAAGTATCACACCGGTATATAAGTCTGAGTTTGAGAAGAGTAATTTTATCAGGAAAGAACTCTATGTACGTAACTACTATGATCTTCTGGTGCCGAGAGCGTCGAAGGTAGTGCTTGCATCGGAGGGTAAGGGAACAAAGGTTTCAGTGTGGTTTAACAACTATAACAATGACGATATACTTGCACTCAAGGCTGAATTACAGTTTACCAACATATACGGAGATAATATCACACTTCCGGATGTGGATTTTACATTTGACAAGACAAATCTCAATCTGCTCAAGTCGGATTTTGTAGAGTGCAAGCTCCCGGATAGATATATCAAGCTTATATCTTCGGCTAAGGTATACATCAAGAAGTATGTTAAGAGCAGTGGAGTATACGAGATCGATGCTGATTCTATCGGAATTGAGATGTCAGAGAGCAAGTTTAGGGCACTCAAGGTTAAGAAGGGTATTGATGCGGTAGCAAACTACAAGTCAGATGGCCTTGTATGGACGTGTAATTGCGGACATGTAAATGAAGGCGGTTCTGAGGAGTGTACTATCTGTGGAAGAAAACAGGATGATATGAAGAATTCTATTACTTTCAATTATGAACCTATGGTTGAGGAGATGAAGACCAAAGAGTATGTAATTGAAATTAAGGATGTTCTTATGAAATATATCAAGGATATTGACGCAAGCCTGAGAATGCAGCTCCTTGAGATTATGGAATCTGGAATAAATTATGAGAAGACAAGGGGATCTATGAAGGACTCAGTTATTGAGAAGGTGGAGAATCTTTTCCTTGGCTTATAAAGCTTTGAATAGGTTATGGATGGATAGAATATGCAGCAATATATGATTCAGATCATAAAAAGCTTACAGGAGAGAGGGTACAGACAACTGAACCCTGATTCAAATAACGTATACGGCAGAGTCGATGGCGATGTCGTATACGTTGTTGTTATAGGTAGCAATAGAAATCTTGATGCGGATTCATTAAAAAAGTTCAATGATAAGATAATTATTGAACTATCGATCAATTCACATAAGAAAGTGAATATTCTGAATATTCTCATCACTCCAAATGGTATGTTTGATGACATGACAAAGAAGATAGTCGAAAATGTGGGAAATGTATGGCTATTTACAGAAGATTATGGAAAACTGTATGTGTTTGAGAACCAGCCGACAGATTTTGATTCGCTCTATGATGTGATCGATAAAAAAACGGTGGTGGATAACCGTAGATCCCAGCATAATCTGATGAGAATGTTTGGCGTTGTGACACCGATATTTCTGTTGATGAATGTTTTGGTATATCTTGCATGTGTGTATATTTATCAACCCACTGATTTGGCTGTAAACGTGTATGCGATATCAGAGAAAAGACAATATTACAGATTTTTGACATCCATGTTTACACATTTTGGAATAACACATCTATTGGGCAATATGGTCATTTTGATCGCACTCGGCGCGAGGATCGAGAACATAATAGGCAGGCTTAATTATGTCATAGTCTATATTGTCACAGGTCTTGCAGCTGCATTTGCATCATATATTAACTTTTTTTGTAATGATATATATGATTACTCGGCAGGTGCGTCCGGAGCAATATTCGGTCTCCTGGGAGTGCTTGTTGTCATAGCGTTTTACAATAAGGGGCGGGTGAAGGATCTGTCGCTTATGAATATGCTTATATTATTTATTCTGACGCTGGTTGACGGACTGATGTCGGAAGGCATTGATAATGTTGCTCATGCAGCGGGATTTATGGCTGGAATACTGGCTGGGATTGTCCTTTTGCTGGTCAATCAAAAGGTTGTAAAGAATAGCTGGTTATGATAAAATATATCGACGACAAAAATGCGGGAGGCAGGGTATGAGTACTGGAATTAGTATGTCAAGTGTTAATAAGATAAAAGAACTTGCTGATAATGGTGATTACAGTCTTGCTCTTGATATACTTGAACATCAGGATCTGTCAAAATCTCTCAGTCCTCAGTTTATAAGGATTTGTGGTGAAGTATATTATGAGAATGGTCGCTATGCGGATGCGCGAGCAGCTTTGGTAAGAGCTCACTCAATGGCGCCGGCTGGCAACAAGATCATTTATTCTATCATAAAGTTGTATCTTTCTATGGGGTTTAGAAAGCAGGCAGAGCATTACTTTGAGATATACAGATTCAATCAGGAGAGTAAAGATGCTGGTACATACAGAATAGAATACATGATAGCGAAGGCATATCATAAGCCTGTGAATGAACTTTACAGCATTCTGGTGTCAGCTAATGACGTGGAGACATCGGAGGAGTGGGATTATGAGATGCTGCTTCTTCATGCCTATATACGCAACAAAGACAAATTTGATTCGGCGGCGATAGAGTTTAAAGCAAAATATAGAAATTCTTCAAGACTTTCTACATTGGATAGTCTTATTGAGAATACAGAATCCCTGGAATCAAAGGTGTATATTTTCCCTTGTGAAGACAGGAACGATGACGATCCGGAGCAGGAAGAAATCAGAGAATTCGAGAAAAAGATCCTTGATGAGGATGATTTGAAGATACATCCTAAGGATGCAAAAATCATGATCATGGTGGAAGATGATGCTCCTGTCACTAGTTCCATGAAGTTTAAGCAGATGTGGGTAAGATCTAAGGACAAAAAGGAACATAAGAAGGAACTGAGAAGGGAAGAGACAGAGGAAGAAAATAAAAAGGATAAGAAAAGATCCCATGGATTGTGGGGAATAATGTCCAAAAAAGAAGAAGAACTTGTGGACAAGGAGATGCAGGATATCTTGTCTGAGAATATGGATAAAGAAAAACTCCTTGGTGAAGTCGTGACTAGCAAGGCGGGTGAGTTGGAATCCGCACATGTTGATGAGAAAACAGTTTCTGAAACATCTGCTGTTTCAGAAACGGAAAGCTCTGAAATGAAATCTGGAAATGATGAGTCAGGCGCATCGCAAGATATGACAGAGATGTCTTCGTATAACATATCAGCCGAGGACTCGGCTGTGTATAATGCAGAAGATGAAGAAGGCGAAAGAGCTTTGAATGGCGAACCGGATGAACAGGAGGACCTCTTTGTTATAGAGGAGGAGCCGGAAGAAGTTGTGATGGTAGATGCAGATCTTATGACAGAAGAAAGCGATGAGCCGGAGCCAGAAGAAAATGATAAAACGGACAGTATATCTGAGGAAGCGTTTGATCCGGAATTTTCCGATGAAGACGATGATTTGTTCTTTGTAGCGGAAAACGATATTAGCGTTTCAGAGGAGCTACAGACGGAGAATACGTCAGAGACAGATATTTTGGAATCTGATATGCCGGAATTTGATGATTTAGATTCTGATGAGCCAGGATCCGATACGTCAGATGAAGAAATAACGGGTATTGTTGAAAATGAAAATTTTGAACCTGAAAAATCGGATACAGATATAAAAGAACCTGAAGAGCCAGAAGTGTCAGAAGTATCAGATATAGAAGAGACGGAGTCTTTTGATTTTGATAAAGCACTTGAGACTCTTGAAAAGTTTGAGGTTGATGTCAATGAAGATTTTGAGATTGATCAGAAACTTGACAATATAGATGACGATGACAATGATTCTGAATCTGAAACTAGCTCCATGATGGAATATGGGATAGATGCTGAACAGGAAATGGTGAAAGATGAGCCTGAAGTTTGGGAGATAGAGCAGGGGGAAGAAAGCTTTGAGGAGAATCCTGAAGCCGAATTCGCAGATGAGATGGCAGAATCCGAATTTGAATATGAAGTTGATGTTGACGCAGATATCGAAAATGAGATATCAGTGGAAGAAACTGAGCCTGTCTCAGAAAATGAAGATTATGAGATTCCATCAGAGAATATCCATGAACCATCCGAAGAACATCAGGGAGATTTAGAAGAACCAGTTCGGGAAGAGCGTTCGTTCAGAAGATATCAATCAGAGAAGACAAGATATGCCGAGTTCCCTGTTTTTAAGAGTAGTTTGTTTCCAGATTACAATACGGATGGAGCAAAACTGTATGAGGTGGGAAATGGCAAAAATCTAAAGATGGGTGAGCAGATAGAAACTGAGGAAGCCAAGATAACGGAGAACCTTCAAAAAGAAGAGGATCTCATAGGTGAAACCGATAGGTTGCTGGCAAGACTTGGGATCAGATTTCAAACAGAATTTAAGTCTATTCTTGACTTCGGTGCGGAAGGTGATGAGGACACTGGTGAAACAGATGGAGAGAATGGTCCGAATGCTGGCGGCACTAGAGATGCCAGAGATTCAGAAGATTCTGATGAAAAATCCGAAGTCGATAACATAGAAAAACCATTCAATGAGAAGATAGATAAGGATAGTAAAAAGGAAAAGAAATATTTTAAGTTGAAAGGTTAAATATGAAATAAAGTAGCATAAATATATATCCATATTGCTTTTTATTTGAACACGCGGAAGGAGGCGAGGGAAGTGGCTGTAGATCAGACAGAAGCTATGATTGCTGCGATAAAAGCGCAGCTTGAGAAAGAGCGTGCTGCCGAGGCCGCAAAGAAGAAAAGAGAAGAGGAAGAAGAGTTTCTCAAAAATGGCGGCAAGAAGAAAGAGGCAGAGACTACAAAAAGCCAACACAAAACTTTGTCCAAAGAGGAGTTAGAGCGAATTGAAGCGAAACGACGTCGCAAGAGAGAGGAAGCTCTCGGCATCGTGAGGGAAGATGAGCCAGAGACATCTGAAGAGGACGAGAAGAAGGAAGAGGTCCAGAATGAGGGTGAAGGGCTGAAGCCTGATGATAAAGAGAAAAAGAAAGAAAATGGACCAGCGCCAAAACTTAGTCTTAATCTTGGTGGAATTGCCGATGATATGCAGGACGGTTTAGGTGGCATCGGCGGTGGTCTTGGAAGTAAAACGGAAGGCGGCCTTGGTAGCGGCCTTGGAAGTAAACCAGATGGCGGTTTAGGCGGACTCGGTGGCGGTCTTGGCGGCCTTGGAAGTAAGCCTGAGGGCGGTCTTGGCGGTGGCCTTGGTGGTGGCCTTGGAAGCAAGCCAGAAGGTGGACTTGGTGGTGGTCTCAACCTTGAGGATCCAAATCGTGGAACAGTCAAGTCGAAAGGCGGAGAGAATATAATTCTTGATGATGAGGAGTCTGAAAATACAGAGGAAGAGACTCTCGAATGGGTAGAGAATAAGAACGCCAAGGTCAATAAGGTTAAATCACCGAAGGCTGGTAGTGATGCCAATGGTGATCTGTTCAGCATTCTTCCAGATAGAAATAAGCAGAATTCAGATGCTAAGTCATTATACGATTTCGATGATGACGATGATGATGACGACGATTTCCTTGGAGCTGGAATAAAGAATCTCTCAAATATTGATGAGGAGAGTCCTGAAGAGGTAGCAAAGAGGAAAGAAGCTGAGGAAGCTAAGAAGAAGGCGGAAGAGGAAGCTAAGAAGAAGGCTGAAGAAGAAGCCAAGAAGAAGGCAGAGGAAGAAGCTAAGAGGAAAGCCGAGGAGGAGAAGAAACGCAAAGAAGCCGAGAATGCGAGAAAGAAAGCAGCGGCTGAAAAGGCAAAGGCAGAGGCTGAAGCAAAGAAACAGCAGGCTATAGATGATGCCAGAAAGAATGCCGAAGAAGCAAAGAAACACGCTGAAACCTCCAGAAAGACTATAGAAGAGTGTGAAAAGTCTCAGAAGGATCTTGAGAAGCAGCTTGAAGAGTTCAAGATCAAGAAGGACAGTTATGATGCCAAAATGGCACAGGAAGCTGATGCCAAAAAGAAGAATGATGCTGAGCTTCTTGAGCGTGAAGAAAAAGAGCTCAAAGAGACTGTAGAAAAGCTTGAGAAAGAGATTGTAGATAGCAACGAGAAGGCAAAGAAGGAATCTGATAAGATACTCAGTGAGAGCGATCCTGATACATATAAGAATAGCATTATCACGGAGGCTCAGGCGGTTGCAGATAAAGCTATAAAGGTTCTTGCTGAGACAAAGAAGAACAATATTGACAAGAGTGCTGCCGAATTCAAGAAAGCAGTGGATGAGGATAAAAAGAAACTTGCAGATATTGAGATAGAAAAGAAGAAGGCTCTTGATGCTGCAAAGAAGAAACGTGCAGATGAAGAAGCCAGAGCTGCTAAGATAATTAAAGCTGCGGAAGAAGATAAGACCAAGGCAGGTACTATATTTAGTGAGTCAAAGAAAGCTGAGGAAGAGGCTGACGCAAATCTCAAGAACACAACTGAGATGGAAGAAAAGTCGCAGAAGACTCTTGATGATCTGAATAAGAAACTTGCAGATTCTGAAAAGTCTATCAAGAATGCTAAAAACAGCAAGAACGATGCTAATACCAAACTTGCAATTCAGAAAGAAGAGTTAAAGAAAGCGGAGAAAGCTGAAGAGGAAGCTGTAAAGGCTCTTGAGAAGGCTAAGAAGATAAAGGCGGATGTTCAGAAGAAGATTGCTGATAGCGAGGAGTTTATAAAGAAAACAGCTGAGTCTATCAAGTCTGCTGAAGAAGATTGTAAGAAGATATCTGCGGATGTCGTTGCTGCGAAGAAAGAGAATGAATCATTTAAGACCGCAAAAACGGAAGCTCAGGATGCACTTAATCAGGCCAAAAAGTCTCTTGTAGAGGCCGAAGATCTGCTCGCAAAGGCAGAAGCGTCAGCAGAAGAAGCTGAACAGATTGTTGAAGAGGCGAAGATATCAGAGGAAGTTGAAATCCAGAATGCTGAGAGTCAGGCTAAGCAGAAGTCGGATAAGATTAGTGCGGATGCCAAGCTCCGTGAAGCTAAGCATGAGGCATATGTTGCGTCAGAGGATGAAAAGTACGCCAATGCTGAGGCTGGGGAACTTGAGAAGGTTCAGACTGCAGCTATGAAAGCTGATAAAGATGCTGCAGATATGAAGAACAAGGCTGAAGCGGATGCAAAGAAACTTCTTGATGATGCCAAGAAAAAAGAGTCTGATATAAAGAATAAAATTTCAGAGCTTAAGACAGAACAGGCAGAAAGAGTAGTTGCAAGAAAAGAGGCTGCAAAGCAGGCAAAGGCTGAAGCCGAGGAGAAGAAGAAGAAAGATTTGTCTGCAATAGATAAGGCTGAGGCGGATGTAAAGAAACAGCTCGATGACATAAAGAGTAAGGCAAGTGCAGCTGCAAAGGTTCTTGAAAAGGCAATAAAGAGAGAAGAAGAATACAGAAAGCAGGAGGAACTTCTTAAAGAGGGTAAGATCGAGGAAGCTGCGAATGTTATCACTCAGGATGAAGAGGCGACGATGGCAGCATCCATAAGTGAAGTAGTTGCTGCAAGACGCAAATCACTTCCGGCAGAGGCAAAGTATCTTTATAAGTATCTTGGTGTTGAACCTGCAGGGGCTCAGATCGTCAATGTGCTTCAGACACTTAAGGTAGACCCTAAGAGATCTAAAAATATTGTCATACTTGGACAGCACGGATTCGGACTTACAACCATAGGTGAGGATTTTGCCAAGTTCTATTATGATATGGGAATATGTAAGTCAGATGCTAAGGCTAAAGTTAAGGCAAAGGTCATAAACAGTGGTAAACTTGGTGGAGCCGTGGCAAAACTCAAGGGTGGATGTCTTATAATCGAGAGCGCAGGTCTTATAACTCCAGATAGATTTAAAGAAATGGTTGACATGTGTTCTCCGGAGAAGAATGATATCAAGATTATCCTGACTGGTGAAAAGACCGCACTCAGCAATATGCTTGCATCTAATATGACTCAGGCACGAGCTTTCAATAACCGTATTTATTTCGATCAGATTAACGAAAATGGTATGGTCAATGTTGCAGAGTGCTATGTTGAAGAGAAAGGATTCAAGCTTGAGAGTGGAGCAGATTCAGCCATAAAGAACCTTTTGATGGGAATGGAGTCCGGTAATATAGACAGACTTCTTGGTGCTATGGAAGATGCTATGAAGAAGGCTGAGAATAGGGATCCAATTGATAAAAAGGTTTTGAAAAAAGAAATAGTACAATAGTAATACAGACAGGTATGCTGTCGCTAAAGACAGAAATTTGTTGAAAAATAATATGCCAGTGCTTATAATATCAGTGTTATAAGTACTGGCATTAATTGTGTAAAGGAGATTTTGTATGCTTTCGACTGATATAGGAGTAGATTTAGGAACATCAAATGTATTGATAAGCGTCAGAGGCAAGGGGGTTGTTGTTAATCAGCCATCCGTTGTCGCATATGAAGTTTCCACGAAAAAGGTAATAGCGATAGGGATAAAAGCCAAGAAGATGATAGGTAAGACGCCGGAGAATATAGATGTTGTTAGACCGCTCAACAAGGGAGTCATATCCGATTATACGATTGCGGAGATTATGCTCAAGGCATTTATTAGAAGTGCCATGGAGAAGAGATCAGGTGTGGGGAGACCTCGTATATGTGTTTGTGTTCCAAGCGGTGTAACCGAGGTGCAGAGAAGGGCGGTTGAAGAGGCTGTATATAAGACAGGAGCAAAGACGGTCTACGTTATGGAAGAACCTCTTGCTGCGGCTGTTGGAGCAAATGTTGATATTCATGAAGCTAAGGGCAGCATGGTTGTAGATATAGGTGGAGGAACCACTGATATAGCAGTTATATCACTTGGAGGCGCGGTGGAGAGCAGTTCCATCAAGTACGCCGGTGATGATTTTGACAACGCTTTGGTCAGGTATGTCAGAAGAAAGTATAATCTGCTTATTGGCGATCAGTCTGCCGAGAAAGCAAAGATAGCTATAGGTTCTGTTATAGAACGTGAGGATGATATAGAATATGTGATAAAGGGACGTGACTTGATAAAGGGACTTCCTAAGGCGGTAACCATAACGGCAAACGAAACGGTGGCAGCCTTTGAGGAGACAACAAATCATATCCTTGGAGCAATCCACAATGTTCTTGAGACTGCACCGCCTGAGCTGGTGGCTGATATTGCTGTGTCGGGTATAGTTCTCACCGGAGGCGGGAGTCTGATATACGGCATGGACACTCTCATAAAGGAGAGAACCGGCATAGAAGCATACGTTTCTGAGAAGGCACTTGAGGCTGTTGCGCTCGGCGCTGGAATGTCGGTGGTCATAAACGAAAAGAAAGACGAATAAACTTATGGAAAAAGATTTTTTGCCGATCTGTAGGGATGATATGGAGAAAAGAGGATGGTCAGAGGCAGACTTTGTATTTGTCATAGGTGATGCCTATGTTGACCATCCATCATTTGGTCCGGCTATCATAAGCAGATTACTGGAAAGATATGGATATAAAGTGTGTATAATAGCCCAGCCTGATTGGAAAAACGACAAAAGCATTGATGTTTTTGGAAAGCCAAGACTGGGTTTTTTGGTGTGCGGAGGAAACATGGATTCTATGGTCAACCACTACTCCGTATCAAAAAAGAGAAGACAGAAAGATGCATATTCACCAGGCGGAGAAATGGGACTCAGACCTGATTATGCAACAACCGTGTATTGTAATCTTATCAGAAGAACATACAAGGATGTACCGATCATAATAGGTGGTATCGAGGCCAGCCTCAGAAGAATGGCTCACTATGATTATTGGTCTGACAAACTTAAACATTCCATACTTGTGGATTCCTCTGCTGATATTCTGTCATATGGAATGGGCGAACACAGTATGATAGAGATAGCTGAGGCTCTTGACAGTGGCATCAATGTCAGTGATATCACATATGTGAGGGGAACCTGCTATAGGACCAAGGATATATCAGGTGTTTCGGAGGATGCTATATTGCTTCCGGATTATGACAGCCTTACACGAGACAGACTGGAGTACGCCAGAAGCTTTTATACACAGTATATAAATACGGATCCATACTCTGCAAAGACACTAGTTGAAGGGTATGGTAACAGAGGATATGTGGTGCAGAATCCACCTGCTTACCCACTTACACAGATGGAGATGGATGATGTGTACGATCTTCCTTACATGAATAACTATCATCCCATATACGAGTCAAAAGGTGGGATTCCTGCAATCTCGGAGATCAAATTCAGTCTGACGAGCAATAGAGGCTGTTTTGGAGGCTGTAGTTTCTGCGCACTTACATTTCATCAGGGAAGAATCATCCAGACTAGAAGTCATGAATCCTTGATAAGGGAGGCTGAGCAGATGACGCACGATCCAGATTTCAAAGGGTATATACATGATGTAGGAGGTCCAACGGCGAATTTCAGACATAAGTCATGTGCAAAACAGGATAGATATGGCGTGTGTACAAATAAACAATGCCTTTTCCCAGAACCGTGTAGGAATCTGAAGGTTGATCACAAAGATTACATTGAACTTCTTAGAAAACTTGAGGCTATTCCTGGCGTGAAAAAGGTGTTTATAAGATCGGGAATCCGATTTGACTATGTAATGGCAGATAGCAGTGATGAGTTTTTGAAAGAACTCTGTGAGAAGCATATAAGTGGACAACTCAGGGTTGCCCCAGAGCATGTGTCAGACAATGTTCTGAAGATGATGGGAAAACCGAAGAATAGTGTATATGAGAGTTTCATAGCCAGATACCAGAAGGTGAATGCGCGTACAGGCAAAAAACAGTTTGTTGTGCCTTATCTGATGTCGTCGCATCCTGGCTCTACGCTTAAAGAAGCAGTGGAGCTTGCGGAGTATGTGCGGGATATAGGGTATATGCCGGAACAGGTACAGGACTTTTATCCAACACCATCGACCATTTCTACATGTATGTATTATACTGGAGTCGATCCGCGTACGATGCAGCCGGTATACGTGCCGCATAATCCGCATGAGAAAGCAATGCAGAAAGCACTCATGATGTATAGAAAGCCTGAGAATTATGACCTTGTAAAAGAGGCACTCATAAAAGCTGGAAGACAGGATCTTATAGGCTTTGATAAAAAATGTCTGATAAGGCCTAGAAAAATGGAAAACAGTTCAGGACATGAACATAGACCTTCCAAGGGTAGAAATCAGAGTAGAAATTGCGTATGTTCGAATAATACAAGGAAAAATAATACAAACAACAAAAATTATAAAGAGGCACCTCAAAAAAACAAAAAAATTAAAGATAATGTCAGATCTGTGGGTGAAAACAAAAGGCATAAAAGAAAATAAGCAGTAAATGGTGATATTCATTTTTGGTTGCGTGGTACATGCTTTTGTGCTAGAATTATGGCAGATTGTGTGAACCTTTAGATTGTCGTGTACTGTTTTGGGTGAACAACGTGAATATACAATATATGGCGATCAAAAAGATTTATTATATATGTAGTCTTATGTCACACTAAAATTTTTAAACAATATTTTTTAAAATGGAGGATTTGAAAATGGCAAAGAAGATTGTTTTAGCAGGCGCATGTCGTACAGCTATCGGAACAATGGGTGGATCACTCAGCACAACACCAGCTGCAGAGCTTGGTTCAATCGTTATCAAGGAGGCTATCAACAGAGCAGGAGTTCCTGCAGATCAGGTAGACCACGTATACATGGGATGTGTTATCCAGGCTGGTCAGGGACAGAATGTAGCACGTCAGGCTTCAATAAAGGCTGGACTTCCAATCGAGACAACTGCTGTTACAGTTAACGTTGTCTGTGGTTCAGGTCTTAACTGTGTCAACATGGCTGCACAGATGATCGAGGCAGGAGATGCTGATATCGTAGTTGCAGGTGGTATGGAGAATATGTCTATGGCTCCTTATGCTATGATGAAGGGCCGTTTCGGTTACAGAATGAACAATGGTGTACTTGTGGATACAATGGTAAATGATGCTCTCTGGGATGCGTTCAATGACTATCACATGATCAAGACAGCTGACAATATCTGTGAGCAGTGGGGTCTTACACGTGAGGAGATTGATGAGTTTGCAGCAAAGAGCCAGCAGAAGGCTGTTGCAGCTCAGGAGTCAGGTGCATTTGATGCTGAGATCGTTCCAGTTATGGTAAAGAAGAAGAAAGAGATGGTTGAGTTCAAGAAGGATGAGGGACCAAGACCTGGTACTACAGTTGAGACACTTTCAAGACTCAGAACAATCAATCCTAACGGATTTGTTACAGCTGGTAACGCTTCAGGTATCAATGATGGTGCAGCAGCTATCGTTGTTATGAGTGAGGAGAAGGCTAAGGAGCTTGGCGTTAAGCCTATGGCTACATGGGTAGCTGGAGCACTTGGCGGAGTTGATCCTTCAATCATGGGTATTGGACCTGTAGCTTCAACCAAGAAGGTTATGGCTAAGACTGGTCTCAAGATTGAGGATTTCGATGTTATCGAGGCAAACGAAGCATTTGCTGCACAGTCAGTAGCAGTTGCTAAGGAGCTTGGATTTGATGTTGACAAGCAGGTTAACCCTAACGGTGGTGCTATCGCTCTTGGACATCCAGTTGGAGCTTCAGGATGTCGTATCCTTGTTACACTTCTTCATGAGATGCAGGCAAAGGGTGCTAAGACAGGTCTTGCTACTCTCTGTATCGGTGGTGGAATGGGTTGCTCAACAGTCGTTAAGATCGAGGACTAATTCAAAGCGATATATATAATTCAAAACGGAGCTGACTACATTCCATGCAGCCAGCTTCTGTAAATCAGTATAAAAAGGAGATACATCATGGAGTTTGTAACATACGAACAGGATGGATACGTAGGAATTATCACAATCAACCGTCCAAAGGCTCTGAACGCACTCAATAGTGCAGTCCTTGAGGAGCTTGATGCTACATTCAAGGCAGTTGATCTTGATACAACAAGATGTCTTATTCTTACAGGTGCCGGCGAGAAGTCATTTGTTGCCGGAGCTGATATAGGTGAGATGTCAACACTCACAAAGGCAGAGGGAGAGGCCTTCGGCAAGAAGGGTAACGATGTGTTTAGAGCTATCGAGACATTTCCTATCCCAGTTATCGCAGCAGTGAACGGATTCGCTCTTGGCGGCGGATGCGAGATATCAATGAGCTGTGACATCAGAATCTGCTCAGAGAATGCAATATTTGGTCAGCCGGAGGCTGGTCTTGGAATCACACCTGGTTTTGGCGGAACACAGAGACTTGCACGTCTTGTAGGTGCAGGCATGGCTAAGCAGCTTATCTACACAGCAAGAAACATCAAGGCAGACGAGGCATACAGAATCGGTCTTGTGAATGCTGTTTATCCACTTGAGGAGCTCCTTCCAGCAGCTAAGAAGATGGCAGCCGGAATCGCAGCAAACGCTCCTATTGCAGTAAGAAACTGCAAGAAGGCTATCAATGATGGCTTACAGGTAGATATGGATCAGGCAATTGTTATTGAGGAGAAGCTTTTTGGTGACTGTTTCGAGACAGAGGATCAGAAGGCAGGAATGGGCAATTTCCTTGAGAAAGACAAGGAGAAGAAGCTTAAGGTTGTTCCTTTCCAGAATAAGTAATAATTAACAGTTCTGATATTAACATTTAGAATATGTGTCAGTTTTTCTGTGAAAAACTGACATGTAGCACCAGCCATTTGCCGTAGGTAAATTTTGTATGGCTGGTGTTCAACAGGGTGGGGAATCTGATAAAGGTAAACCATCCTAAATGTGTGATATAAGTATTATGGTAGCATGTTAAACGAAACGTATATGAATTTCTCATGTTTACCGGAAAAAAAGATTTAGGAGGACATAAAAATGAAGGTTGGCGTAATTGGTGCAGGAACCATGGGTCAGGGCATTGCTAAGGCATTTGCTCAGGTTGACGGATACGAGGTTGCACTCTGCGATATTAAGCAGGAGTGGGCTGAAGGCGGTAAGGACAAGATCGCTAAGGGTTATGCAAGACTCGTAGAAAAAGGAAAGATGACACAGGAGAAGGTTGATGGTATTCTTGCCAGCATCACTCCAGGTCTTAAGGAAGACTTATGTGCAGACTGCGACCTTATCGTTGAGGCTGCTTTCGAGAACATGGAAGTAAAGAAGACAACATTTGCTGAGCTTGACAAGATCTGCAAGCCAGAGTGTGTATTCGCTTCAAACACATCATCACTTTCTATCACAGAGATTGGAAATGGTCTTACACGTCCTATGATCGGTATGCATTTCTTCAATCCAGCTGACAGAATGAAGCTTATCGAGGTTATCGCAGGTGTTAATACACCAGCTGAGATTGTAGAGAAGATCGTTAAGATCTCAGAGGAGATCGGTAAGACTCCTGTACAGGTTAACGAGGCTGCTGGATTCGTAGTAAACAGAATCCTCATCCCAATGATCAACGAAGCTGCATTCATCAAGATGGAAGGTGTATCAGATATAGCTGGTATTGATGCAGCTATGAAGCTCGGTGCTAACCATCCAATGGGACCACTTGAGTTAGGTGATTTCGTAGGTCTTGATATCTGTCTTGCAATCATGGATGTTCTGTACAATGAGACAGGTGACAGCAAGTATCGTGCATGTCCATTACTTCGTAAGATGGTACGTGGTGGCAATCTCGGTGTTAAGAGCGGCAGAGGATTCTATATATACAATGCTGATCGTACAAAGACACCAGTTGATGCTCAGTAATAGTGCTAAGTAATATAATATATTTATGGAGGAATAATTAGAATGGATTTCGCTTTAGACAAGAAGTATGAAATGGCGCAGAATTTATTCAGAGAGTTCGCGCAGAATGAAGTAAAGCCTCTTGCTCAGGAAATTGACGAACAGCACAGATTTCCTAGAGAGACAGTTGAGAAGATGGCAAAGTATGGTTTCTTAGGAATTCCTGTTTCTAAGGAGTTAGGCGGACAGGGCTGTGATATTCTCACATATGCTATGTGCGTTGAGGAGCTTTCAAAGGTTTGCGGTACTACAGGTGTTATCGTATCAGCACACACATCACTCTGTGTTGATCCTATCGTAACATTTGGTACACCAGCTCAGAAAGAGAAGTATGTTCCTGATCTTGCTTCAGGCAGAAAGCTTGGTGCTTTCGGTCTTACTGAGCCAGGTGCTGGTACAGATGCTCAGGGACAGCAGACAAAGGCTGTACTTGACGGAGACGAGTGGGTACTTAACGGATCAAAGTGCTTCATCACAAACGGTAAAGAGGCTGACGTATATATCGTCATCGCCGTTACTGGTATCGTTGAGAAGCGTGGCAGAAAGATGAAGGAGATATCTGCATTCATCGTAGAGAAGGGTACACCTGGATTTACATTCGGTACAAAGGAGAACAAGATGGGTATCTGTGGTTCTTCAACATATGAGCTTATCTTCACAGACTGCCGTATTCCAAAGGATGCACTTCTTGGACAGAAGGGTAAGGGATTCAATATCGCTATGCATACACTTGACGGTGGACGTATCGGTATCGCTGCTCAGGCTCTCGGTATTGCAGAGGGCGCTCTCGAGACAACAGTTAACTATGTTAAGGAGAGAAAGCAGTTCGGCAGATCAATCGCTCAGTTCCAGAATACACAGTTCGTTCTTGCAGATCTTGCAACAAAGATCGAGGCAGCTAAGCTTCTCGTATACAAGGCAGCAAGAAAGAAGGATGAGTACCAGAGCGGTGCTAAGGTTTCTTACTCAGTAGAGGCAGCTATGGCTAAGCTTTACGCAGCTGAGGTTGCTATGGAAGTTACTACAAAGTGTGTTCAGTTACACGGTGGTTACGGTTACATCAAGGAGTACGATGTTGAGCGTATGATGCGTGATGCTAAGATTACAGAGATCTACGAGGGAACTTCAGAGG
>ENA-UOJT01001295-UOJT01001295.1-human-gut-metagenome-genome-assembly--contig:-C15-NODE-1295-length-16646-cov-10.111205_pt1 | contig 16646 bp, 7 predicted proteins | sample MGYA00242357_ERZ723904 | MGnify/ENA metagenome assembly ERZ723904 | reverse complement strand
TGAAAGAATATCCCAATGAATTCTACTTCTTTTAAGCAGTATTTATGTTTCTCAGTGCATTTGAGTAATAGTTCGACGTTACTTAAATTAAATAGCTATGAAATACTCAATAACGCACAATCCCCCTGAATAATATGCATTTATTGCATACTTCTTATTTTTGGAAACATTTTACACAGAGTGTTGGTCCTACGCTTGGATGGAATAAGTGGTGGTATATCACAAGTCTACCCGTTTTGTAGCAGGAACCCGGGGGAAAGGCGATAAATGATATGTCGCCTATTGGAAACCTTTCGTCCAGGGGTAATAACAAATTATACCCTTCCATATAACATCCTAAACGCTTTGTGTGGCTGCTTTGCCCTATCTTTGCCAACACGGATTTCTATCCATAACCTAATATTTGAGAACGAAAAACATAATGGTCATGAATAAAATTAAAGCTTATCTGTTGCTGTTGACGATTGCTCTCTCTGCTTTCGCTGCCGCATGTTCCAGTGATGACAATGATCCTGTAACACCGGAAATAACAATTTCCGAAAACATTCTGGCGAATGGAATGAGTTTTTCCAAAGCCGGAGGTACAAACACACTCTCTGTGAAATCAAATGTGACGTTGGAAGTTACCAGTAACCAGGATTGGTGCGTAGTGACTCCGACAGTTTCAGCTTCTGCTACGGTCTTTAAATATACGATAGATGTAAAATCCAATTCAACTACCGATAATCGTACATCTGTTATTACTGTGAAAGGTGGTAACCTGACAGAGACATTCAATGTCATTCAAACAGCTACCGAAGGTCTGGATCTGGAGACTGTCTTGTTTGAAGACATATCGGCAGCGGGTGGTATTATCACTGTGAAAGTGATGACTAACGGTGAACCAACTATAACTATTAATGATAGCTGGATTACCGAGAAAACAGAAACGCGCGCTATGGTGGATAAAACGAAGACTTTTATTATCGCTGCCAATACCGGAAAAGAACGTACCGGTACCATTACTTTTATTTTGGGTGACTTGCCGGCAACAACTGTGACCGTGAAGCAGTTGGCGGGAGGTGAGATAAGCTCGAATGAAATAGCAGGTGAAGATCCCTGGACTGTAGCTAAAAGTCTGGGATTGGGTTGGAATCTGGGTAATCAGTTGGATGCGCATAATAGTGGTGTGGCCAATGAAACGGCCTGGGGGAATCAAAAGACGACACAGGCTTTATTTGATAAATTGGCTGCTGCGGGTATTACTACCGTACGTATTCCTGTTACATGGATGGGACATATTGGAGACGCCCCCGGTTATGAAATAGAGAAAGCCTGGATGGATCGTGTTGCCGAGGTAGTAGGATATGCAGAAAATGCTGGACTGAATGCTATTGTCAATATTCATCACGATGGAGCTGATAGTGAATACTGGCTTAGCATTAAAGATGCTGCTCAGGATGAAACTAAAAATACCGCAATTAAAACAGAATTGAAAGCTGTATGGACACAGATAGCCGAACGTTTTAAGGATAAGGGCAACTTCCTGGCATTCGAGTCGATGAATGAAATTCATGATGGCGGTTGGGGCTGGGGCGACAACCGTAATGATGGTGGAAAACAATATTCAATATTGAACGACTGGAATCAGGTGTTTGTAGATGCGGTACGTGCTGTAGGTGGTGGTAATAGCAATCGTTTCCTGGGTGTGCCGGGGTATTGTACCAATGTGGCACTTACGGTGAGCAACTTCAAACTGCCGACTGATAAAGTTCAGAATCGTCTGATGGTATCTGTTCATTTCTATGATCCGAATGAATATACACTGGATGCAAAGTATTCGGAGTGGGGGCATACCGGCGCTGCCGATAAGAAAGCTAACTGGGGAGACGAAGACAATGTGAAAGATGTATTCAATAGTTTGAAGACAACGTATATAGATAAGGGCATTCCGGTATATATTGGTGAAATGGGATGTGTAAGCCGGACGACTGATCGTGCGGAATCTTTCCGCAAGTACTATCTGGAATATATATGTAAAGCAGCGAAAGAATACGGATTGGCTCCTGTTTATTGGGATAATGGCGGTACAGGTAGTGGAAAGGAAGAATCAGGCTTGTTTAATCATGCTACCGGTGATTATCTGAATAATGCAGCGGAAATAGTAGAAGTGATGAAAAAGGCCATCTTTACAGAAGATGCATCTTATACATTGCAATCCGTCTATGACAATGCACCGCAATAGGTTTTCATAAATACCCCTCGTGTATACAGGGATTGTTGTTAATACAGGTTTTTTTTTGATTGGTTTTGGGAAGTAGCTTCTGTGAGGGAAGTTACTTCCTTCTTTTCTGTCCGGGAAACAAATGATGGGGTATGAAATGATAAAAAAACACATTGAAAACCTTGTTTTTACAATTCCTTTTTGTTTCATTTGCAATATGTTAACGATATTCCTATATCTACTACTATGAAGAGATTGATTTTACTTATCGTTTCAGTCGTTGTGGCATGTTTTTCTGCCTTTTCACACGACTTTATGTTCAAACATCTGGAGGTTAAGGACGGAATGCCCAGCAACCAAATCAATGCCATTTATAAAGATTCAAGAGGTTTTATGTGGTTCGGCACCGCTGCCGGACTGGCACGTTATGACGGATATCGTTTCAAGGTATTCCGGAGCACTGACAATGGTTCTGCGTCTTTACCTGACAACTATATTGAGAAGATAGTGGAAGACAGTGAAGGACGTTTATGGATACGGACGGGAGAAAACGGATATGTCATTTATAACTGGGATACGGAGAGCTTTGTCTGTGATGTTCGTTCCCGGATGTGGGATATAGGGATAGACGGAACACCCCGCTATGTATTTGTCGACAAGCAAAAGAATACCTGGTTTGCCATAGACGGGAAAGGGTGCTACTGTTATCGTCCCGGTGAAAAGAATGCTGTATCCTTGCCTTTCGGTGAGAAAGGAATACCCGAAGGTGTCATTATAGACATGGCCGAATGTAAAGATGGCATTCTGTTGGTATATGATAACGGGCGTGTAATCTGTATCGACCGTGAGACGGTACGTGTAAAATGGATTTTGACAGATATTGCAGAGCACATGGGAACGCGTACTGATATCTTCTTCCTGTATGTGGATAAGGATGAAGATTTATGGATATATGGTGCCCCGGGTGTATGGGCTTACGATTTGTCTGACAGGAAGTGGCATTCACAATGGGATTTCAGCGATAGAGGTCAGGCGCATATCGTAGCAGTAGCTCAGGATAAGCAGGGACGTATTTGGTTTGGAAAGGACCAGGATGGCATCGATATCTGGAATAAGGCGACTGGTGAAACTGTCTCGCTTACGTATGATGTGGATGACGAACGCGGTTTGCCCAATAATACCATCAATGTGCTTTATGAAGATGAAGGCGGTGTGATGTGGATAGGCACTTATAAGAAAAGTGTGGCTTATTATGATGAGGGCATTTTTAAGTTCGGCATCAACCACTTGGGAGATATTAACTGTCTGGAAGAAAGTAATGACGGTTCGTTGTGGTTGGGTACCAATGACGCCGGGTTGATACGTTGGAATCCGAAGACGGATGAAAAGAAACTGTATGCATACTCACCGGGAGGAAACTCTATTGCTTCGAATGTCATTGTAAGTTTGTTGCAAGCTAAGGACGGCAAACTCTGGATAGGGACATTTTGGGAAGGATTGGATTGTTTCGACGGCAATCGCTTCGTGCATTACCGGAACAGACCGGGAGATGATAATTCGCTGGCTAATAACAATGTCTGGTCATTGGCAGAAGATAAGAACGGAAATATCTGGATTGGAACCTTGGGAGGCGGTTTACAATGTCTGAATCCGGGGACAGGTGAGTTCACCACCTATAAGATAAGTAACTCCGGAATTATTTCCAATCATATAGCCTCTTTATGTATGAGTCGTGATAATCGTCTGATAATCGGTACTTCTTCTACGGGGGTATCCATAATGGATCTGACTACCCGGAAAATAACGAATCTGGTAGGCAACCAGTCGGGAAGTATCCGCTTTTCCAATCAGAGCATTAACCAGGTCTATGAGGATAGCCGGGGATTGATATGGGTGGGAACACGTGAAGGACTGAATCTCTATAACCCGAAGAACGACCATTTACAGGTAGTTCCTCTTTCGCAGAACGATTCTAGGGTATTTATTACCGGTATCGTAGAAGATGATAATAAAAATATGTGGGTGACTACGGCCAATGGTGTAGTGAATGTAATTCCTTCTATCGATACAAAAAACGGAGATTATACTTTCAACTATTACAGGTATGATGATAAGGACGGTTTGCAGGGCTGTGAGTTCAATCAACGTTCCATTAAACGTCTTTCCTCGGGTGAGATTGCAATGGGAGGTATGTATGGATTGAATACTTTCAGACCGGAGAATATCAAATATAACCGGACGTTGCCCAAGGTGATGTTTACCGGCTTCCAGCTTTTCAATGAAGAAGTGGAGGTTGGAAAGGAGTATGGTGGACGTGTTTTGCTGCGTGAGTCGCTGAATAAAGCCAGAGAGGTGAAACTTGATTATAAACAGAATGTCTTCACTGTATTGTTTGCATCGGATAATTACGTCTTGCCTGAGAAAACCCAGTATCTGTATAAACTGGAGGGATTTAATGAGGATTGGATGGCAGGTGCGGCTGATATGCACCGCGTTACTTATACGAATTTGGCACCCGGTACTTATACGCTGAAAGTGAAGGCAATCAATAGTGATGGATTTGCCGGAACAGAAGAGTCAAGCCTTAAAATAGTAATCCTACCGCCTTTCTGGATGACCCCCTGGGCGTATGTTCTGTATGCTATGCTATTGATAGGCACATTGCTGCTGGCTCGCAATGTTGTGCTGCGCCGTGAACGCAATAAGTTCAGGATACAACAGATGGAACGTGAAGCGGAGCGGAATGAAGAAGTCAATCAGATGAAATTCCGTTTCTTTACCAATGTGAGCCATGAACTGCGTACACCACTGACGTTGATCATTTCTCCGTTGGAAGGAATGATGAAAGAAACCCATGACAAACGGAAGCTGGAACAATTGAAACTGATACATCGTAATGCATTGCGGTTGCTGAATCTTGTGAACCAATTACTTGATTTCCGTAAAAATGAGGTGGCAGGGTTGCATTTGAATCTTTCGGAGGGGGAGGTTGTATCGTATGTTCACTCTATATGCAACTCATTCCTGATGCTTTCGGAAAAGAAAAACGTGCATCTCACTTTTTTCTCGGCAATCGAATCGTTGAATATGTCGTTCGATGAGGATAAAATAGGTAAGGTAGTGATGAATCTGCTCTCTAATGCGTTTAAGTTTACTCCGGATGGAGGGCGGGTGGATGTTTCTCTTGAACTGATAAAAGGAACTACGGAAACATTGGAAATCAAAGTATCCGATACGGGGGTAGGTATCAGCGACCTTGATAAAGAACGTATATTCGAACGTTTCTATCAATCGGAGCGTATAGGTGATAGTAACCCCAGTACGGGGAGTGGTATCGGTTTGAGCCTGGTACGTGATTACGTTACGCTGCATGGCGGTGTGGTGCGCGTGTTCGACAATGTGGGTACGGGCAGTGTATTTGTGGTAGATATTCCGGTGAAACATTCGGTGGTGAACGTAGCGACTCCACTCTCGGAAGAAGCTGCAGAAGAGGATGCGGTGGCACTTGCTTCAGTGGAAGAATTGAATGAGGAAGAACGGAAGAAGCCACTTGCACTGATTGTGGATGATAATGAAGATTTTGTTTCTTTCATGCGTTATACGTTGAGTCTGTATTTCCGTATAGAATCTGCCGGAAACGGAAAGATTGCCTGGCAGATGATACCGGAACTGATGCCGGATATCATCGTTTGTGATGTGATGATGCCTGAAATGGACGGGAACGAACTGTGCCGTTGGGTGAAGGCTGACAAGCGTACAAGTAATATTCCTTTTGTGTTGCTTACGGCCAAGCAATCCGTAGAGAATAAGGTGGAAGGTCTGACGATTGGTGCGGATGACTATGTGACGAAACCTTTCAATATGGAGGTACTGATTTTGCGCATGCGTAAACTGATAGATTTGAGCAGCAAAAATAAACTTCGCACCCGTATTGATCCCGAACCAAGTGAAATCGTTATCACTTCGATGGACGAAAAGCTGATTGAGAATGCGATAAAGTATGTGGAGACGCATATTGCCCGTCCCGATTTATCTGTGGAAGAATTGAGCCATGAACTGGGCATGAGCCGGGTGCATCTCTATAAAAAGCTGTTGCAGATTACCGGTAAAACTCCGATAGAATTTATTCGTATTATCCGACTGAAACGTGCGGCACAACTTCTGCGCGAGAGCCAGCAGAATGTGTCGGAGGTTGCCTATCAGGTGGGCTTCAATAACCCCAAATATTTCAGTAAGTATTTCAAGGATGAATTCGGCGTTTTACCCTCTGTATATCAGGAAAAGGAGGGTAAATAACAAAAAGTACCCATTGTTGAAACATCTGATATTTCTATAAATCAAATAAGCCCTTTCCTTTCAACATCGGAAGGGCTTGTTTACTGTATGATTTCCTACTTTTACACTCGGAGAAAATAACTTTAAAAACAAAGATATGAAATTGAAAAACACTTCAGTTTGTTTGCTCGCAGGATGGATGCTGATGGCATGCTCCGGAGGCGGGTATGAGAAGACGAGTAACGGCATTATTGTAAATGTCGAACAACAGCAACCGACGGATGTGCGAAAGGTGAAGGTTGAAGTAATGGGAGAGAAGTTGATTCATGTGTCAGCCACTCCCGAAAAAAACTTTTCAAAGGCGGAAAGCCTGATCATAGTTCCCCAAAAAGATAAGACGGACTTCAGCGTGGAAGAAAGTGAAGATGCCGTTTCGGTAAAAACCTCAGAGGTGTGCGCCATTGTATCCAAAGCCACGGGTGAAGTACGCTTTACCGATGCTTCCGGTAACCTGATTTTGGCGGAAGATGAGAGAGGCAGGAGTTTCCAGCCTATCGAAGTGCAGGGAACAAAGGCGTATACGGTACGTCAGGTATTCCAGTCACCCGATGATGAGGCATTCTATGGACTGGGACAACACCAGGCTGATGAATTCAACTATAAAGGTAAGAACGAGGAACTTTTCCAGTATAATACAAAGGTTTCCGTACCTTTTATCGTTTCCAATAAGAATTACGGTATTCTGTGGGATAGTTATTCGCTTTGCCGTTTCGGCGATCCACGTGATTATGCACAGTTAAGCACAGTTTTCAAACTCTATGATAAGGAGGGTAAGGAAGGTGCTTTGACAGGAACATACGTACCCTCTCAGAAATCAACAGCGGAGACACTGGTACGCCGGGAAGATTCTGTTTATTTTGAACATCTGAAATCGGAAGATTTGTCGAAAGTCGTGAACTTACCAGAAGGATTTCCTTTCATGGGTTCGCAGGTGACGTATGAAGGAGAAATTGAGCCGATGGAGAGTGGTAGGTTCCGTTTTATCCTCTATTATGCAGGATATATGAAGGTATATATTGATGGTGAACTGGTGGTTCCCGAACGTTGGCGTACGGCTTGGAATCCGAACAGTTATAAGTTTGCCGTAGATTTGAAAGCCGGTAAACGTGTTCCATTGAAAATTGAATGGATTCCTGATGGATATGTATCCTATTGCGGTTTGCGTGCATTGTCTCCTGTATCTGCTGAAGAACAGAACAAACAGTCGTGGTGGGGAGAAATGCAGAATGAAATCGATTATTATTTTGTTTATGGCGAGGATATGGACGAGGTAATCAGTGGATACCGTGCTCTGACCGGAAAATCACAAATCATGCCGAAGTGGGCGATGGGATACTGGCAGAGCCGCGAACGTTATAAGACGCAGGAAGAAATACTGGATGCTTTGAAGGAATTCCGTAAACGTCAGATTCCCATTGATAATATTGTGCTCGACTGGAGCTACTGGCCGGAAAATGCCTGGGGTAGTCATGAGTTCGACAAAGCTCGTTTCCCTGATCCGAAAGGAATGGTAGATTCTATTCATGCCCTGAATGCCAAGATGATGATTTCCGTTTGGCCGAAATTCTATATGACTACGGAACATTATAAAGAGTTTGATGAAAAAGGCTGGATGTATCAGCAGGCCGTTAAAGACAGCATTCGTGACTGGATTGGTCCCGGCTACATCGGTTCTTTCTATGATGCTTATGCTGAGGGTGCACGGAAGCTGTTCTGGAAACAGATGGAAGATCATCTTTATCCCCTCGGAATTGATGCCTGGTGGATGGATGCCAGTGAACCGAATGTACGCGACTGTACGGATTTGGCTTACCGGAAAGCTTTGTGTGGTCCGACTGCTCTCGGTCCGTCCGACCAATATTTCAATGCGTATGCGTTGATGAATGCTGAGGCTATTTATGACGGACAACGTGCCGTAGACAATGACAAACGTGTATTCTTGCTGACTCGTTCGGGATTTGCCGGATTGCAACGTTATTCTACCGCAACATGGAGTGGCGATATCGCTACCCGTTGGGAAGATATGAAGGCGCAGATTTCTGCCGGACTGAATTTTGCAGTCAGCGGTATTCCTTACTGGACGATGGACATTGGCGGATTCTGCGTAGAAAAACGCTATGAAGACGGACAAAAGGAATTCAATAAGACCGGAAAAGAGAATGCGGACTATAAGGAATGGCGTGAATTGAATACACGTTGGTATCAGTTTGGCGCATTCTGCCCGTTGTTCCGTGCACATGGACAGTATCCGTTCCGTGAGGTGTGGAATATAGCTCCCGAAGGACATCCGGCTTATAGTTCTATAGTGTATTATACGAAGTTGCGCTATACGATGATGCCTTATATTTATTCATTGGCCGGGATGACTTATTTTGATGATTATACGATTATGCGTCCGCTGGTAATGGACTTTACGGCAGATACAAAGGTGAATAATATCAGTGACCAGTTTATGTTCGGTCCGGCGTTGATGGCGGCTCCGGTGTATGAGTATGGTGCACGCACTCGGGAGGTCTATTTCCCGGCAACTTGCGGTTGGTATGATTTCTATACCGGTAAGTACATGGCCGGTGGGCAACAGTTGAAAGTGGACGCTCCCTATGAACGCATGCCGCTCTATGTACGTGAAGGGGCTATTGTGCCTTACGGACCGGAAATGCAGTATAGTGATGAGAAGTCTGCGGAAGAAATCACACTATATGTATATGCGGGTAAAGATGGTGAGTTCACTTTGTACGAGGATGAAGGTGTGAATTATAACTACGAAAAAGGACAGTATGCCACCATCCCGTTTACTTACAATGATGCGGAAGGCACTCTGACTATTGGTGACCGTGCAGGAGAATTTCCCGGTATGCTGAAAGAACGTACATTCAACGTTGTAAAGGTAAGTAAGGATAAGCCGCAACCTTTTGACGCGAAGGCTAAGGGGGTGACGGTGAAGTATGATGGGAAGCAGCAGAGTGTATCAATATCATGAAACAACTATTAATAATACCAATATCCTGTTTGCTCCTCTTCTTGGTATTGGGAGGTTGCACCTCCGCTGAACGGGTTACTGATAACCGTCGACAGGACTTCACCGCTGACTGGACTTTCCATCTGGGAGATGACTCTGCGGCATCCCGTCCCGATTATGACGACACGGCATGGCGGATCCTCCATCTTCCACATGACTGGGCTATCGAGGGAGAGTTCAGTAAGGATAATCCTTCCGGAACAGGAGGAGGGGCATTACCCGGTGGTATCGGTTGGTATCGCAAAACGTTTACTGTTGACAAAGCGGATGAAGGCAAGCGCCTGTATATTGATTTTGACGGTGTCTATATGAATTCGGAAGTCTTTATTAATGGTCATTCCCTTGGTGTACGTCCTTATGGATATGTCTCGTTCAGTTACGATCTGACTCCCCATATCAAGTGGGGCGGAAAGAATGTAGTTGCCGTACGTGTGGACAACGCGGAACAACCTAATTCCCGCTGGTATTCGGGATGTGGCATCTACCGTAATGTATGGCTTTCGAAGCTTAACCCCGTGCATATAGCGCAATGGGGTACTTTTATCACGGCGCAAGATGTGTCGAAGAACAGTGCACGACTAAACATACGTACTAAAATACAGTATGATGCGGCCGCTCAACTGCAAGATTCCGTGAAGCAGGCGGATGGTACGTATGTTGTTTTTGATTCGGAAATTGTTTCCTTGGCAGATGTTGTGTTGCAGTCACGGCTAATGGATGCAGAAGGGAATGTTGTGGGTGAGGTTGCATCGGAACTGCAAGTGATACCTGCCTGTCCGAACGAGGTAGAACAGGAAATTGTAGTGAAGAACCCTAATCTTTGGAGCGTGAACACTCCTTATATATATAAGGTGAACAGTATCCTTATTGATAAGACAACCGGTAAAGTATTGGATAACTACTGTACGAATACCGGTATCCGTACCTTCCGTTTTGATGTACAGAAAGGGTTTATTCTGAATGGAGAACGGCTGAAGATTAATGGTGTATGTATGCATCATGATCTGGGGTGTCTTGGGGCGGCAGTCAATATCCGCGCTATCGAGCGTCAGTTGGAGATACTGCAAGAAATGGGCTGTAACGGCATTCGCTGTTCTCATAACCCTCCCTCACCAGAACTGCTCGATCTTTGTGACCGTATGGGATTTATCGTAATGGATGAGACGTTCGATATGTGGCGCAAAAGAAAAACGGTTCATGATTATTCCCGTTACTTCAACGAGTGGCATGAACGCGATCTGACGGATTTGATACTTCGCGACCGTAACCATCCTTCTGTTTTCATTTGGAGCATTGGCAACGAAGTGCTGGAGCAATGGTCGGATGCAAAAGCGGATACGTTGACCTTGGAACAAGCGAACTTGATTCTGAATTTTGGTCATGATCAGAGTATGCTGGCGAAAGAAGGTGAGATGAGTGTGAACTCTTTACTGACGAAGAAACTGGCAGATATGGTAAAAGCTCTCGATTCTACCCGTCCCGTTACGGCTGGCTGTAATGAACCGAACCCGAATAATCACTTGTTCCGTTCGGGAGCATTAGATCTCATCGGCTTTAATTATCATGATGATTGGTTTGCCGGTGTACCTGAGAAATTTCCCGGTAAACCGTTCATTGTGGCGGAAAGTGTATCAGCACTGATGACGCGTGGCTACTACCGGATGCCGAGTGACGAAACTGTTATTTGTCCTGAACGTTGGGATAAACCTTATTTTGATGATAGTTTCTCCTGTTCTTCGTATGATAACTGTCATGTACCTTGGGGGAACAGTCATGAGGGCACGATGCGCCACGTGAAGAATAATGATTTTATCAGCGGACAGTATGTCTGGACTGGGTTTGACTATTTAGGTGAACCGACTCCTTACGGTTGGCCTGCCCGTAGCTCTTATTTCGGCATTGTCGATCTGGCCGGTTTTCCGAAAGATGTGTATTATCTCTATCAGTCGGAATGGCATCCGGAGAAAAAGGTATTGCACCTTTTTCCGCATTGGAACTGGGCGCCGGGGCAGGATATAGATATGTGGGCTTATTATAATAATGCGGATGAGGTCGAGCTTTTTGTAAATGGCGAGTCGCAGGGTGTGCGTACAAAAGGTAAGGATGATTTTCATGTCGTATGGCGTGTGAAGTATGAACCGGGTGTGGTAAAAGTCGTTTCCCGCAAGGATGGAAAAACGGTATTGGAGAAGGAGATCCATACAGCCGGAGAACCAGCACAGATACGCTTGAAGGCTGATCGGAATGAAATCAAATCAGATGGCAGAGATCTTAGTTTTGTAACAGTGGAGGTGCTGGATAAAGATGGTAATCTTTGTCCGAATGCCGATAATCAGATCATGTTCGATGTGCAAGGTGCGGGATTTATTGCCGGTGTAGACAATGGTAGTCCTGTTTCAATGGAGAAATTCAAAGCTGATCATCGCAAGGCTTTCTATGGGAAGTGCCTGGTGGTTGTTCAAAGTGACGGAAAATCTGGAGGCATCAAACTGACGGCTACATCCGAAGGATTGAAAACGGCAGTGACCGCTATTAAAGCAAAATAAAAGTAACTTGTTAGTGGAATTCATTCATAACGGGAAAGAAAGGAAGGAAACCAGTTGACGAGTTGACAAGGGAACAAGGGGCTGCGCAATGCTCCTATGCCGCATGGAACCTTGTTCCCTTGTCAACTTGTTAACTCGTCAACTTTCCCTCATAACCGTACAGAAATGAATGAATTCCGCCAACGACTAAAAGTAATATCTTTAATGTAATAATAATGAAGAAACAATTCTTTTCAACTCTCCTGTTTGCCTGTTCATTGACTACTTTGACAGCGCAAACTCCTGTATATTTAGATGATACGCAACCCATTGAAGCACGTGTAAAAGATGCTCTCAACCGTATGACACTGGAAGAGAAAGTAGCCCTTTGCCATGCGCAGAGCAAATTCAGCAGTCCCGGTGTGCCCCGTCTTGGTATCCCCGAACTTTGGATGAGTGATGGACCTCACGGTGTTCGTGCAGAAATCAACTGGAACGATTGGGGATATGCCAAATGGACTAATGACAGTATTACTGCTTTTCCTGCCTTGACTTGTCTTGCCGCTACCTGGAATCCGGAAATGTCCGCCATCTACGGCAAGGCTATTGGTGAAGAAGCCCGTTATCGGGAAAAAGATGTTCTTTTGGGGCCTGGCGTTAATATCTATCGTACTCCTCTGAATGGTCGTAACTTTGAATACATGGGGGAAGATCCTTATCTGGCAGGCGTGATGTGTGTACCTTATATTCGGGAGATACAGAAAAACGGGGTTGCCGTAAGTGTGAAACACTATGCTTTGAACAATCAGGAGCTATGGCGTGGACACATTGATGTGCAACTAAGCAACCGTGCCTTACACGAAATCTACCTCCCCGCTTTCAAGGCTGCTGTGCAGAAAGGTGGTGCCTGGACCGTGATGGGAGCCTATAACAAGGTGCGTGGTCAGCATGCCTGCCACAATGATCTTTTGCTGAATAAGATATTGAAGAATGACTGGGGTTTTGACGGTGTAGTCGTAACCGATTGGGGTGGTGCCCATGATACTTACGAAGCAGCCATGAATGGCTTGGACATCGAGATGGGATCCTATACCAACGGTCTGACCTCAGAAAGTGCATTTACCTTCGACGATTATTATCTGGCTAAGCCTTATCTCCGGATGTTGAAGGAAGGTAAGGTGCCTATGAGCACAGTGGATGATAAAGCCTCCCGTATTCTTCGCTTGATATTCCGCACGGCGATGAATCGTCAGAAACCTTATGGTTCGCTGACAAGTGAAGAGCATTATCAGGCTGCCCGTGAGATTGGTAATGAGGGTATTGTGCTTCTGAAAAACACACCTGTCCAGAAAAAAGGTACCCCTTTGCTGCCGCTTGATGACTCTAAATATCAACGTATACTGGTAGTAGGTGACAATGCTGTCCGTTTGTTGAACGAAGGAGGCGGTTCTTCTGAACTGAAGGTAAAAGATATGATATCTCCACTCGATGGTATGCGCGCTCTTTATGGTGACAAGGTAGTTTATACGAAAGGTTACGCTGCCGGACGTCCGATGTATGGGCGTGCAGAAGAAATTCCCCAGTCGGTGATGGATTCCTTGCGCACAGCAGCAACTGAACTTGCCAAAGAAGCTGATCTTGTGATTTTGTTCGGTGGATTGAATAAGAATCATTTCCAGGATTGTGAAGCCGGTGACCGTGTGACATACGGTTTGCCATTCGGACAAAATGAACTGATTGAATCTCTGTTGGGAGTCAATAAAAATATGGTATTGGTATTGTTGAGTGGTAATGCCGTGGAAATGCCTTGGCTGAATAAAGTTCCGGCCGTCCTGCAAGGCTGGTATCTGGGATCTATGGGTGGTAATTCACTTGCCGATGTACTGAGTGGTGCAGTGAATCCCAGCGGAAAACTTCCTTTCTCCTTTCCTGTGAAATTGACGGATTGCGGTGCACATGCATTTGACGAATTGAGTTATCCGGGTGATAGTATCAAGCAGGTCTACAAAGAAGATATTCTGGTAGGTTATCGCTGGCATGATACCAAGAAGATTCCCGCCTTATTCCCTTTCGGGTATGGTTTGAGTTATACGACTTTTACCTATGGCAAACCGGTAGCTTCTGCTAAAGCAATAACTGCTGACAATTCTCTGACTGTGACCATTCCTGTAAAGAATACGGGTAGTGTTGCTGGAAAGGAAGTCGTACAACTGTATGTAGGAGATGAAAAGTGTAGTGTTCTGCGTCCTGTGAAAGAGTTAAAGGCATTCCAAAAGATAACTTTGGCACCGGGTGAAGAAAAAGAAGTAACTTTCACCATCACTCCGGATGATTTGAAGTTCTATGATGAAACTGTTGGCGGATGGACGGCAGAACCGGGTAAGTTTAAGGCTTATATCGGAGCCTCTTCCGCGGATATTCGTGGAACGGTCGGGTTCGAACTGAAATAGTGGGAGCCCTCACTTTGGCGTGAGAGCTTGTTAAAAATGACGGATAGTGTGCGGGTGAATTATTATTTGCCCGCACTTATTGTTTTATAGGGTATTTCTATTGCTTTTCCTACGGGATCTTAGTACTTTTGTGTACCAATACTTATTTTTTCCACCGCGGAGCTTTTTTCTTTCCATCGCGGTGGAAAGAAACTTCCCTCACGGTGGAAAGAAACTTTCTCCGCGGTGGAAAGAATAGATATTTGGTACGATTTTCCTTAGCTGTCATAGGAAAAAGGGATAAAAGTGGCAGTGTGATAACATAAAACATACAAATGAGTGCATATTATGACCTTTTTGAGAAACCTGATGTCAACAAGACAGGTAAACAACAACCTCTTTACGCCCGTTTCATTCCCAAGGGAACTATTGAGCAGAAAGAATTTCTAAACCGTGTTCATCTCTTTACTGGTATTAGTCGCAGTTTGTTGGAGGGTGCTATGTCCGCTTTCATGGATGAGTTGCGTGACTGCCTTGCCGATGGCTGGACAGTGGAGTTGGGTGAACTCGGATATTTTACGCCTTCACTGAGTTGCCAGCGTGAAGTAATGGAGAAAAAAGAACTTCGTGCAGCTTCGGTGAGGCTCCGAGGCTTGAATTTCCGTGTAAGTAAGGAGTTTTATAAGGAACTGGATAAAAAGATGCAGTTGGAGCGCCATCCACAGTCAGCGTCCAAATCCGAATCTTCTGTACCACTTCTTTCTGTGGAACAGCGTTTCCGTTTGCTCGAAGAGTATTTGCAACAGTATCCTTGCATTAACCGTGCACAGTATGCCCGCCTGACGGGGCGCAGTGTGAAGCAGGCGGTTACGGACTTGAACTTGTTTATTGAAGACGGATTGCTGATGAAACATGGGGCGGGGAGAAATGTGGTGTATCTGAGAAATAAGTAGAAATTGAAATATGAGACTGTCGACAAAATAAAGAGCTTCATTGGTTCTGATACTCTGTTGGAGTCATGCCAAATTCTTCCTTAAAACATTTGGTGAAATATTTAGGAGATGAAAATCCGGTGGCATAAGCTACTTCAGAGATGCTTATAGCTTTCTTCTTCAATAAGCTACAAGCATATTTCAATTTTATGTTTCGTATAAATTCTAAAGGAGTACATCCGGTGATTACCTTGCATTTTCTGCTCAGAGTGGAACGGGAAATGTGAAGATCGGAGGCCATTTGCACTGTGTCGAAGTCAGATTCCTGAATATGCCGTTCCACACATTGCATTGCGTTGTTCAGAAATTCTTCATCGGCACTCTGATAATCCAGATTAGAAATGTTTATCTCCATCTTGGAACGAAAACTTTGGCGACACAGTTCGCGCGATTGCAACAAATTGTCTATCCGTGCCTGCAATATTTTCATTTCAAAAGGTTTGGCGATATAGCTTTCTGCTCCGGCCTTGTAACATTCTATTTGGTCGTTCGCTGCATTCTTGGCTGTAAGCATGATGATGGGGATATGACTTGTTTGTATATCCCCTTTTATTTGCCGGCAAAATTCCAGTCCATTCATTAAGGGCATCATGATGTCGCAGATAATGATATCTACCGGATTGCTTTTAAGCAATTCAAGCCCTTGCAGGGCACTTTCGGCAGTGAGGGTTTGGTATCTTTTGCAGAAGATACGGCAAATGAGTTCCTGTAGGTCCTTGTTGTCGTCAATGAATAAGATACATGGTTTCTCATCCTGTTGCGGTATATCTGTTTCTCTATCCTGAATAGGTAAGGGGGAGGACTCTACTATTTCCTGTTCACTATATGCTTCTTTGTCAATTGGAATTTCTACTGTAAACACTGATCCTTTACCCAGTTCGCTGCTCACCTCGATGTTTCCGTGATGCAGAGATACCAGTTCTTTGGTTAATGACAAGCCAATCCCATTTGACTGGTATCTCGGGTGGCTTTTATTATTATAGAATTTGGTAAATATCTGTTTGATATCTTTTTCTGCAATTCCGATACCTTCATCTTCCACTTTAAGTATGAGGTATCTGCAACCCTCTTTGTATACAGAGGTCATACTCACGTTTATTTTTTTATGTTCCGGAGTATATTTGATAGCATTGGAAAGTAGAT
>ENA-UOJT01001278-UOJT01001278.1-human-gut-metagenome-genome-assembly--contig:-C15-NODE-1278-length-16848-cov-9.888287_pt1 | contig 16848 bp, 7 predicted proteins | sample MGYA00242357_ERZ723904 | MGnify/ENA metagenome assembly ERZ723904 | reverse complement strand
TACAAAAGAAATCCATCTGTGAAACAAACGGAATCCAACTGTGATATGAAAGGAACACAGTTGTGATATGCAATAGAAATTAATAAACTACATATTTCTCCCCCTCGATCTTCAGTTCCCCGAAGCTACCTTCCGATTTATAAGGCTGGCCGCCGCCGATATATAATTCGACTGTGCCTTCTTTCTCGACCAGGTTACCCTTTTCATCCACCAAAGACAGTTCTTCGGGAGAAAGGGTGAAGGTTACCTGCCGGCTTTCGCCTGTATCCAGATGAATACGTTTGAAACCTTTCAGGGCACGTAAGGGAACACGGGTGTTGCCGTTTTGCGGATGGGATACGTACAACTGAACCACTTCGTCGCCGGCACGCTTTCCGGTGTTCGTTACGGTTGTGGTTACCTGAATGCTTTCTCCGGTCTTGACGATGGAGGCATTCTGCAAAGGAGCATACCCGAAGGTTGTATAACTCAAGCCATAGCCGAACGGATATCTTACATCGCCTTTGAAATAACGATACGTACGGTTTGCCATCGAATAATCCTCGAAATCCGGAAGATCCTCGTCATTCATATAGGTAGTCAACGGCATACGACCGGCCGGGTTATAGTCGCCAAAGAGAACATCGGTGATGGCATCGCCGGCAGCTTGTCCGCCGTACCAGGCTTGCAGGATCGCATCGGCATTGCGGCTCTCCCAGTCGAAGCTCATCACGGAACCGGACATATTGACCAGGATTAGCGGACGGCCCGTCTTTTTCAATTCCTTCATCAGTTCGGTCTGCACGGGAGGCAGTTTCATCGTTGTACGGTCACCGCTGGCAAACCCGCCGTAACCAGCAGCTCCGGCATCACCGGCTTCGCCTTCATAATCAGCGCTGATACCACCCACGAAAATGATAATGTCTGCTTTTTTCGCCTGAGCAGCCACCTGAGCAAAAGAAGGAGCGCCTTCCAGTTTCTGAACAATACCGACACCTGTCAGCGTATCGATCTGAATACTGTTACCAAAACGTTTCTGCAAACTCTTATACGGGGTAATGATTTCGCTCGGCGTACCAAAATAGTTAGCCAACAGGGTGCTGCCATTATCCATATTCGGACCGATCAGGGCGATACGTTTGATCTTGGAGGCATTCAACGGCAGGATATTCTTATTATTCTTCAATAACACCATTGATTTCTGCGCCATCTCATAGGCATGCTTTTTGTGGGCATCACATTCGATCACTTCACGACCGATAGATGCATAAGGCACGCGGTCAGCAGGATCGTACATACCCAGCTTAAACTGGATTTCGAACAGGCGAGCCAAAGATACATTGATATCTTTCTCGGAGATCAAGCCTTTCTCCACCCCTTGTTGCAATTTCTGATAAAGATTACCGCATTCAAGGTCTGTACCGTTCAGAACGGCATCGGCTACGGCTTCCGTATCGTTGCTATGTGTTTTATGATACTTGGCAAAATCACTGACCGCCCAGCAGTCGGACGTCACATATCCGTCGAACTTCCACTGGTTACGAAGAATATCCTGCAATAACTCGTTATGCCCGCAACAGGGAGTTCCTTCGAAACGGTTATAGGCGCACATCACACCATGTACCTTCGCTTTAGTCACCAGTTCCCGGAAAGCGGGCAAGTAAGTATCCCAAAGGTCATACATGGAAACACGGGCGTCATAAGAATGGCGGTTGTGTTCAGGACCGCTGTGTACGGCATAATGTTTAGCACAAGCCACCGATTTCAGATACTCCGGATTATTTCCTTCCAGGCCGTGGACGATCGCCGAACCCATTTTGGCTGTCAAGTACGGGTCCTCGCCATAGGTTTCCTGTCCACGTCCCCAGCGGGGATCACGGAAGATATTGATATTCGGAGTCCAATAAGTCAAGCCACGATAGATTTCGCCGGTCTTGCCTGCTTTCAGGTCTTCATTGAACAGGGCGCGTCCTTCCGAAGAGGTCATATCTCCCATCTTTTGAAGAGCTTCCGTGTCGAAGGTGGCAGCCATACCGATCGCCTGCGGGAAAACAGTCACCTTTTCCTTCGTACGAGCCACGCCATGCAACGCTTCGTTCCACCAGTTATAAGCAGGGATACCCAAACGGGGAACAGCCGGGGCGGCATGCTTCATCAACTGGACTTTTTCTTCCAGCGTCAGACGGGAAATGATATCCTGTACCCGGACATCCAACGGAAGGTCCGGATTACGAAACGGATAGTCGTACGTTTGTGCCGTCAGGCCGCCCCAAGAGAGAGCGGCCAGTAACACGATACTTTTCAGTTTGCTTTTCATGTGATTGCCTATTTTATTTGGTTACTTCTACAATAATCTTACTCTCTTTCAACCCTTCCGATACAGCTGTCAATTCGATAGGTTGTCCGGAACGGTCACTGGTGACAAGTACCTGGGCATAGCCGTTAAATGCATTCCGGTGTACATCGCTGCCGGCAGGGAAGACATCCGGTTCCTGACTACAAGGATTACCATTACCCACTCCCAGAATCTTGCCGTTACGGACATCGAAATGAATTCCGTTTTCAGCAGTAGGTACTACATGTCCTTTGGCATCCAGCACTTTTACGGTAATGATAGCAACGTCGTTACCATCACCCTGGATAGAAGTACCGTTTTCACTGACCAGTTGCAAGGAAGCCGGATTTCCGGTAGTTTCCACCAACTCGGTGTATTTCTTTCCGTTCTTCTTCCCTTTGGCCAACAGCTTACCCGGGGTATATTTAACACGCCAAGCTGGAATATCAAACTTTTCAACCGTCTTTTTACCCAGGCTTTTGCCATTCAGGAACAATTCCACCTCATCCATATTGGTATACAGATGTACATCGACCGAATCCGTACCGATTCCATTCCAATGAGGAAGCACATGCAACACCGGTTCTTCCGTCCACCAAGCCTTGTAATACCAGAATGCATCTTTCGGGAAACCGCAATAGTCTAATATTCCGAAATGAGAAACTACACCCGGCCAGAAATGCAACTGTGCCTCGCCACCATAATCGAACCCGGTCCATACAAAAGCACCGGCAACAAACTTGCGTGCATCGACATAACGCATCCATTCCTGTGCACGTGCTCCCCATCCCGGAACATCACGATCGTAAGCCTGATGGAAACCTTTCTTTGCATCAGTCTCATAAATACCACGCGTCATCACCGTACTTGCCTCTTCGGTGAAGATACAAGGCAGGTTCGGGAACTTTTCATGTACTGCGTCGATATTGCCTATTTTATAATAATTAGAACCTTGTACATCTACGGCATAGGTAAAACCTTCCCCCCAACTACCGTTCATGGCAGCCGTGCACGGACGAGTAGGATCCAGTTTACGCTGAACGGCTTTCATGCGCTCAACAATCATACGCCCCTTCTCTGTTCCCTGTATGGCAGGTTCTTCGTTTCCCAAACACCAAATGATAACAGACGGATGATTCCTGTCGCGGCGAATGATTGTCTTCAGCTGGCTCAAACCTTCATCACTGGAGCTCAATACACGCAGTTCATCCATGACCAGCATACCCAGCGTGTCGCAAGCATTCAAGACAGATTCCGTCGGAGGATTATGGGAAGCGCGGTATGCATTTACTCCATACTCTTTCAGACGGGCGATTCGCCACGCATTCAGCTGGTCCGGAACAGCAATCCCCACACCGGCATGGTCTTGGTGGCAGCATACCCCCTGAATCTGTACTCGTTCGCCATTGAGGAAGAAACCTTCGTTGGCATCGAAACGGATGTCACGGATACCGAAAGAGGTATCGTAGCTATCGACAACTGCCCCATCCAACAAAATATCAGTATGCAACGTATAAAGCGTCGGAGTCTTCAACGACCATAAGTCAACCTGCCGTACATCCATGTATGTTTCCACCTCTTTCGTTTCCAACGAGGGTACGGTAAGGGTTGTACCAGACTTGTTTACTTCTTTCCCTTGACAGTCGATTATACTGTTTTGCACAATAAGATCGACCGATTTACCACTTTGGTTCGTCACTTCTATCTGTGCCTTCACACGGGCTTCCTTCTTTTGCAAATCCACTTCGCTGGTGACAAACGTCCCCCATTGCGGGATATGCACGGGAGCCGTGCGGGTCAACCATACATTCCGATAGATACCGGCACCTTCGTACGACCATAATTCGGAATGAGTCGCATCTACACGGACGGAAATCACATTTTCCGCATCCTTTTCATAATTCAGGCATTCCGTTACATCGAAGACCAAAGGCACATAACCGCTCTCACCGCGTCCTAAATAGACACCGTTCATCCATACCTGTGCATCACGGAAGATACCCTCAAACTCCAGTGTATACCGATCCCCTTTTACCAACTCGGGAGTAAACCGTTTCCGATACCAGCCCACACTGTTTTCGGGTGCACGTCCGCCCAACTTGCGGTATCCTTTCATCTTGAATTGCTCTTGGCTATATCCCAAAGCCATCCCCCAGTCATGAGGCAAAGAGATCTTCTCCCACTTGCTGTCGTCAAACCGTTGCGTATGAGGAATAGCCAAACGTGATTCCTGGTCTGCATCCAGCATAGTCGACTCCTGCAAAAAGGCAATCTTAGAGAACGACAATGCCTGCCCGTAATTAAAATCCTTCTCCGGATTAGCCGCATGCCCTTTAGCAAAAAGCCAATCCTGATTCAACAACTCTCTCTCCCGCTGTGACTGGGCACCCAGCCAAAGGCAGGGGAGTAATAACATCACTGTAAAAATCAATCTTTTCATTTCTCTGATCTATTGTTTCTTAAATGGATTAACGGCAGACCTCCACCTGTTCGGTCCGGGTAATACCGTTTTCGTTATAAGTATCTATCGTGAAATAATAAGTAACACCTTTATTCAGGCTGCCGATCTCCAGCGAGGTCTCTCCCATCACCTGGAAATTACTATACAACTTGTCTTCGGCAATGCCATAACGGACAATATACCCCTGGGCATGCGGCACTTCGTTCCAGGCCAGGCTGACTTTACACGGGTCTTCTTCATTCCGCTTAACCGTAAAGCCATTCACCGGACGGGGTTTGCTGCCCAAACCGTTACCGAATATCCTCAAATCGCGGACCGAGAGGTTGGACGATACGGTATATTCTTTATTCTGTAGTTTGATATAGCGCGCTTTGAACGATTCTTCAAACTCGATATAATCGTGCGGGGTATCCGTCTTTTTCGTGCTGTAATCCACTACCGGATACCAGTCCTCCCCATTCACCGAAGCATAAATCACATAACTCTGGTAAACACCCGGAACGAAGCCCTTCTGTTTGGCCCCATATTCATCGAAATTGACCTGAATGGCATTGACAGACGAAAGATGTTGCAAATCCACCTGCAACCATTCCGTATCGTTGTTGGTAGCGGCAACCCAGGCCGTACGCGAATCCTCATCCACGATGTTCTCTGCCGGAAACCCATCCAACATAGAGGAAGCCGTAACCGTCTTGCCGTAAGAAAGCAGCATCCAGCCCGGCTGGAAACTATCGGAAGCCTGTCTTTTTTCCGTAGGTAAAAACATCGGATAGTCGCCGAGATAAGTATCCGTATACAAATAACCGTCTTTATCGAAACCCGCAGGATAGAAAGAGACACGCCGTTCGAACATATGTCTGACGGAAATGGAATTGGTCGCCGCCTTCCAGTAGTTTTCGCTGCCTACGGTAAACATACAGCCATGTCCGGCTCCCCCGATAAAGCCAGTCGGCTTATAAGAGACCGGACTGTTTTCCATATAGGTAAAAGGACCCGAGGGAGAGTCGCTGACATACGTTCCGTCGGCATACGATTTCCATTCGGTTCCGGGAGCGGCATATTGTAAATAATATTTCCCCTGATGAGCCGTCATCCAGGCTCCTTCGATATAAGGGCGGCGGGGCAATTCGTTGTGTTCGCCTGTCCGTTCCCAGCCATATTCTTCTTTATTACTGTTGAAACAGGTAATCACTTCTGTCCGGGCCTCCAGGGTGTTCAGGTCCAAAACCTGTGCATAGATAGGGTCTACGGGCGAACAGCCGTAGTACATATAGAGATTATCCCCTTCCACATAAAAAGCAGGGTCCCAGTAAGACCAGATTTCCTTCACCGGTTCCCATACGCCCGTTTCCGGTGCAGCCGAACGGTACAGCATGCCTTTTCCATGCGTAGAACCGACATAATAGGGATGGTCTTTATGTATAAAAAGCCCCGGTGCATAATCCTCTATCGGCAACACGGAATCGGTGATGAAGACATGTTTCCAATCTGTAAAATCTTCGGAATACCAGTAGCCGGACGACTTTGAGGCAAACAGGTAATACTTGTCTTTAAACGACACCACAACAGGGTCGGCAGCTTCGCGAATCCCCTCACCTCCATCTATTTTCATAAACCGGTAGTTGAGGTTGACCGGGTTACAAAAGGTTTTCGGAGACTGGGCAATCTTTGCCTTTATCGGATGAGTATCCTGGCAACCGATCAATAACGGTGCAATCAAAAAGGTTAGCAACAAACTTTTCATACTTCTTGTATAAATTACATCTTATTATTATGTTTTTCAAATACCTACAACTGCAAATATACAGCCTATCAATTATATAAGCAATAAAAACACATACATTTATTGTATACATAACAACATCTATAACATATCTTCTCCCTTCATTTCGAATACCAGTTCTCCTCCCTGTAATACTTCTTCGAAAGTAATATAGGTTCGCTTCAATTCCTCCCCGTTCAAAAAGACTTTATCGACATAGATATTGCTATCGGATAGATTCCTGGCCTTTATAATAAAATCCGCTCCCGAAGGCAATTTGATCTTTGCATATTCAAACAAAGGAGCTCCCAACTCATATTGGCCGGAAACCGGGTCCATCGGATAGAAACCTAAGGCACTAAAGACATACCAGGCACTCATCTGCCCCGTATCTTCATTCCCGCATATGCCATCCGGCGTATTATTATACAAGGTTGTCAGTACCTGATTGACATACTTCTGGGTTTTATATGGCTGCCCCACTTTATTATACATATAAATCGTATGATGACCGGGTTCGTTGCCATGGGCATATTGTCCGATCAGGCCGGAGATATCACCAGATACATCGTCGCCCTCCAATGCAGAAGACATCGTGAAAAGCGAATCCAGGCGGGCAGCCAACCGTTCCTTTCCGCCCATCAAAGCCGCCAACCCTTCCACATCATGAGGAACAAAGAAAGACCACTGCCAGGCATTCCCCTCGCAATAATCATCCTTACGGTGCGAAGAGGCCAACGGAGCAAAAGGTGTACGCCATTTACCCTCTTTTGTCTTTCCCCTGACAAAGCAAATATCAGCATCAAATACATTTTTATAATTGAAAGACTGTTCATTGAAATAAGCAGCCTCTTCGCTTTTTCCTATCTGTTCGGCAAAACGTGCCAGCGCCCTATCGTCGAAAGCATATTCGAGCGTGCGGGCCACCGATTCCATTTCCATATCACAAGGTACGTAACCGTATTTCCTATAATTTTCCAATCCGACGAAATAGCCCATCGAATACCCGCACGTATCCTTCATCGCCGATTCGGTCATTGCTTTGAAAGCCAGTTCCGTATCGAAACCGATAATACCGTTCAAATAAGCGTTGGTAATTACGGGAAGCGAATGTATTCCGGTCATTTGATAATTCTCAATACCCCACAATGTCCAGATAGGCAACTGACCGGCATACTTGTAATGTTCCAGCAATGTTTTTACATAGTCTTCGGCCACCTCCGGATGAAGCACCGAAAGAAGCGGACAGGCCGCCCGGAACGTATCCCAAAAACCGATGACTCCCCCGTAATAATCGAACCCGTCCGTCTGATGAACCTGCCAATCCGGTCCCCTGAAACAATGATCCACATCAGAAAATAAAAACGGATACAGCATAACATTGTGTAAAGAAGTATAAAACAATTCTTTCTTCTTACGGTCTGTCGTTTCGATTTCTATCTGCCCTAACACATCGTGCCACTTGCCGGCGGCCTCTTCGCGGATGGCATCAAATGTTTTATTTTTTGTCTCTGCCCAAAGATTCTTGGCAGCTCCCTGTGTATCCACCGAGGAGAGTGCCGTCCGGACCTCCAATTCGCCCGTATTACTCTCAAAAGTCAATAAAGCCTTTATGTTCGTTCCTTCCGCCGAAGTCATCCCTTCCAATCGCCGGTCGTCGACATATAAAACGCACTCTTTAATAGGGGAAGAAAAGGTGGAATAAAAATAAACCTGTTGCCCCGGCGTCCACCCGTTCGAGCAACGATATCCACGAACGGTATACGGATCAACCCATTCAAAAGCCGACGCATACACCGTATCGACATCATGCTCGCTTTGTATGGTACAAGCACTTTCCGAGCCATATTTTAAATCGACAATCACCGGTATCTCACCTTCAGAGGCATACGTATACCGCTGTAGGCCACAGCGCCGGGAAGCCGTCAGTTCAACCGTCAATTGTTTATCATATAAACCGACAGAATAATATCCGGGTTCGGCCTTCTCGTCTTTATGGGATAATACCGCCTGATACTGTTTTGAATAAAGTTCTTCGTCCGCCATACCGCTATTCAAAGGTAAGGGCATAAATAAGATATCCAGAAAATCGGCACATCCTCCGCCACTTTTATGCAGATGGCTGAAGCCCAGGATAGAGGGATCGTCATAATGATAGCCGGCACCATACGGACGCGTATCCGCTCCTATCTGCATCATCCCGAACGGAACAGACGCTACAGGAGCCACCCTTCCTTCCAAACCGGTCCCAATCCATTTATTTACATATTGATTATTACTGTCTGCCTCATTCCGGCAGGCAATCAGCAGGCAGAAAAGCAAGCCGCTTAACAGACGATAGCTAAAAGATGATGAAGAAATATACATAGATTATTATTTAAAAAGATTCAAGATTCAAACGACAAATAACACAATAGTGCCACTATGCATAGCACTATAGAGCTACTATATGTAACACTATAATGCTATCCTTAGTGGCACTACTGTGCTATTTTAATAACCCTTCGCCCGTTTCAGGTCAAAGGTTTCCACACTTTTTCCATCGACAAGCCGATGAAGCGTCCAACTGTCACCGTCTGCGCCAGCTTCCAGCCGCCAATCATAGGACGGGTCGCGCAGGAGTTTCTTTATCGCACGAGGGAAAGCGTTGGCATGGCGGGCATCTTCCCAGGTACGGATCGCAGCAAATATCTGATCTTTCTGCGGGCAACTTTCCACGTCTTTCTGGTTGATCGCCAAGAAGTAAGTGGCCCCGTAACCGACCGAGATTGCCTGAACATGCTCATACTGCTCAACGGTAGAGGTATCTTTAATAGCAAAGTTTCCACCGAAAGAGACCGGGTAATAATTGGAATAAGTGACATCGCGCAAGTCTTTTCCCTGGCTGGTGGCACTGCCCCACTCGCGGGTATCGATGTCATAGAGGTTACGTCCGCCACCGACATTCCAGACACTCTGGTAATGCCACGAACCTTCCGACAGGGTGGCGCCGGAGAAACGGATATAGGGTACTCCCAACTCTTTCGCCCGACCGAACATTTTCCGGAAGAAACGTTTGGCGGAATAGTAACCATGACCGTTATTGAACAGGAATTCCTGCCCGTCGAAGTCGTAAAGAGTCAAACCGCACAGATGGGATACATCGGCATAATATTCGGCGATCTTGTCCTGGAGAGCCAGATTCGGGATAATACCTTCGTAACCGTAATTGATGGTTACCTGCAATTTATAGACGGTATCATTTGCCTTATGTGCGGTTGGCTTGGTTCCCCAATAACCTCTGGTCACATTCTTCAGGGTATAAGGGGCCGTTTCGGAGACACCCAGGTAATGAATCAGCTCGCCACCGATCTTTACCATGTTCAGATTTTCACAATGTCCTTCCCAGCTGGCTATTTCTTCCAGATAGGTAGGATCGTCCACAATGATAACGGTATCTTCGGGAGAAAGGTCTTTCATCAAGATGCGTTTCTGCTGATAACACAGGCTATCGCTCGGGACAGGGCTGGCATCCTTCGTGCCCGGTGCCAGTGAATTTGTTATATTGACACGTCCCAGCATGATGCCTTTCGCGGCCGCCATGTCGGCAAATTCACGGTGGGATTTGTTACCAGAGTGAAAGCGGAAAGGTTTCTTTTCCTGGTTCCTGCCATCCAGATAGCCTTCATTGGCACGGTCGGGACGCAAGAAGCCCTGGTCGTAGGCATGGATAGCCGGGAAACCGAGTTTGGCGGTATAGGAAATGATGCTGTCGTACTGGTTTCCGCTAGTCATAACATCGGGCGAATAGGCGGCTGGGTCTTTAATCCATTTTCCATTGACAGTCGGATGAGGCAATCCTTCGGACAGGACGATATTCTGTATCACGTCCATCAAAGCCGTGCTGTCGGGACTTCCCCACAAGGCGATGGAAGAACCGATAAAATCGACTCCCGGAATCGGCTCCACATCGATATGGTTCGGAATATTGGCCGGCATATTAGGTATCAGGGAATAATGAACCTGACGGCTTTTCGTACGGTCGCGCGACTGATAATTCAAAAAGATACGTCCCAGACTATCGACCATCGCGGCATTTCCGTACATGATGCGGTAATAAGGTTCTTTATTGGCATAGAAAGCGACGTCGCTGATACCGTTTCCGCCCAGTGTAAACACCTGTCCTTCATGCAGGCTGTCCGGCAACGGGAAACGTTTCGCGTCAGGCGTGTGAATGATATATTGGAACGGAGCCGCATCCCCTTCTATATCGGCGGTACCGCCAATGGTATTGTCGTTGAGGGCAAGCATACCGATGCTGTAATTGACTACATCGCTGGTATCGCGGGCCACTCCGATGATTTCGCCCAGCAGGTTGTCGATATTGGTATAATAGGAACCCCATTGGATGCAGTCGATGCCATTCCGGGGTTCGAGGCTGTTCAGGGTCAGTTTGAAATATTTATCGGCCGGTTGCAGGGTTATCGTTGCTACCGAACCGTTCGGGTATTCGAGGGTAAAGCAATCAGCCTCTGCATTATAAACGGCCTTTTGGGGCGTATAATACACTTTCTTTTCACTATCATAGAGCGACAACAACGGAGAGGGTTTGTCGGCAGGACTGAACTCGCGGTTCGGAGAGACAGTCGTATTCTTCATACTCGTGATATACCCCTTGTCGTTAATGCCGATACTGAAATAATCGGTCTGAAAATCCCATGTCTTTTCGGTCGTACAACCGAAAAGCGTCAAGGATACAGCCAGGAGAGAGAGACATTTCTTACACATATTATCCATATAAGGTATCATATTAATTTGTTTTCATTTTATAGTTTACCGTTTTACCGGCCTTTACCGTCACCTTGTCTCTCCATTGCAGGAAAGCGTTATCACCCAGAGGGCGGGAAGCCTGTTCCGCATTCTCGGCTAAGATTGTTACGGTAGCGTCATAGGCAGTAGGATTTGTAATTTGAAGAACCGTTTGCTTGTTGTTTTGCTTTACTATTTTCGCTTCCACATGGTCGAAAATGTACAACGAACCGAGGTCGGTACGCACATAAATACCGGGGATTTCCAACGCCATCAGGGCACCGTTCGTCTCGTTCCAACCCGTCTGTCCGCCGTCGCCACGTGAACCCCGGCTGTCGGCATCGCAATAGGTCAGACGTTCCGTAATCTTTCCATTCGGCTGGATACCTTCGGCATGCGCATGGATGACATCACGCAACAGTTCGGCATACGAGGCATCGCCGGTCGAGCGATACAATTTGAACAAGGCATCGCCGGACTGGGTACAGAAACCGGGAGCACCATGCTTATTCTGCGTACTGGCCCATACGGCTCCGGTCAGGTTTGCCCCCAACTTTGCCAGGGGAGTATTCTCCGGCAAGCGGTAAGGGAAAGAGACAGTCCAGGTGGCACACAGGTTTGCCAGGTCGGCCGACTGTTTCAGATATTGTTCCTTACCGGTTACTTCATACAATGTCATCAAGGAAGTCAGCAAAGCAACTGCCGTCTCCGAATCCGCATTTTGCAGGATATCACCGCAACCACCGGAAGTAAAACCGACCAATGCGAAACTATCATAGTAATCTTTTGCCGCTTCACAAGCGACCTTCAGATAATCCGGATTATTATAATAGCCGGAGGCCAATGCCAGGCCGGCCACCGCCATGGCCCCACTGGTCGTATTGTAAACGGCGATATCGCCGGATTCTACGTCCAGGTAATTACCCCATGTCCCATGTTTCTTCCAGGTATTGACGAAGGCATCCGCCAAGAGCCGTACATTGGTTTCCCATTCAGGGTCGATGGCACTGGCTTTTTCCTGTTCTTTCAGCAACATAAACTGCTTAACCATCCAATACAGGATATCCCCGTTCTTACGGGTCAGTCCGACTCCCGGATGATTGGCGGCGGCATCCCGGGAAAAAGGCTTTCCGTCTGCTCCCAGTACATCATAATAATATCCGCTTTTCCCTTTGGCACGCGGCAAGGCGAAATCGAATGTGTTCTTCACTTTTTGCAGATGTTCCGCATCACCCAAAGCCAGCATCGGATACGTATTCATCAGGCCGCCTATCCAGCCGTACGACATCCAGTTGGCATTTTCCGGGCAATAGTATTGCCACTGGTCGCCGATATAGTAACGGTCATCGATATTTTTCACCATACGGGTCAACACTTCACTCATCGGCATCAGGTTGCGGGGCGCTTCTCCGCCCGCATGCGACTTACGGTCTTTCATGAAACGGGCCAGCAGTTCAGGTACATCTTTACAAGGGAAAGTCACTTCCGTTACCCGGATAACGATCTGATCGCCTTTCTTTACCTGTACGCCCCGGTCGGGACTTTTGCTGAAACCGATAAATTCAGGCTTCCGTTCACGTACCCCCGGAGCACTGATGATAAATGAAGCCACACTTCTGTCGGGAGTTTCCTCCACGATCAGGGCATGGTCCAGCACCTGGTTATTCCAGTCTATACCCTGGTCGGTCAACAGGAATATACCCTTTTGTTTTGCCCGGTCCAGGATCGTGATAGCCGGAGTTGCCGTATTACTTATATTCACTTCCAGGCGGGAACCGGCACCATATTCCGGGGACAATTGAGGAATAGGGTTAGAGGTCAGTGCCAGGTCTTTCCGGCGGTAATCGGTATTATCCAGTCCGGTCGCATACGCACGGTTGACGATACGCTGCCGGTTTCCGTTGTACACGGAAGAGGGAATCATCACGTAGTTATCGCTCGTCCAGCCATATTGGTCGAAAGCAACGGCCACTCCGGCATCTTTCATATCCTGTTTGGCGGTAAAGGTGAAGGTATACGTTTTACCATCTTTCACCGCAGTCTGTTCCGTACGGACATCCCAATCGGTGGTCGTACTAACCTCCTTACTTTGCTTTAACTCTGCTTCATTGTATGTACACTCCAGTAAACGAATAGGCTTATTCGCATTCTTTACTTCCGGAAGCCATGAAGCTTGTTGTGCAATGACACCAACATGAGCTCCCGACAAAAGACAAAGAGCACATATAAAAACACACTTGTATAGATTCATATCAAACCTGATTATTACTTTAAACGCATTTTACAAATTCCACTTATCGACTAACAATTATCTCCAAATAAGATTACCTTTCTATAATAAATACACCTACCACTCCGGTAAGATTTATATGCAACAGTCTTTTTTTATATTTTTAAGGTTCAAACCGACCTAATTTCGTTTGCTCCTGGCTATTTACATTACTCCTCTATTAAAAACCAAGAAGTACCCTGTGCTGTTACAGATACCGGAAGAAGTAAATTTCCGTTCTGATCCAACGGGTAATTCTTTTTAGAGCCATCGGAGGTTATAATCGTTACTTTTCCTTTCAATCCGGTATAATACAACGGAAGACGCATTTCTTTCGTTATATCGCGGTCGGTCGGATTAAAGACGATAACCATCCCTTTGTGTTTGATAAACGGATTTACATGCATCATGCAATCCAAATCGCGTCCGGTCGGACGGCTGACATGAATAATATCCGACGTAAGAATATCACGGTACTCCTTAAACCAGTTAATCCATTCAGATACCAACTGTTTTGTCTCCGGGGTATCGTATAAACGATTTCCACGGATAGTCAGATGGCAACCACTTCCCAGAAACTGAATCAATTGTTGCTCATAACGGTCCAGATTTTCGCATAACGGTTCCAGACCGACACGCGGATCATTCGTATAGAAACCGACTAACTGCAAGGTCATCCACCCCATAGGCGGTATCTTATGCCAGGTTCCGTCATAGATATATTGACGTCCTAATAATAACTGCTGTTGCGGAGTCAGGTTAGCACTCGCTTCGCGATATCCCATTCCTGTCGAACATTGTCCGTTCAGGAAATACCAGTCGGGAATAGGTATATACATGCCTCTGCGCTGTAATTCATGGATCACTTCCACCTGCGTTTTCCACTGTTGCCACTGTGAATCCTCCAAGCCGGCATGATGCAGGTGGACGGTTGAAGCACAAGGGTCGCCATGATACGGGCCATCCATATTGTAAGTCATAAAACCCGTCTTATCGAAGAACTCCCACATCTTCGGATAATAGGTATCTTTCCACTGGCTGGCAATACAAACACTTTGTCCGAAAAGACTACCCGGTTTTCCCGTCTCCGGATGGATGCAATCCACCTCTTTTCCTCGTCCGCGGGAAGCGACCTGCAACTCATAACCACCCATGACAATACCCCGTTTTTTGGCATAAGAAGCGACTCTACGCCATAATTGCACATAAGCAGAATCCAGATTATCATGGCTGACACCCGGCCACGCTTGAATATCAAGCTGTTCAAGTCCCAATTCCGACATCTGGTCGATGAAAGACTTCAGTTTCTCCTCATCGTGAGAGGTAATACCTCCCGTCTGGGGAGCCAGTTTCTTATACATCCGGCGATGTCCCAACGATTGTCTTTCACGATCGTCGCTATCCTGCAACAATTCGAAAGTGATATAAGATTTGAACGGGCTATCCTTGCCTATCCGGGTATTGGGGCCCATCGGCAGTGTACTTATCAACAGATTATGATGAGGAAATCCTAAAAACTTATCCTCTGCCTGATTGTGGCTGGCCCAGGTATTATACTCCTTATCCACCATCCATCTGGTCGTAGAACTGCCGACATGGTAGATTTTGGGAGTTCCGGCATAATGCATCAGTGCACTGCCTTCTATATCGGCATTCACCAGTGCAAAAGAGAAATCGCTTTCGACATGGATGCGTTTTACCTGGTCCTGATTAACAGCCAATACCTCGCATTCCATATCATTCAGCACTATATTCGTATCATTTTCGTTGATAACTTCAATCCATTTTGCCATAACCGGCAAACCCTGATAAATCTCATAAATGACTTTCACTTTTACATCCTTTACGGCGGGCATGTTCCCTGTCGGGACAAATGTCATTTCCATACACAACCCTTTGGCGGGCCAATCGGTAGAAACAGCATTAAACTTCCGGGTCCATGGGTAACGTTCCAGCGGCATTCCTGTTTCCACCTTTTCCAATGTAAATGCCAGGTCGGATGCTTCCAGTTGCGGATACCAGCTATCCAGTAAATAGGATAACTCCGGCTGTTCTTTCAGCCCTCCGACTTCATACCATACACTGTCGATACATACACGGGCTTCGGGTTTTACGGCCCGAAGATACTCCGCTTCGTTGGAATGATTCTTATACCCCACACAAGCCAGGTTCTCACCGACATAAAAAGTACGGGAAATCAGTCCGTTGTTCAGTTGAAACATCGAAGTCACTCCATCGTCCGACTTCTGCACGTACATACGGCATTGGCTTTCTACGGGTTCAATCAACCAATCTTTTTGTTGGCGGAGATTCGGCAATTCCGATACGATTTCCTTACCCGCCCCCTCTTGTTCCAGTTGGCGAACCAGGGATTGCCGCTCAGCCAGACGCTGTTTGCTTTGTTCCTTTATCTTCTTGTAATCCAATAAAAAATCAGAATCAGGATCAAACTTCCCTGCGGTAAACGTACTATATCTGACCTCATATATTTCACCATAGAATGCCTCCTTTCCTTCTTCAGATACAGCAATCGAGAAGTTGGAAGCAATCGCCTTGGTAGGATTAAAGATTCCGGTCTTCTTTCCGTTCAGCCATACGGAACCTTTCTCGCCGTCCACTACCATTGCCAGATGGGTCCATACATCTTCGGCAACCTCGCCGATAGTCACAATATCGGAACTTCCGGAGATTAATTGCCATTTATCTCCTTTTCGGACAATTACATATCCTTCTTTTCCGTTACCATTAGCCACAACAACCTGGGACGAATGCTTCTTCTGCTCTCTTTGCCTATTATGACGCGGCTTCACCCACACTTCCAGCATTTGATTCTCCGCAGGTGTTCCAAATGGATTCGCCAATCTGTAACCATCCCCGTCACCATTGAATAAAAGACCTCCTTCTCCCTTCATTTTTTTGTTACCGGGAGCATCGGCATAGAAAACAGGACGGCCTAAAGCGGTTAGCTCTCCCGTTCCGGTTACCGGTTTTAATTTATCGGGAGCCACCGCATAGGTCACATTTCCCGATTTACCGAAATTATAATGTACGACAGGTTTGACCTTCGCTTCTGCGAAAAAACATAGGACGACCAATGCTACTGTTAATGTTGTTCTCTTTATTTTCATTGGTATATACTTTATGTACAGATTTAACAACGCAAATATAAAAGTTGCTATCTCTATTAAAAAATAGCAAATAACTGCTAAATCAGTGGATTATTATTGCTTACTGATGTCACACTTGAAAATATC
>ENA-UOJT01001272-UOJT01001272.1-human-gut-metagenome-genome-assembly--contig:-C15-NODE-1272-length-16882-cov-124.860522_pt1 | contig 16882 bp, 7 predicted proteins | sample MGYA00242357_ERZ723904 | MGnify/ENA metagenome assembly ERZ723904 | reverse complement strand
TGAAGAAGGAGTGTAGATGTCTACACGACTGATGAAGAGAGGAAAAGATTCGAAAGTTTTACCGCGGAGATGTTGAAATAATTAGGTCAGGAAAATATAAATAATTTTGAACAGTTACTTAATACATCAATAAATCTGTTGTTTTAGGCTGAGAATTTCGAACAGACTTATGCCGCGAGGCAAACCTACACACTTTCGCTAAAATCCTGGCGTAAACTTCAGTAACTTATTTTTTCTAAACCATAATGGAAGCTAACGACGCTAAAAAACCGAAACGTCCGCGCATCGGGCAGATAACTCCGGGCGCCGACAATGCCAACCCCGCTCAGGAAGGCAGTCATTACGAGTCGAACTACAACGCTACCGCCGGCGAGAATAACAACGGCTATCAGCCGCGCCAGCATCAGGGCGGTTACCAGCCCCGCAACAACCAGGGCTATCAGCCCCGCAACAACTTCGGCCCGCGCCAGCAGGGCGGATACCGTCAGCAGGGCGGCTACAACAACCAGGGGGGCTATCAGCGCAACTATCAGCAGCGCCCCTACAATCATCAGGGCTTCCAGCCCCGCCAGCAGCCGGCCGTTCCGATCACAGAAGGAACCCCCTCCACGACTCCCGCCGCAGAAGGTACCTCGGCCGACAGCGCAACCCAGCCCCAGCAGGGCGGCTATCAGCCCCGCAACAATCAGGGCTATCAGCAGCGTCCCTACAGCAATAACCGTCAGCAGGGCGGCTATCAGCCCCGCAACAATCAGGGCTACCAGCAGCTTCCCTACAACAACCGTCAGCAGGGCGGCTACAATAATCAGGGCTACCAGCAGCGTCCCTACAACAACCGTCAGCAGGGCGGCTACAATAATCAGGGCGGCTATCAGCAGCGTCCCTACAACAACAACCGTCAGCAGGGCGGCTACAACAACCAGGGCGGCTACCAGCAGCGTCCCTACAATAATCAGGGCGGCTACAACAATCAGAACCGCCGTCCCAACGGCCCGGGCAACCGCTTTCAGAAGGGTCCTGTACGTCAAGGCAAGAGTTTCACCCCGCGTCCCAAGCGCATTGAATACGAGCTGCCGCTCCCCGATCCCGACGAAAAGATCCGCCTGAACAAGTTCATGGCCAACGCCGGCATCTGCTCGCGCCGCGAAGCCGATGAATTCATCCAGCAGGGTCTGGTGAAGGTTAACGGCGAGGTCGTTACCGAACTCGGCACCAAGATCTGCCACTCCGACACCGTGGAATACGATGAGAAGGTTGTGGCTCTGGAGAGCAAATGCTACATCCTGCTCAACAAGCCGAAGGACTGCGTTACCACCAGCGACGACCCCAACGGCCGCACTACCGTGCTCGACCTCGTAAAGGGCGCATGCAACGAGCGTATCTATCCCGTAGGACGCCTCGACCGCAACACCACCGGAGTGCTCCTGCTCACCAACGACGGCGACCTCGCCTCGAAGCTCACCCACCCCAAATACGTGAAGAAGAAAATCTACCACGTATGGACCGACAAGGACATCGCTGAGGACGACATGCAGCGCATCGCCGACGGCATCGAGCTTGAGGACGGCCCCATCCACGCCGACGCAATCAGCTATGCCACCGAGACCGACCGCAATCAGGCCGGCATCGAAATCCACTCGGGCCGCAACCGCATTGTGCGCCGTATATTCGAGAGCCTGGGCTACCACGTAACCAAGCTCGACCGCGTTTACTTCGCAGGTCTCACCAAGAAAAACCTGCCGCGCGGCCGCTGGCGCTACCTCACTCAGGAAGAGGTCAACTTCCTGAAGATGGGCTCCTTCGAATAAAGAATCTTATTCCGTTAAAAATATATGAAACGTATCAAGATAGCCGACCTTTTCGCCGACGCTCCTTCGCTTCTGGGCAAGGAGGTCTGCGTCAAGGGATGGGTCCGTACCCATCGCGGCAACAAATATGTGCAGTTCGTAGCCCTCAACGACGGCTCCACGATCCGCAACATCCAGCTGGTGTTCGACATGAACACCTTCACCGACGAGCAGCTGAAGCCGCTCACCACCGGTTCGGCCCTCGCAGCCACGGGTATCCTTGTGGAGAGCCAGGGCAAGGGCCAGAGCGTTGAAATCCAGGTGAAGGAGCTCGAACTCTACGGCGGTGCCGACCCCGAGACATACCCGCTGCAGAAGAAAGGCCACTCGCTTGAGTTCCTGCGCGAATTCGCCCACCTGCGCCCGCGCACCAACACGTTCTCGGCCGTGCTCCGCGTGCGCTCCACTCTGGCCTACGCCATCCACCGCTACTTCCAGGAGCGCGGTTTCTTCTACCTGAACACCCCTCTGATCACCGCAAGCGACTGCGAGGGAGCCGGCGCTATGTTTCAGGTCACCACCCTCGACCTTAACAACCTGCCGCGCACCGAAGAGGGTGCCGTAGACTACTCCGCCGACTTCTTCGGCAAGCCTACATCGCTCACCGTATCCGGTCAGCTCGAAGGCGAGCTGGGCGCCACCGCCCTCGGTGCAATCTACACCTTCGGCCCGACGTTCCGCGCCGAAAACTCCAATACTCCGCGCCATCTGGCCGAGTTCTGGATGATCGAGCCTGAGGTCGCATTCATCGACATCGACGAAAACATGGACCTCGCCGAGGATTTCCTGAAATACTGCATCAACTACGCCCTCGACCACTGCCGCGACGACCTCGAGTTCCTTAACGAGCACTACGACAAAGAGCTGATCTCGCGACTCCAGGCCGTGGTAGGCGAGGAGTTCGTGCGTCTGAGCTACACCGAAGCCATCGACATACTTCTGGCCAGCGGCCGGAAGTTCGAATTCCCCGTAAGCTGGGGCGTCGACCTTCAGAGCGAGCACGAGCGCTACCTCGTGGAGCAGCATTTCAAGCGTCCGGTAATCCTCACCGGCTACCCCAAGGAAATCAAGGCCTTCTACATGAAGCAGAACCCCGATGGCAAGACCGTACGCGCCATGGACGTGCTTTTCCCCGCCATCGGCGAGATTATCGGCGGTTCGGAGCGCGAGGAGAGCTTCGACAAGCTCCTGCAGCGAATCGAGGAACTGCACATCCCCATGAAGGATATGAAATGGTATCTCGACACCCGCCGCTTCGGCTCCGTACCCCATTCGGGCTTCGGCCTCGGGTTCGAGCGCCTGGTGCTCTTCGTTACGGGCATGACCAATATCCGCGACGTCATCCCCTTCCCACGCACCCCCAAATCCGCCGAATTCTGATTCCGGCACATACACAAAATAGCAAGCCGCCCCATCGGGGCGGCTTTGTTGTTTCCTGTTAGTACTTTTATAAGTCTTATAAACGCTATTTACCTGTAAGAATCGAGCGTATATCGCTAAGCTTGTTGAGCGCCTGCAGCGGCGAGAGGTTGTCGATGTCGAGATTGAGGATTTCGTCGCGGATCTGCGTCAGCACAGGGTCGTCGAGCTGGAAGAAGGTCATCTGCATGGGGGCCGAGTCGATGGCGGCCGTATTGGCGCGGGCCGGTTTCGGCCCTTTCGTGGCTGCCTCGCTCCCGGTTTCGGCCATCCCGGCTTTTTCAGCCACGGAGTGGCGGTTGGCCCTCTCAAGCTGCCGGAGCACCGAGGCGGCGCGCTTCACTATGTCGCGCGGCATACCGGCCAGCTTGGCAACGTGGATACCGAAGCTGTGCTCGCTGCCGCCGCGCTGCAACTTGCGCAGGAATACCACCTTTCCGTCGATTTCCTTCACCGACACGTTGTAGTTCACCACGCCGGGATAAGTCGCCTCCATCTCGTTGAGCTCGTGGTAGTGGGTGGCAAACAGCGTCTTGGGGCGCAGGGGCGAGCGGTTGATGTATTCCACGATCGCCCAGGCTATCGAGATGCCGTCGTAGGTCGATGTGCCGCGGCCGAGTTCGTCGAAGAGTATCAGCGAGCGGGCGCTCATGTTGTTAAGAATCGAGGCGGCCTCGTTCATCTCCACCATGAAGGTTGATTCTCCAAGCGAGATGTTGTCGGAAGCGCCCACACGGGTGAAAATCTTGTCGACCACGCCGATATGAGCGCTCTCAGCTGCCACGAAACTGCCGATCTGCGCCAGCAGCACGTTGAGCGCCGTGGAGCGCAGCAGCGCGGACTTACCGCTCATGTTGGGGCCGGTAATCATCATTACCTGCGTGGCCTCCGGATCGAGGACCACGGAGTTGGTGATATAGGGAGTGCCGATTGGAAGTTCTTTCTCGATTACCGGGTGACGCCCCTCGCGGATGTCGATTACCAGCGAGTCGTCGACCACCGGGCGGTTGTAGCGGTTCTCAAGCGCCACACGCGTCAGGCCCTGCAGGCAGTCGAGGGTGGCAACCAGGTGGGAATCGGCCTGGATGGCCGTCACGTAGTCCGAGAGCGAAGCCACAAGCGCGTTGTAGATGGCCGTCTCGAGTATTTCGATGCGTTCCTGTGCGTTGAGTATCTTTTCCTCGTATTCCTTGAGCTCCTGGGTGATGTAGCGCTCGGCGTTTACGAGCGTCTGCTTGCGTATCCAGTCGGATGGCACCTTGTCGCGGTGCGTGTTGGTCACCTCTATGTAGTAGCCGTACACGTTGTTGTAGCCGATTTTCAGGCTTGTGATGCCCGTAGCCTCGCTCTCGCGGCGCTGAACGCGCATCAGGTAGTCCTTCCCCTGGTAGGCCATCTCGCGCAGCTCGTCGAGTTCGGCGTTAACCCCCTGGCGTACCACGTTGCCGCGGTTAAGCTGGTTGGGGGCGTCGTCCACGATTTCCTTCTCGATGCGGCTGCGGATGGCCGCGCATGGATTAAGCTGCTCGCCGAGGGTGCGCAGGGTGGGGCAGTCGGCCTGTTCGAGCATCAGCTTCACCGGCTCGATGGCGCCCAGAGCGTGGCGCATCTGCACCACCTCGCGCGGTGTGATGCGCAGCGTGGCCACTTTGGAAATCAGCCTTTCCAGGTCGCCGATGCTCCCGAGGTTCTCCACTATGGCGTCGCGCACATCGGGGTTCCTGAAAAAGTATTCTATGGCGTCGAGGCGCGCGTTGATTTTCGCGGGATCCTTGAGCGGAAACGAAACCCAGCGGCGCAGCATGCGCGCCCCCATGGGGCTGACGGTGCGGTCGATCACGTCGAGCAGTGAACGACCCTCCTCGCCGAGCGAGTGAAGCAATTCCAGATTGCGCACGGTGAATTTGTCGAGGCGCACGAACGCGTCCTCCTCGATGCGGCGCAATGCCACGATATGGCTCGTGCGCGTGTGTTTGGTTATGTCGAGATAGTGGAGGATTGCACCGGCAGCAACCACGGCGAGAGGCATGCGCCCGATGCCGAATCCTTTGAGCGACGAAGTCTCGAACTGCTTGAGCAACCGCTCGTTGGCACTCTGGTCGGTAAATATCCAGTCGTCGAGCTCCGAGGCCAGATAGCGACCGGTGAAGAATTCCTCCAGCCTCCCCTTGTTGCCGCGCTCCACCAGCACCTCCTTCGGAGCGAAATTGCCAAGCAGTTTGTCGATATATTCCATCGGCCCCTCGGCGGCAAGGAATTCACCGGTGGAGATGTCGAGGAAGGCCACGCCGGCGGTGCCGCGTGCCGAGGCGTTGCGCGCGAAGTGTATGGCTGCCACGAAGTTGTTCTCCTTGTGGTCGAGCACATTGTCGGTCAGCGCCACTCCGGGTGTCACCAGCTCGGTGATGCCGCGTTTCACGAGTGTCTTCGTGGTCTTCGGATCCTCGAGCTGCTCGCAGATGGCCACGCGCTTGCCTGCGCGCACCAGTTTCGGCAGATACGTGTCGAGCGCGTGGTGGGGAAAACCTGCCAGCTCGATCGAAGCCGCCGCGCCGTTGGCGCGCCGCGTCAGCGTGATGCCCAAAATCTCCGAGGCCGTGATGGCGTCGTCGCAGAACGTCTCGTAGAAGTCGCCCACGCGAAACAGCAGCACCGCGTCGGGGTGTTGCTGCTTCATCTCGAAATACTGTTTCATCAGGGGTGTCTCCACCACTTTCTTAGCCATCGCTTCGCTCTCCGTCGTTTTTTTGATTCCACCCCACCGGGGCGCTGTGCCCGGCGGGGTGGATCGGTGTAGCCGAAGTGGGACTCGAACCCACACAGCCGTAATGGCCAAGGGATTTTAAGTCCCTCGTGTCTACCATTCCACCATTCGGCCACTCGGAGGGATGGCGCCACGGCGCCATCTATGGGTTGACTCTGCAAAATTAGGCATTTCCGCCGAATCTGGCAAGCCTCAGACTTCTCCGGCTCAAGCAGGGCCAATCTTTATCGCTCTAAAGTCTCAAAGGTCCTTAACAACCCCTGAACACCTTAAATTTCCTAAAGCCCCCTTAAAGCCCGATAATCTTATTTTGCGATAATGAGATAGTAGTTCTTCTTCCCGCGCTGCACCAGCAGATACTTGCCGTTGAGCAGCATCGGGGCGTCGACAGTTGCGTATGGGTCGGTGGCCTTCTCCTTGTTGATCTGCAGACCGCCCTGCTGGGTGAGCTTGCGCATCTCGCCCTTCGAGGGGAAAACGGCGGCGTGGTCGGTGAGCAGATCGATGAGTTTGGTCTCGCCGTTGAAGATGTCGGCGCTTACCTCGAAGGTCGGCACTCCCTCGAACACGGCCAGCAGCGTGGCCTCGTCGATTTTATGGAGGGTCTCGGCGGCTTTGGCGCTGAAGAGTATCTGGGAGGCCTCGATGGCGTTCTGCAGCTCCTCCTCGCCGTGGACCATGCGTGTGATCTCTTCGGCAAGTTTCTTCTGCAGGGGGCGTGCGCCGGGGTTCTCGGCCTGCTCGGCCACGAGTGTGTTTATCTCCTCCTCGGAGAGCACGGTGAATATCTTGATGTATTTCTCGGCGTCGGCGTCGGATACGTTCAGCCAGAACTGGTAGAACTTATAGGGCGACGTGCGGTTGGCGTCGAGCCATACGTTGCCGCCCTCGGTCTTGCCGAATTTCGAGCCGTCGGCCTTGGTGATGAGCGGGCAGGTAATGGCGTAGGCGTCGTCCTTGCCGAGCATGCGGCGGATCAGTTCTGTGCCGGTGGTGATGTTGCCCCACTGGTCGGAGCCGCCCAGCTGAAGGCGGCATCCCTCCTTTTCGTAGAGGTGGAGGAAGTCGTAGCCCTGCAGAAGCTGGTAGGAGAATTCGGTGAACGACATCCCCTCGCCCGATTCGCCCGAAAGACGTTTCTTCACGGAGTCCTTGGCCATCATGTAGTTGACGGTCAGATTCTTGCCTACGTCGCGGATAAAGTCGAGGAATGTGTAGTCCTTCATCCAGTCGTAGTTGTTTACGAGGATGGCGGCGTTGGGGGCGTCGCTGTCGAAGTCGAGAAAGCGGGCCAGCTGACGCTTGATGGCCTCCTGGTTGTGGCGCAGTGTAGCCACGTCGAGGAGCTTGCGCTCCTGGCTCTTCATCGAGGGGTCGCCGATCATGCCGGTGGCGCCTCCCACCAGCGCGATGGGCTTGTGGCCGGCGCGCTGCAGGTGTTTGAGCATCATCACCCCTACGAGGTGGCCGATATGCAGCGAGTCGGCCGTGGGGTCGATGCCGAGATATGCGGCGGTCATCCCCTTCTTGAGCTGTTCGTCGGTGCCGGGCATCATCTGGTGGATCATGCCGCGCCAGGTAAGTTCTTTTATGAAGTCCATTGGAGTGTAATCTTGTTTGGTATTTTACGTATATTCTTAATCTTTCGGGAATCAGTATAGCTCGGCCAGCGCGCGGCCGATGCGGGCAAACGCCTCGCGAAGGGCGTCGTCGGCTGCCGCATAGCTCAGGCGGATGTAGCCGGGCAGGCAGAAGGCCGAGCCGGGCACGGTGGCCACGTGGGCGTGTTCGAGCAGATACATCGAGAGGTCGGTGTCAGTGCTCACGGCTTTGCCGTCGGGAGTGTTTTTGCCGAGGAAGGCGCTCACGTCGGGGAAGAGATAGAAGGCGCCCTGAGGCACGTTGGCCTTCAGACCCGGAATACCGGCTGCCAGCTCCACCACGAGGTCGCGACGGCGCTCGAAGGCCCGGCGCATTTGTTCCACGCATTCCTGCGGACCGCTGTAGGCGGCGTAGGCCGCACGCTGGGCGATGGTCGAGATGCCCGAGGTGGTCTGTCCCTGCAACTTCGTCACTGCCTTGGCAACGCTTTCCGGGCCGGCCATGAAGCCGATTCGCCAGCCGGTCATGGCGTAGGCTTTCGACACGCCGTTGACCACAACCACGCGGTCGGCAATCTCCGGGAACGATGCCAGCGAAGTGAACGCACCCGAATAGTCGATATGCTCATAGATCTCGTCGGAGAGCACGGCCACCTGGGGATGACGTGCCAGCACTTCGACAAGTCCCTGAAGCTCTTCGCGGGAGTATACGCTTCCCGTGGGGTTGGAGGGGGAGCAGAGAAGCACCATGCGCGTGCGCTCCGTTATGGCCGCCTCGAGTTGCGCGGGCGTCACCTTGAAATCCTGCTCGATTCCTGCCGGAACGAGCACGTTGACACCTCCGGCGAGCTTCACCAGCTCGATGTAGCTCACCCATGCCGGCACGGGAATCACAACCTCGTCGCCCGGATTGATTATGGCAAGGATAGCGTTGTTGAGCGAATGCTTGGCCCCGGCCGAAACCACCACCTGTGCCGGAGTGAAGTCCAGCCCGTTCTCCTTGCGCAGCTTTTCGGCGATGGCTTCGCGCAGGTCGCCGTAGCCGGCCACGGGCGGATAGCGCGTTATATTCTTGTCGATGGCCTCTTTGGCGGCCTCCTTTATGTGCTCGGGAGTGTCGAAGTCGGGCTCACCCACCGAGAGGTTGATCACGTCGACCCCTGCGGCGCGCAGTTCGCTGCTCTTCTGCGACATGGCCAGTGTGGCCGAAGCGGCCATGGCCTGAATGCGGTCGGAAATCCGGATTGCCATAAATCTCAGTTGATAAGTAACTGTTCAAAATTGTTTTATAATTAGATAATGATAAGCGGCTTGGCCGGGTGACGGAATGGGTTCTGGCGTTGCCGCCTGCAAATTTAGCGAAAATTATTGATTTCCGCCTCAATGCTTCCCCCGCGATTTACTGTCGCCTTTTTCGGGTACGGGTGGGGAGGAGGGAGGGAAGCGGAGGGTATCGGGGTTGTCGATGAGGCCCTGGCGGATGAACTGTAGGGAGTCCTGATAGCTCAGGGCGTCGGAGGCGCCTTCGGCTTCGAGAAGCGAGGCGGCCGCGCGCCGGGCGTCGGCTCCGGCGGCATTGCTGAAGGAGAGGCGCCCGCGGCGCGCTTTCTCCACCCCGCGGCGGAATACGTCGTTGATCTGACGCACGATGTTGATGCGGGTGTTGTCGGCTATGTGCTGCCGCTGGCCTACCATATTTTCCTTCACTTTGGCGCCTCCGAGGCGTATTTTCATCTTCTCGGGGGTCCCCTTTATGTTGATGCCGAATTTGAAGGGTATGGGCGATTTGAGTACGGAGATATGGTAGTTCATGTTCATGGCCAGGTCGTTGCTGCCCATCACTCCGAGGCGGTAGCGGTCGATGTTGAACATGAAGGGGTAGAGTTCGACCGTGGAGCTGTCGATTACGGCCTCGACCTCCATGTGGTCGATCATGTTGCGCTTCTTGTCGCGGAAGAGCAGCCATTTGCTCACGGATTTGAACGTTTCGGCGTCGAGCAGCACGAGCGAGTCGCCTTTCAGGCTGATGGCGGCGCGCAGCGTGGGGATTTCTATGTCCATCTGCGGGCTGAGGTCGGTGGTGACGGCTACGTCGGCGTTGACTATCCCGGCAAAATTGCGCATCATTGGCATGAGCGAGTCGATGGCCGGAACGATCGAGGTGAGGCGGTCCAGACGGAAGTTGCTCACTTTCATTCCCATGCCGAACTGCAGGGAATCTACGGCCGAGCCGTTGTAGAGGCCGTCGAGGGCTATGGAGCCCAGGTTGGTACGCGCCGAGAGGTCGCGCAGGTTGAGGGCACCGTCGAGGAGCATCATCTCGCCGCGCAGGTCATGGAGGATGAGGTCGGAGTAGAGCACGTTGGCAGCGCGCAGCGAGAATGTGGCGTCGACGTTGTGGGGGAGCAGCAGCGGGCCTGTCGAGGCTGTATCGGCCATCTGGTCGAGGCGTCGCTCGGTGGCGTCGTCGTTGTCGGCCCATATCATGGTGGAGTCGGCCTGCTGGCTCACGGCCGCTCCGGCGAAGAGGGCGCGCACCAGCTGGTTGACGTTGACCGTGTCAGACTCCATCGAGAGGTTCACGCCCAGCGTATTGTTGCGGCGGCCGATCAGGGCGCGGCGGAGGTTTGAGATGGTACCGTTCACGAGGAAGTCGCTCTGGCCGGCGCGGTAGCCGAGGTTGTCGAGCACGATGCTGTCCTGGCTGAAACGTAGGTCGATATGGCGCAGCTGGTTGCGCAGCGGGAAATATGGGGTTACGAACCGACCCCCCCGGGCGGCGATATGGCCGCTGAAGTCCCAGTTGCGTAGCAGCGAGCGTTCGGTCGAGTCCATGTCGAACGATAGTTTTTCCTCCCTGACGGTCGTGGCGCCCTCTGCGGCGAGCCGGGCGGCACGCAGGTGCCGCAGCGAATCGAGCTGCCCGGGGGTGCGGTGGCGTATATGCCGCTTGTGGAGGTCGAGGGCCACGTCGGCGTGGCTGAGAGCTACCTTATTGAGTGCCATCCCCGCCATAAGGCGGTCGACCGTGATTTTCAGGTTGATCTGGGGCATGCGCGCCTCGCCCTTGAAGCGGCGCAGGGCGCCTCCGGCCTTGGCGTTGCGCAGACGAAGGCGCAGCGAGTCGGCGGGCGACACGAAGGTGAGCCGTTCTACTTCGATCGACATCCCGAAGGGATTGATTTCCGTGGTGTCGGCGCTGGCGCGGCGGTTAACGGTGCCGGCTCCGGCGCGGAAGCCGCGCACTTGCAGGTCGATCTCGCGGGCCAGCGCGGCCAGAGTGTCGACTTTGAGCGATATGGTCAGCAGCGAGTCGACGGTATGGTCGGTTGCGGTCACGAAACGCGAATTCGAGCCGAATTCGAGCAGGGCGTGGCGGGCGTAGGCGCTCGCCGGATCGGACGTGGACGCGTGGAAGTCTATGAGTTGAAGACTTCCTTTCACGTTCATGCGGTGGAAATTCTCGCGCGAGAGGTCGCTCTGGCGCAGGGCGAAGGTAGCTTGGCCCTTCAAGGTGCCGGAGGCCTTGAGATTCAACTTCTTGTAGAGTTGCGCCGGAAGGCGTCCGAGGCTCACCGAGCCGTTGAACACACCCTTGATGTGCGGGTCGGAGATGGCGTTCGATACCTCGGCCGATAGATTCATGTCGATGGCGCGGCCCTTGGCCATCAGGCGCTTGAGGTTGAATACAGAGGCGTCCATGTCGGTGCCGTCGAAGTCGAATTCCATGTCGGCGGCCAGGGCGCACAGGTGCAAAGCCTGATATTCAAGGGCGCAGGAGGGAATGGTGACGGCTCCGCGCAGCGAGGGCATAGCGGAGTCGGCCAGATTCCATGGCCGCGTCAGCTGCACGCTGGCCGTGGCGCGCATATCGGTCTTCAGCGGCGCCACGAATGGAGCGAACTCCTGCGGCACATGGCTCAGGGCCTGGGCCACGTCGATATTTTTCACTCCGGCACTGAATTCCTCCACCATCGGGCGGTCGGTGAAGTCCACAGCCGCTGCGAGCCGGGCATTGAAGCGGTCGAGAGTCAGGGCGAAGTCGTTCAGGCGCAAGGCCAGCGGGCGCCGGCTGTCCCATTCAATGTTGCCGTTGGCGCCGAAGGCCACGCCGTCGAAGTTGAACTCTTCGAGCATCGGACTGGCCACGTTGCTGTCCACTTTTAGCGAGTAGAGCGGCTCGCCGTTGGCCGTGAGGTCGAGATTGCTGAGTGTAAGGTTGATATAGAGCGAGTCGGCCAGCGAGCGGTAGCGAATCGGTTCCGCCCCCTCGATCAGGAAGCGGTGGATTGAAATCGGCGGGAGCGCAAGGGCCGTGGTGTCGGCTGTAGCTGCCTCCTCCGGCGGGGGCATAATCAGGTAGTTGGCCACGGAGTCGCTGACCTGCACGAGGTTGACCGCCGGACGGTGCAGCTCTACGTCGCGCAGGGCTATGCGGCCCGCAAGCAGCGGCAGCAGGTCGATTTCGCCGTGGAAGCGGCCCAGAGTCAGCAGCGAGTCGGCGTCGGACGGGAGCGTGGCGGCAATGGAGTCGGGAAGACCGCGCAGCGAGCGGCTGGTGAGCCGCAGCGAGTCCACGTCGAGGGTAAGGTGAGGGAAGGTATGCCAGAATGTCAGCTCGATGCGCTGGGCGCGCAGGTCGGCGTTGAGGTATTCCGAGGCGTGGCGCTCCACCAGCGGCGTCAGTTTCGTCGGCGAGAGAATCCATACCACGAGCGTAACGACCACGAGCACCATTGCCACGATGACGGCAGCGCTGATTCCCAGCCACTTCAGCACTCTCACCCACCACGGGCGGCGCTTGCGCCCGGCTTCAGGGGCTTTTCCGGATGCGGCAATCGGATTTTTCTCAGGCATAGCGCCTGTATCTTTTTCAGTCATAATGAGTAATCTAAATGGGCGCCTATTCGCATGTAGGATGTTGCAAAATTGTTATTGTGCAACACCCTCTTGTCGGTAGTTTACCGCTATAAGGACTCCATTATACAAAGGTAAGGAAAATATGCCTATCTGCAATGGGCATCGTGGCCCCAAAAAGGTGAATGGGGGCGATACCTCACGGCAAGCCCCCATTCGGGATTATTGAATTGGTAATAAAGGGTTCTATTTAAGAATTAATGTAAAGGTTTCGTTTGGGTCTTCGTTTGTGAATATTTTGCCACAGGCGGCGGAGCGGGGGTGTCGGCATATGGGCGGCAATGTATACTGATTATTGTATAAAAGCAGGGCTCATAACACAACAAAATCAGGCCAACAGCCTGAATCCCAGCTCAATTTTAACAATGTTAAAATTTGCCGCCTCCTGCAGCGGCTTCACGCTGACAAAAATAAAAATTTATTTCATTCCCTGCAAATATTATGGCAAAAAAAGTGTCGACTCCCCGGCAACAATATGGCTTATAGCGAGTTTGCGCGAAATATGCCGAATTGCGCATAAATATACTATATGACTTGCCATGGCGACGTCTTTTTGGCGCCGCGGCCGCTCTTACAAACCTGAGCCATCAAGGGAAAGGTGCCCGGGAAATGGAAAAGAGGGCGTGTCATAATAGCCCATCTGGGTCGTCGCCTGAGGGGTTCGGGTTCGGTCATTGACCTTAGTCAACTCCCTTCGCCCTCACCCTCAAGCTCCTACCATCTGGACCATTCTGACAGCGCCCTCACCATTCGGGTAAAAAATAGGGCGATGTGTCAAATTATGGAATTTTGACACACCGCCTTGTGGGAAAGGGGGATTATGATAAGGGTTTATTTGGCGACCTTGAGAGCGCCCTGCGGAGCGGCGAGGATGTAGATACCGCGGGGCAGGTCGGTCAGCGCGTCGGCCTTGACGACCTGACTGCGCAGCAGGATGCCACCGGTGGTGTAGACGTCGACGGGCGTCTCGTCGGTGATGCCCTGCTCTTCGGTAGCGACATCCTCAACGCCGGTAAGTACGTTGTCAACGTCCTTGAAGAGGATGATGGGATGCTCGGCGGTAGCGGCACCGGAGTGTACGTAAGCGTGGTATTTCTCTACCGTGGCCGTCTGGGCATCGCCAAGCTGGGCAAACATCTGGTAGTTGGCCTTTACGAGCGGATAATGGCCTTCGCCTACGATATGGTTGTCGGCAAGCACACCGGTCAGGAAGTTGCCGTCATCGGTGTAAGTATCCTCGTAGTTGGCAGGATGGCCTACGAAGGTTTCAAGATAGGTGTTGTCGGCAGCGGCAGCGCGGGCCGGAGCAGCAAAGGCGCTCTGAGTTTCCGTGCCGATTTCCTCCGGCTTGGGCTCGACTTTCTCCACCTTGAGGTTCTCCACTATGTAGGGAGTGTTGGCCTTCAGTGAAGATACGGCGTCGGAGAGCTGGACCACGTGGTAGAAATATTCCTCGTTCTGATTCTCCCGGAGGACTTTCGAAGTCTCCTTATAGCCGCCCTTGTCGGCGTCCACCTGATAGAAGATATAATCCTTGCCGTCCTTGTTTACGTTGGAGCTGATATAGCTTTCCGAAACGTCGAAGGGAAGAATTACGGTGTTCCAGTGCTCGGGGAAGTTAACCTGTACGGTCTCCTCGGCCTTGTTCTCCGGACCATAGTAGGTGAGGTGGATATTGTCGAGGAAGAACGCGGTTTCGGAAGCCTTATCATCCTGCATTTCGAAGTGTATGGAGAGCTTACCATCTGTCACAACGACATCAACAGTATATTTCCCGGTACCGGCTTTGAATTCATCAAGTATCGGATCGATATTATTCAAGAAAGAATTGAGGGTGTAAGGATTGCCGTCATCATCACGTACTTGATAAAGTGCTTGCGAATCGCTTATTGAACCTGATTTTCCTCCGATATTATATTTGGCAGCTCCAGCTTGGTTCCATGAGAATGCCTGGAAATCAACCTTATAGTTACCATTTGGAAGTCCGGAAATGGTGCGGTCCATTGTCCAGTGGGATCTATTACCGCGTCTTTTATTATCGGGATTATAGATCATGGTGAATGCTCCTCTCCGGTTATTACGCTGTGTCGCTTCCGCATTTCCATCCCAAGTAGTGGTTGCCAAGCCTGTTCCTAATGTATATTTCGATTCGAAGGAGAACTTGTCGTGTAAGTTCCAGCCGTTTCCGCTTGAATAACCGGGCTGATAGAATGTGGCGTCGTAGGGGCGGTTGGGGTTGGCTTTGGCAAGTTCGGCCACTCGCTCTTCAAGCGTTACAAGCTCGAATTCCTGATTGGCGTCGCCTGTGCGATAGGAGTCGAAATCAAGCCAGTAATCGAGATTGTCGGCATAATGATGACTGGACGGAGCGCCATAGGCAAAGGCTGTGAGGGCCTTGGCGCCATTGTCGACGGTCAGGGCATATGTATTGGCCGTCTGGGCGGGAATCAGGGTGTAGTTGTCGCCTGTAGAACCATCGACGTAAGCATATCCGCTGGGGTCGCGATAGAAATAGAAGTTGCCTCCGCCGCCAATGGCGATATTGATGTAGCCGGTTTCGGCATTCACCTTGATTGTGAGAGGATAGCCGTATTTGTCGAGGGCAGCGTGCGAGCCATAGTTGGCACCGCCGCAGAGCCACTGGCCGGAAGCCTTATGGCGCATGAAATATGTCTTGCCTTCGTAGGGATTGGGATAGGTCGAGACGTTTACCTCGTCGGGGATGGCATATTTTACCACCGGAGGATTATCGCCGGCGAAGTTGTTTTCGATAATGCGGTATACGAGTTCGTCGCCGTAGACGGGGACACGGTCGGAACCATTGTGGAGCTGCGAGGAGGTGCGTAGCACGTAGTCGCTGAAAAATATACCCACGGGTCCGGCACCGGCATTCTTTTTCAGAAAATCAATAGCCACAGGAGCCATTGCCTTGGCGCCGTATTTATACTTGTTGGTGGAATATGAACTGCCGGATTCGCTGCTGTCGTATTCCATGGATGTGAAGTTCATGCACCATTCGGAAAGATACTTTCCGCCTGCGGCGTAAACATCGGCCGGTGCGGGCATGGCCTGCATACGCTCCGCCTGGCGCTGGAAACGGGCTATTTTGGTAGACAGATCCGCGCCGGAGGAAAGGTCCTGCACCCAGAGCTTGGTGGAGCGCATCGCGTTGCTCTCGTTGGTGGCTATGGCTGCTACTTCGGTATCGTTGTTGGCGGCATCCCAGTCGGTGAGACGGGCCTGCTTCGAAAGGTGGACGAAGTCGATGCGGTCGCGGGTGAAGAGCACCATACGTCCGCGTGCCTCTTCTACAGTCAGATTCGGCCGATAGTCGATTACATGATCCTTATATGTGCCGTCGAACAGCTTCTGCATCAATTCATTATATTGATTGCGGGAAGCCTCGTTGCCTTTCGCGCCAATCAGGCCGCTGCCGGAAGGCATCTCACCGGTACGATAGATGTTTCCTCGGAAGAAATGTACTACGAAGAATTCCGACGGATGCTCATCAAGGAAAGCGACCATATCCTTTACCGCCTCTTCAAGGGTTTTCTTGGTCTGAGCCAGGCCGTGGTTGCAATATAATACTCCGTCGTGCAGACCGGGGCGCAAGTCGATACCACGGATACCACGGTCCATCTGTTCGCGCATCGTTACAGCCTGGGTTGTGGAAGTGGCTTTGCCGTTGGCGGCACTTGTCACCCAGTTATCCTCGCCTGTGGCGAAATCGTGGGCACCGGGGATGGAAACGTGTGCCACAAACATTCGGTCGGGGAGTGCCGCCATCCAGTTTGCGGCTTCGGCTGTGCCTGTGGCGGAGGCGCCAAGAGTCTTGGTGTCGCTGTTCCAATGCTTGTCCCAGGTCATACCAATGTATGTGTCGGACCATTCTCCAGTGCCCCAGGCTTTAGACTTGGGCACTGCTGTCTGTGCTGCTACGGTCATGGCGGATGCCATGGCGGTTAACGCCAATGGAAAGTAAAATCTTTTCATTTTAGACAATTGTTAGATTTTTCGGTATAATGTATAAAAAGTATACTGTATAAAAAGTATACTGTATAAAAAGTATACTGTATAAAAAGTATAATGTTAATTGTCTGATTGGTTTGATGCGGCGCGGAGTCCACGGGTAGATGCAGTGGCTTCGGGCCGGGATGCAGATGTGGATGAGCAAGGTTGCGAGGGGGCCATTGCCAGCCGGGCTATTTACATAGGCCGGAGCGATGTTTTATCCTAAAAGAACAGAAAAATAAGGAGTCACAGTCTCTGTAGAGGAGCTCCAGGGCAACCGCATCAAAATCAGAGAAGAAAAGTACCGGATTCATCATGCCGAC
>ENA-UOJT01001270-UOJT01001270.1-human-gut-metagenome-genome-assembly--contig:-C15-NODE-1270-length-16901-cov-10.026297_pt1 | contig 16901 bp, 10 predicted proteins | sample MGYA00242357_ERZ723904 | MGnify/ENA metagenome assembly ERZ723904 | reverse complement strand
CAAAAGTAATAGGATATTTTGAAATATGCAATATCTTTGCAAAAAAAATATCGAAATGGACAAAATAATTGGAATGGGCAATGCCCTTGTTGACGTTCTTGCTACTCTCAACGACGACCATATTCTTACTGAAATGGAATTGCCCAAGGGAAGCATGACCCTGATTGATGAAACGAAACTGCTGATAATCAATGAATGTTTCAGTGAAATGGAAACAGAATTGGCTACTGGAGGCTCTGCCGGAAATGCAATTCGTGGTATGGCATGCCTTGGTGCGGGAACAGGATTCATTGGTAAGGTTGGTAATGATGCTTATGGAAAATTTTATCGGCAAAGTTTGTTGGAACGGGGAACGGAAGCAAATTTATTAGTTTCTTCTGAGTTACCTTCGGGGGTAGCTTCTACTTTTATATCACCTGACGGGGAACGTACTTTTGGTACTTATTTGGGTGCCGCCGCTACATTAAAGGCTGAAGATCTTTCGCGGGAGATGTTTAAGGGGTATACTTATTTGTTCATAGAAGGTTATCTGGTGCAGGATCATGATATGATACTTCGTGCCATTGAACTGGCAAAAGAAGCCGGATTGCAAATCTGCCTGGATATGGCAAGCTATAATATTGTGGAGCAAGATCACGATTTCTTCTCTTTATTGATAAACAAGTATGTGGATATTGTGTTTGCCAATGAGGAGGAAGCAAAAGCATTTACGGGTAAAGAACCGGAAGAAGCATTGGATGTGATTGCTAAGATGTGCAGCATCGCCATTGTGAAGTTGGGTGCCAGAGGATCGCTCATTCGTAAAGGAACAGAGGAAGTGCATGTGCATGCTGTCACTGTGGATAGAGTGATAGATACGACCGGTGCGGGTGATTATTTTGCAGCCGGTTTTTTGTATGGACTGACTTGTGGATATTCATTGGAGAAATGTGGCAAGATAGGTTCTATCCTTTCAGGAAGCATCATCCGGGTGATTGGTGCAGAAATGCCTGCCGAGTGGTGGGAAGATATTAAAACGAGAATCAGTGAACTATAATAAATAGGATATGAAGAAAATACTGAAAGTACGCTGGATAACTACCTTACTGTTAGTAGTAGGTGTAGTTGTCTTTTTTAGTTTCAAGAGTGGTGATAGCCGCAGTTTCCAGATTGCAAAGAACCTGGATATATTCAATTCCATCGTGAAGGAATTGGATATGTTCTATGTAGATACATTGGACCCGAATAAGACAATACGAGAGGGTATCGATGCGATGTTGTATTCTCTGGACCCTTATACGGAATTTTATCCGGAAGAGGATCGGAGTGAGTTGGAACAAATGCTTAAGGCTTCTTATGGAGGTATAGGTTCCATCATCCGATATGAGCCTAAATTGAAGCGTACAGTAATTGTGGAGCCTTACGAAAATATGCCTGCTGCCGAAGTGGGATTGAAAGCAGGTGATATCTTGCTTGAAATAGATGGAAAAGATTTGACCGGAAATACGGATGTGAGCAAAATACTTCGTGGACAGGTAGGGACAAGTTTCCAACTGAAGGTTGAGCGTCCCGGTGAGGCAAAGCCATTGGATTTTACAATTGTCCGTAAAAACATCCAGTTGCCGTTTATTCCTTATTACAGTAAGTTGGATAACAATATCGGTTACATCAACCTGAGTACTTTCTCAGGAAATCCTTCCAAAGAGTTTAAGAAGGCTTTTCTTGATTTGAAGAAACAGGGCATCACTTCATTGGTAATTGATTTGCGCAACAATGGCGGTGGGTTGCTGGAAGAGGCTGTAGAGATAGCCAACTACTTTCTGCCCCGTGGTAAGACGATTGTAACAACGAAAGGCAAGATAAAACAAGCAAGTAATACGTATAAGACCTTGCGCGAACCATTGGATACGGATATTCCTATTGCTGTATTGGTAAATAGCGGTACTGCTTCCGCTTCGGAAATCCTGGCGGGTGCATTGCAGGATTATGACCGTGCAGTGATTGTAGGTAACCGCACGTTTGGGAAAGGTTTGGTGCAGGTGCCGCGTACATTGCCTTATGGCGGTACGATGAAGGTGACTACTTCCAAATATTATATTCCCAGTGGTCGTTGCGTACAGGCAATAGATTACAAACATCGTAACCCGGATGGTAGTGTAGGGCGTATTCCTGATAGTTTGACTACAGTATTCCATACAGCTGTCGGACGTGAAGTGCGTGATGGCGGTGGTGTGACGCCGGACGTTGCAGTGGAACAAGAAAAGTTACCTAATATTTTGTTTTATCTGGTAAATGATAATCTGATCTTTAATTATGCTACTCAATATTGCCTGAAGCACCCGACAATTGCTTCTCCCGAGAATTTCGAAGTAACGGATGCTGATTATGCAGAGTTTAAGGAAATGGTGAAGAAGGCAGATTTTAAATATGACCAGCAGAGCGAGAAGATTCTGAAGAATTTGAAAGAAATGGCAGAATTTGAAGGTTATATGAAAGATGCTTCCGAAGAATTCAAGGCTCTTGAGCAGAAACTTAATCATAATCTGGACCGTGACTTGGATTACTTTGCAAAAGATATCAAGAATATGATTGCTCAGGATATCATTAAGCGTTATTATTTCCAACGTGGTGGTATCATACAGCAGTTGAAGGATGATGATGATTTAAATGAAGCCGTGAAAGTGCTGGGTAACTCGGAGGAGTATAAGAAAATGCTGAGCGTACCGGAAACTACGGTCATAAAAGAGAAGGGGAAAGAAACAAGCTTGGTGAATTTTAATTCATACCGAAAAAGCAGTCTGATGATTTTTGACTATGTAGTGTAGGTTATAGTTTGTAGCTTCTTAAAATAAGTAACCGGATAATTTTACGGCCTATCTTTACCTTTCCGGAAAAGATAATCCATAAAGTTATCCGGTTTTTTGGTGGAAAACAATTACCTTTGCTGGCAGGTTACTTGTAAATCAATATATATGAGAGTATCTCTGTTGCTATTTTGTATATTTTCTCTTTTTAGTAGCTTATCACGTGGTTCCTCTATTCCTTTCTCTCCCATCGTGAGGAGCTATTCCGTATCAGATTATAAAGCGGGTGTTCAGAACTGGTCTATTGTTCAAGATGATAGGGGCATTATGTATATAGGGAATAATAAAGGCCTGTTGGAGTTTGACGGAAACAACTGGAAACTTTTTGAGCTGCCTTCCAAAAGCATTGTGCGTGCAGTTTATATCGGTAAGGACGGCAAAATCTTTGTCGGCTCTTATGAAGAGTTCGGATATTTTGAGCGTGATTCGCTGAATAACCTCGTATATCACTCTTTGAAATCTGAAGTGGAAGACTTCAGATTTCATAATGATGAAGTCTGGAATATATTGTCTGTGCGTGATGAAATTGTTTTTCAATCCTTTGGTTCCTTGTTCTTTTATGATGACCATTCGGTGAGAGGAGTTCGTCCGAAGACGCTTCCGCTTAATCTCTTTCAGGTAGGAGACGCTTATTACTCTCAGCAGATAAACGGGAATCTCGCCGTGCTTACCAGAAATGGGTTGAAAGATGTGTTAAGGCGTGACCTGTTGGAAAACGGTGATGTGGTGGCGGGAGTACCGTATGGCGCTGCAGTCTTGTTGCTTACCCGTAGTCGCGGAGGTTTTGTTTATCAGGAGGGCAAGGTTAAACCATGGCATACCGAGTGTGATGCCGAACTTAAGAAATACACTGTCAACCGCGCGGTTATGACGAAAGACAGTTGCTACATCATAGGTACTATCTCCAATGGCATTTATGCGATAGATAAAAACGGACGTTTGCTTTGGAAGGAAAATACGGATAGCCGGTTGCTGAATAATACGGTGTTGGGGTTGTATTGTGATGCTGATAATAATCTTTGGGCAGCTTTGGATGAGGGGATCGCTTATATTCAAAATAACTCCTTGGTATACTACTATGAGCCTCCATACCGTAAGATCGGTATGGTTTACGATGTGTTGGTGAGAAATGACGAGGCCTATATCGCATCGAATCAGGGGCTCTATAGAAGCAAAGACGGAAAAACCGAGCTTGTTCCCGGACTGGAAGAACAGGCGTGGTTTGTGGACGAATGGGGAGATCAGATATTATGCGGGCACAATAAAGGAACTTTTCAGGTATCCGGTTTGCAGGCTATGCTGATTTCGGATGTGAAGGGGGCGATGTGCATGAAAAAAATAGAGCAGGATGGGCGTTCTTTCTTGCTACAGGGCACTTATACTTTCCTGAATTTATTTATAGAAAACCTTCCGAAGACTTGGACATTCTCACATTCATTAGGCGGGTTCAGCCATATGGCGAGAAACCTGGAGATGGATCACAGGGGAAATATATGGGTAAGGCATTTGCGCAAAGGCCTGTACCGCCTGCGCATCAGTTCGGACTTGAAACGTGTGGAGGCCCTGCGGAAGTATATGGAGTTGGGGGGCGTAAAGGATGGGAGTTTTCCACTGTTCAAGATTAACGGGCGGATTGTTTTCTCCAACGGAGAGGCCTTTTATACCTATGAAGATATGAATGACTCGATAGTTCCCTACACAACGATGAATGAGCATTTGCCGGAACTGAGAGACATACATGCGGTAGACCAGGCCAATGGTGACTTATATTGGTTTGTCAACAACAAAATGGCCTATCTGGTGAAGTGTGGGATGAATGATTTCCGCATTGAGCACCGCATTCCGTTTTCTTTGTTCGATGGCTTGTCTATGGAGGAAAGGGCAAGGATGGTCTATGATAAAAGGGGGAACAATTCTTACCTTTGTTTAAACAATGCTATCGCCCGTATCAATGCGGATAGCTCTCTTTTATATAAATCTTCCGTCGAGCGTTCCTTATGGGTTTCGGGCATAACGGCTGAAAGCGAATGGACGGGAGAACAGCGGCGGTTGAAGGTAGGAATGGAGAATAAGATCGAGTCGGATTTAAATACGGTGTGCATCTCTTTGTGCTATCCGGTTTATAATGATTATGCCTATAATGTCAGGTATCGACTTGAAGGACTTTCCGATCAGTGGGTGGCGGGCGATCGCAGCTTGCGGAAGAAATATACCCGTTTGCCTTTCGGAAGCTACGTTTTCAAGGCGGAAATATATAACGACGACAGGGTCCTGGCGTCCGTAGCTTTACCTTTCGAAGTATTGAGACCTTGGTATTTGTCGTATTGGGCTATCAGTGCGTATATCCTTACCGGACTGCTTTTATTGCTGCTGTTGCAGTACATCGTTTACCAGTCCGTGAAGAAGAAGAAAGACCGGATCATTGAGCAGCAGCGTGTGGCTCACCAGGCAGAGATTGAACTTCAAGAGAAAAAGATCATAGAGTTGGAGAAAGAACAGCTTGAATCGGATTTGCGCTTTAAGAGTAAAGAACTGTCAGGAGTTGTAATGACTAATATTGCCCATCAGGAATTTCTGAATTCGCTGAAGGAAGAAATACAGCAACAAAAGCTGTCCGGCCAATATACAAGGAAGAATCTGGATAAGTTGTTGGTGCTGATTAACCAGAGCATTGTGTCGGATGAGGAAAGCTGGAATATGTTTCAGGCAAACTTCGACCGGATACACGAGAATTTCTTCCGCAACCTGAAGCTGCAATATCCGGATCTGACTTCGGGCGACTTGCGCTTCTGCGCCCTGCTTCGTCTGAACATGCCGACAAAGGAGATTGCGAAGCTGCTGAATATCTCTGTGCGCGGAGTCGATGCGGCGAGATACCGCTTGCGCAAGAAGTTCAACTTGCCGCAGGAAGATAGTCTGACGGATTTTATGATTAATTTTAAGTAGCTGATATATATAGAGATAACTAACAGGGAAGTACTATCATAGTACTTCCTTTTTTTATGTTTTCCTTCGGGTGTACTTTTGTCGTAGAGTCCGTTGCGGCAGGTTTGGAATACTTTCTTTTTATTTGCACAAAAATCATATTTCTCTTAATTATAAAGAATGGAAAACATGAAACATTTATTTTTTAAACTACAATCGTTTTTAATTTTGTTGGTGCTGTTGTCTACTCAAGTGCAGGCGCAAAAATCTCCTGTTGATATGGACCGCTTCATCGACGACCTGATGAAGAAGATGACGCTCGAAGAGAAAATCGGCCAGCTGAACCTGCCCGTTACGGGTGAGATTACTACCGGTCAGGCAAAGAGTAGCAATGTAGCTAAGCGCATTCGTGCCGGTGAGGTAGGCGGACTCTTTAACCTGAAAGGCGTGGAACGAATCCGCGATGTGCAGAAGCAGGCGGTTGAAGAGAGCCGTTTGGGTATTCCCCTTTTATTTGGTATGGACGTTATCCACGGATACGAAACGGTATTCCCCATTCCCCTGGGGCTATCCTGTACGTGGGATATGAAAGCTATTGAAGAATCCGCGCGTATTGCCGCCATCGAGGCCAGTGCCGACGGTATCTGCTGGACATTCAGTCCGATGGTGGACGTCAGCCGTGATCCTCGCTGGGGGCGTGTCAGCGAAGGAAACGGTGAAGACCCTTTCCTCGGAGCAGAGATAGCGCGAGCCATGGTGCGCGGTTATCAGGGAAAGGATATGAACCGCAATGACGAGATCATGGCCTGCGTAAAGCATTTCGCCTTGTATGGAGCCGGAGAAGCAGGACGTGATTATAATACGGTGGATATGAGCCACCAGCGCATGTTCAATGAATATATGTTGCCCTATCAGGCTGCTGTGGAAGAAGGAGTGGGCAGTGTGATGGCTTCGTTTAATGAAGTGGACGGCGTGCCCGCCACCGGAAACAGGTGGCTGATGACGGATGTGCTCCGCAAGCAGTGGGGCTTCGGCGGCTTTGTGGTGACGGACTATACCGGCATCACCGAGATGACGGACCACGGTATGGGCGATACGCAGACAGTTGCGGCTCTGGCACTGAATGCAGGCATTGATATGGATATGGTGAGCGATGCTTTCATGAGTACCCTTAAGAAGTCGCTGGAAGAGGGCAAAGTTTCGCTGAAGGCTGTGGATGCCGCTTGCCGCCGGATTTTGGAAGCTAAATATAAACTGGGGCTCTTTGAAGATCCTTATAAGTATTGCGATGTCAGCCGCCCTAAAAAGCAGATATTTACGAAAGAGCACCGCGCCATAGCCCGTAAGACGGCTTCGGAAAGCTTTGTTCTGTTGAAGAATGAAAACGGTGTACTTCCTTTGAACAAGAAGGGAACGGTTGCCGTAGTAGGTCCTTTGGCCGACAGCCGCAGCAACATGCCGGGGACGTGGAGCGTAGCCGCTGTGATGGATAAATACCCTTCTTTGATTGAAGGACTGAAAGAAGTAGTGGGAGGCAAAGCCAAGATTCTTACGGCGAAGGGAAGTAACCTGATGAGTGATGCCGAATATGAAAAGCGTGCCACCATGTTCGGGCGTTCTCTGAAGCGTGACAACCGTACAGATAAGGAATTGCTGGATGAAGCGCTTGCCGTGGCAGCCAAATCGGATGTGATTGTTGCCGCTTTGGGCGAAACTTCGGAGATGAGCGGAGAGAGCTCCAGCCGCACGGAACTGGAAATGCCGGACACGCAACGTGCCCTTTTGCAAGAGTTGCTGAAGACAGGCAAGCCGGTGGTATTGGTGCTGTTCACCGGACGTCCTCTGGTGCTGAACTGGGAGCAAGCGAACGTGCCTGCCATTCTGAACGTATGGTTTGGCGGTAGTGAGGCTGCCCTTGCTATCGGTGATGTCCTGTTTGGAGATGTCAACCCGGGCGGAAAGCTGACCGCTACCTTCCCCAAAAGCGTAGGTCAGATTCCTCTGTTCTATAATCATAAGAATACGGGCCGTCCGTTGGCCGAAGGCGCCTGGTTTCAGAAATTCCGCAGCAATTATCTGGATGTTGATAATGAGCCGCTTTATCCGTTCGGATATGGCTTAAGCTACACCACTTTCTCATATAGCGGCCTGACACTGGACAAGACGTCCATGAACATCAACGGAGAAATTACGGCAACCGTGACGGTGAGCAATACCGGTAAGCGCGATGGCGCGGAAGTGGTACAACTTTATATCCGCGATCTCGTAGGCAGCGTTACGCGTCCGGTGAAAGAACTGAAAGGTTTCGAGAAAATCTTCCTCAAAGCAGGAGAATCCAAAGAAGTCTCTTTCAAGATATCAGCTGATATGCTGAAGTTCTACAACTACAATTTGGAGTTTGTATGCGAGCCGGGCGACTTCGAAGTGATGGTTGGCGGCAATAGTCGGGATGTGAAAAAGGCTATGTTTAAACTGTTGTGATACGGACAGTGCAGACAGTGATTTGTTTCAAGCAATGAAACTGTTTGTTTCTCGGTGTGAAACACAACCTTTCCTGTGGCATAACACTTGGCTTGCCGTGATGAAATGCCCGGAACCTTATATAAAAAAACTGATTTCCAATAATATGAGACGACTTTTTATACTGATACTATGCCTGTCCGCCCTGCTTCCGGCGCTTCGTGCCGGACGGGTGGTTCAGAGTTTCAATGATGGCTGGTACTTCTCGGCGCAAGATGTAAACTTGTTGCAAGAAGCACTTCGACAAGAGTCCGCCTGGCGGCAAATACATCTGCCCCATACTTGGAATGCGGATGCCTACTCTACCCGCGATTATCGCAGGGCTTCTTCCTGGTACAAAAAAGAATTCCGTCCCGATGCCTCACAGGTAGTAGGGCGGCAATTATACCTGAAGTTTGATGCGGTCAACTCTCTGGCGGAGGTTTATCTCAACGGTGAGTTACTGACCACCCATAAGGGAGGCTATTCGGCTTTTATCGTAGATATTACTGAAAAAGTAAAACCGGATGCCACCAATCTGCTGATGGTGCGTGTCAATAATCAGAATGACCGGATTCCTCCGCTTTCCGGCGACTTTACCATCTTCGGAGGCATCTATCGCAATGTGTGGCTCATCAGTGCCTCAAAGCAGCATGTCAGTCTCACTGATTACGCTTCTCCGGGAATCTACGTTGATTTGCCTTCCGTGAGAGAAGAGCAGGCGGAGGTAAGTGTGCGCGGAACCTTGGTCAACCATGAGGCGCAGGCGGCGGCACTGAAACTGAACGTAGAGGTACTGGACACCGCCGGACAAGTGGTCGCCCGGTCCGCCCGCAACGTTAAGGTGAACGCTGAGGCCGCGCTCGCCTTCAACGAACAGCTCCTGCTGGAGCATCCGCATCTGTGGTCGCCCGCCTCTCCTTATTTATATAAGGTGAAAGTTACCCTGAAGGATGTCCGGGGCAAGGCGGTGAAAGATGAAACAACGGTTCCTCTTGGCGTCCGTTGGTTCAGTGTCGATGCGCAGGAAGGTTTCAGGCTGAACGGGAAATCCATGAAGTTGATGGGCGTTTGCCGTCATCAGGACCAGGCCCCGATGGGCATTGCGCTGACCGACGAGATACATCGTCGCGACATGAAACTCATTAAAGAGATGGGGGCGAACTTCGTGCGTCTGGCGCATTATCCGCAGGATGATGCCGTACTGCGTGCCTGCGACGAACTGGGACTGCTGGTGTGGGAAGAAATTCCGGTGGTAGATTTGATTGCTTTGGACGATGAATTCCGCAAGAATGCCACTACCGCCCTGCGCGAAATGATTCGTCAGCATTACAATCACCCCTCGGTCATTATGTGGGGATATATGAATGAAGCCGTTATCCAGTTGCAGTATCGGGTGAAGCGCCAACAGCTTAACGGGTATTATGAGAATACCTTGGCTCTTGCCCGCCATCTGGAAGAAACGCTGAAAATGGAAGATCCAAACCGTCTGAGCACCATGGCCTACCATGGCAATCAGATTTACAACAAGATAGGACTTAGCAATATTACCGATATCTCCGGATGGAACCTCTACCAAGGCTGGTACGAGAACGATTTTGAATCTTTCGACCGTTTTGTGGATGAGGAGCATTGCAAATATCCACATCGTCCGTTAATAATCAGTGAGTTCGGTGCCGGTTCCGACCCGCGCTTGCAGTCGCTTGAGCCGCAGATATTCGATTTCTCCATGCAATGGCAGCAGTTGTACCTCGAATACTATCTGCCCGCTATCATGAGGCGACCGTTCATAGTGGGCGCCACGGAGTGGAACTTCATTGATTTCAGTTCTGCCAGCCGCCAGGAGGCTACGCCGCATATCAATAATAAAGGGTTGATGTACAATGACCGCCGTCCTAAAGATGTGTTTTATTATTTCCAGGCATTCCTGCGCAAGGATATTCCGGTGCTGCACATTGCTGTGGACGACTGGAAGCATCGGACTGTGGTTTCGGACGGTGAAGCGGTGGAACATCCGGTGAAAGTGTATTCCAATCTGGATAAGGTAGAGCTGTCTGTCAACGGCACGAAACTCTCCGTGCAAGGTATCGAGAATTGCCATGCTGTGTGGCAAGTACCTCTTGTTGCGGGACGAAACACGCTTGTGGCTTCAGGAATCTGCCATGGGAAGAAGGTGGAGCAGGTTTCGGACATTTTTGTGAAAATGCAGCCCCGCCATATCGCAGCAGTCGGCTCCAGACAACTGGAACTTGCAGTGAACGTGGGCAGCAACTGTTTCTTTACGGATGACAAGAGCAATCTTTGCTGGCTTCCCGACCAAGCTTATACTCCTGGAAGTTGGGGCTACATAGGTGGAGAAATCTTCCGCCGTTCTCCGGGACGTATCGGAACCACTGCCGAGGTGAAAGACACCCGTAATGTTCCTTTGCTTCAGACTAAACGCAAAGACATTAAGGCCTATCGCTTCGACTTGCCCGATGGCGAATATGAAGTGGAACTTCTCTTTGCTGACTTGAACGCACGTTCCGAGCGGGTGACTTACGATTTGGGAGTTGCCGCTACCCTTGGCAATGCTGATTTCCGCGGCAGTGTCTTCAATGTTTCTGTCAACGGTCGGCCTTGGTTGAGCCATTTTTCTCCGGCGATAGAAGTAGGCGGGAACCGTTGCATATCCAAGAAATTGCGTGTTGCCGTAACCGGTGGAAGCCTTACAGTGGACTTTGAAGTGGTGAAGGGGATGACGTTCTTGAATGGGATAAAGATATTCAGGATTCATTGACTTTCTATTTGCAATGATGTTGTATTAACCGATAAATTGAGTGAAACATGAAACACAAACTTCTCACCGGGTCTCTCTCCTTTACTGTAGGGATGGGATTCAGCGCTTTGCCTGCCGTCGCGCAGCAATCTCCGGCTTCCACTGAGGTCAAGCCCAATGTAATCATTATCAACGTTGATGATTTGGGCTATGGCGACATTGGTTGTTACGGCGCCACCAAGGTCAAGACTCCCAATATAGACCGTCTGGCATCGCAGGGTCGTAGCTTTACGGACGCTCATTCATCCTCGGCTGTTTCCACGCCTTCACGTTATGGACTGATGACTGGTCAATATCCTTGCCGTGAGGATATTTGGGGGGCAATCTTCCTGAATCAGACTTTGCAAATAGATACGGCACGCACCACAATTGCGGATGTGATGAAACGTTCCGGCTATTCCACTGCCATCGTGGGGAAGTGGCATCTTGGATTCCGTACGGACGAAAAGATGGACTGGAACAAGGAACTGGCTCCCGGACCACTTGAATTGGGATTCGATTATTACTTCGGTGTGCCTATTCTCAACAGTCATCCACCTTTTGTTTATGTGGAGAACCATCATGTGGTGGGTTATGATCCCAACGACCCGTTTGTAAGAGGCAAGAGGGCGGAAACGGAGGAATTCGATGAAAAATTCGGTATCAACTCTATTGGTGGAGCCACGGCTGCGCACCGTTTGTACAAAGACCGGGCTGTAGCCACTACTTTGAAGGACCGGGCCGTGCAGTGGATAAAGGAACATAAGGATTCACCTTTCTTCTTGTATTATGCTACCACCAACATCCATCATCCTTTTACACCGGCCGAACGCTTTGTAGGTACCAGTGAGGCAGGCCCTTATGGTGATTCAATCCATGAATTGGACTGGGTGGTAGGCGAGATTATGCGTGCCCTCGATGAGGAAGGGCTGGCGGAAAATACTCTGCTCATCTTCACCAGTGACAACGGGGGAATGCTGAATCATGGAGGGCAGAGAGCTTGGAAGGCAGGACACCATATCAACGGCAAGCTTCTTGGTTTCAAGTTTGGAGCTTGGGAAGGCGGGCATCGCATTCCTATGATTGCCCGCTGGCCGGGCAGGATTCCTGCAGGCAGCGTATCCAACCAGTTGATGTCCAATGTTGACATGCTTGCCACTTTGGCTGGCCTTACAGGATATGAATTGCAGGAGCAGGACGGGCCGGACAGTTTCAACATGCTTCCTGCCCTTATCGGAAATCCCGGGAAAATGATTCGGGACCATATTATTATCTGTCCTTCCCAAAAGAGCCATCTTTCCATTCGCAAAGGGAAGTGGGTCTATATTCCGGCGCAAAACAGCGGCGGATTTACCGGAAGGAATATCGGTGACCATGACTTGGGCGGGGCATCCGCTTTCCAGCTCACGCATCGGGTGAACAGTGATATAGAAAATGCCCGGATAAAGCCGGATGCACCCTCTGTGCAGCTTTACAATTTGGAGGAAGACCCATACCAGACGACAAATGTGTATGAACAGCATCCCAAAGTGGCACGCAGGCTGGCGCGGATACTGGAGGAGAAGATAGGGAAATCGGATGCCACAAGAAAGTGACAACCGGTAGATTGATGAAAAACATAATTTAAGAAATGAAGAATACCATGATGAAAAAGCTTTTTGTAGGTTTATTCTCCCTTTTGATGGGAGTAGGTAGCACTTTTGCGCAGACCAATATGTCTAGTGAAATGTATGACCTTGCCAAGATGAAGGAAGGTTTGCGCAACCGCCGTGTCAGCAGTTATGACCGTACGGGCAACAACCGTGACCACCTGAAACCCATCAAGCCGGGCGAAACGGCTGTCTTGGCCGACATCAAAGGGGCAGGCGTAATCAACCATATCTGGATAACGATGTCTCCGGGACCGCGCCAACTTTCCCGTAACGACATCATCCTTCGGATGTATTGGGACGGCAGCGATGAGCCTTCTGTCGTGTCTCCCATCGGTCCCTTTTTCGGTCAGGGATGGAACGAACAGTATAACTACGCCTCCTTTGCCCTTTCTTCCGGTCCGAACGGTGGTACTGGTTTGTGCAGCTATTTCGCCATGCCTTTTGCCAAAGGTGCGCGCATTGAGATAGAGAATCAGACGGATGTCAACATCGGAGCCTTTTACTACTACATAGACTATGTGGAGATGAAGGAACTGCCCAAGGACATGGGGCGTTTCCATGCGTGGTTCAACCGTGAGATTACCGAAGCGCTTCCCGAGGGGGAGACCGAGTGGGGGGCCGTGGGTAAGCAGACGGAGAATAAGGACGGAGCCGACAATTATGTGTTTGCCGATATCAAGGGAAAAGGTCATTTTGTGGGATTGAATTATTATGTACAGTGCCCTACCCCCATGTGGTATGGTGAAGGCGATGACATGTGGTTCATCGACGGCGAGAAGCAGGCTTCCTTGATAGGAACCGGTACGGAAGATTTGTTCAACACCGCCTGGTGCCCGAAAGAACCCTACCAGCACATCTACTTCGGCTATCCACGTGTGAATAATGATGTCGGATTCTTGGGGCGTACACATGTCTATCGGTTCTTTATTCAAGATCCCGTCTTCTTTGAGAAAGGGCTGAAAGCTACCATTGAGCATGGACACAACAATTGCCTGACCCTCGACCTGGCTACCGTTGCCTACTGGTATCAGGACAGGGCGACGGCTGTTCCCGCCATTCCCGACAAGGCGGGCCGTAAGCTGAAGCCGATGGTAAACAATGTGATGATGCACAAATGGCGTCATGAGTGGAGAAAGAATAAAGGGAATAAGGCTGACCTTTGGGGGGACGAATAAATAGTTGGAGGACATGAAATGAAAAAAAATAGTTTATTTCCATTATTGGCTGCTACCACGGTTTCTCAAATGATGTTTTCGTCTTGTAGTTCGGAGCAGGAAAGGGAACAACCGAATTTTGTATTGATTTTCTGTGATGATATGGGATATGGAGATTTGGGGTGCTATGGAAACCCTACCATACATACTCCGAACATTGACCGTATGGCTTCGGAAGGGATGAAATTCACGCAGTTTTATGTGGGCGCTTCTGTCTCTACGCCTAGCCGCAGTGCACTGATGACCGGCAGGTTACCGGTTCGTAATGGACTGTATGGCGATAAACGGGATGTTCTTTTCCCGGATTCCAAAGCAGGATTGGGACAAGATGAAGTGACTGTTGCCAAATTGTTGCAGCAGAATGGATACGCTACCGCTTGTGTAGGTAAATGGCATTTGGGGCATTTTTCTCCTTACTTGCCTACTGACCATGGTTTTGATGATTTTTTCGGAATACCTTATTCGAACGATATGCGCCCTGCCTCATTGATGCGGGGAGACTCTGTGCTTGAAATCAAGCCTGAGCAGGGAGAATTGACACGGCGTTATACCGAATATGCCGTAGACTATATCAAAAAGAATAAGAATCGTCCATTCTTTCTTTACTTGGCACATACTTTTCCCCATACGCCGTTGCATACAAACGAGCGTTTCGAAGGCAGGAGTAACCGGGGGCTGTATGGCGATGTGGTCGAGGAGTTGGACTGGAGTGTGGGTGAAGTACTGAAAGCTTTGAAGGAAAATGGTCTGGATGAAAACACATTGGTCATTTTTACCAGTGACAACGGACCATGGTTGGTACAGCGCCTGAATGGGGGGGCTGCCGGTGCTTTACGCCAAGGGAAGTCTACTTGTTGGGAAGGAGGTCTCCGCGTTCCGGCTGTTTTCCGTATGCCGGGTCGAATAGCGCCGTGTACGCAGCAAGGCTTGATGGCAACAATGGATATTTTGCCGACATTCTTAAATATGGCAGGTATTCCTCTACCTGAGGGAGTGATACTTGACGGAATGGATCAGACTTCCATGTTGTGGGAACAGAAGGAGTCTTCACGTGATGAGATGTATTATTGGCGTGGCAGCCATTTACTGGCAGTTCGTAAAGGTCCTTGGAAGATTCATTTCAGTACCCTTACCGATCCTTATACCCGGCATGCTGTTTGGGAACGCCCGGAAATTCCTTTCTTATATAATGTGGAAGAAGATTTTTCTGAACAATATGAGGTTTCGGAAAAACATCCTGAAATAGTGAAAGAGCTTGTGGAACTTGCAGAGAAGCATAAGGCGGAAATGAAGATTAAAGCTTCTGTATGCGACTTTGGACGTTAAGTTGATAGTAATATGAAAGTTTCATGTACATTAGTGTCTGTTGCTGCATTACTCCCCTTCAGTGGGAGTAATGCAGGCAATGTGCAAAGTGATAAATCCCAACGTCCTAATATTGTATTGGTTATTGCCGATGATATGGGTTGGGGGGATGTAGGTTATCAGGGGGCGGTGGATGTATTGACACCGAATATTGATGCACTTGCCCGCAGGGGAGTGCAATTCAGCCAAGGGTATGTGTCTTGTTCCATAAGTGGACCGTCTCGTGCTGGTATCTTAACGGGAGTTTATCAACAACGCTTTGGCTTTTATAACAATCTGCATCCTTGGGCAAAAATTCCCGAAGGGCAATCTACTTTGGGTGAAATGGCCCGCGATTGTGGCTATGCTACGGGATTTGTCGGAAAATGGCATACGGCTGACTCTCCCGAACAATCGCCTAATCGTAGGGGATTTGACCAATTCTATGGTTTTTGGTCTGATACCCATGATTATTATCGTTCTACAGATAAACCGGGAGTGGAACTTTATGACTTTTGCCCTTTGTACCGGAATGGCGAGATTCAACCCCCTTTGCACGAAAGTGGTGAATATATTACGGACCGTTTTACATGTGAGGCTGTGGAGTTTATAGACAAACATGCTTCCTCTCCTTTTCTGCTTTGCCTTTCGTATAATGCCGTTCATTCGCCTTGGCAAGTTCCCGAACACTATGTGAATCGGCTTGAGGGAAAGCGATTCCATCATGAAGACCGGAAAGTTTTTGCAGCTATGGTGCTGGCTTTGGACGATGGTATAGGTCGTGTCATGGAAAGTTTGAGAAAAAATGGTTTAGAAGAGAATACTCTTTTTATTTTTATCAGTGATAATGGTTCTCCTCGTGGGCAGGGAATAGAGTGTAGCACCGGTTATGAATATAAAGACAGAGGTAATACGACCATGTCAAGTCCCGGACCTTTCAGGGGATATAAAGCTGATACTTATGAAGGTGGAATTCGAGTTCCTTATATAATGTCGTGGCCCTCGGAGTTGCCTCAAGGTATGGTTTATGATAATCCGGTAATAAGTCTTGATATATTTCCTACAGTTATGCAGGCTGTCGGTGGAACTTCCAGACAGAAATATTCTTTGGATGGAGTCAGCCTTTTACCCTATCTGAAGAGTGAGCGTTCTATAGACAAGCGTCCGCATTCTATGCTTTACTGGCGTAGGGATGAGGATTTTGCCATTCGTAAAGGAGATTGGAAGTTAGTTTATAACGATCAGGGAAGTACAAGAAAAATCCAGCTCTTTGATATGAAGGACGATAAGGAAGAAGTTTATGATTTGAGTGGTGAATATCCGGAGTTGGCAGACAGCCTTTTGGCCGAATTTGATGCTTGGGATACTACCTTGCCTCCTTGTACAAATCAGACTACTTGGAACGGACGCGTAGTAGTGGAGCCTAAGGAACCACAGCCTGTCAGCCGTAATTTCAGGTATAAAGAAGGTTATAGACGTAAAGTGCCTGAGCATAATCGCCGCATTTACGATGCGAAGTATAGGAGGAGCGTTATCGGTGAGAGTTTTAAATTGCCTTATAAAGGGAAATAGTATAAATGACATAAATGTAAAAGAAATGAAAAGAATAGTTTTTATATTTGTCTTG
>ENA-UOJT01001269-UOJT01001269.1-human-gut-metagenome-genome-assembly--contig:-C15-NODE-1269-length-16902-cov-8.931857_pt1 | contig 16902 bp, 10 predicted proteins | sample MGYA00242357_ERZ723904 | MGnify/ENA metagenome assembly ERZ723904 | reverse complement strand
AAAAACTGGTGGTACCACACGAAAAAGAGTTGTCACGCGACAACTCTTTTCTTTTTTAGTCGGAATCCGAATTTCACCGGCATAATCCCGTCAGGCGCTCCGCAACCGTAAAACGGCTGCCAGACAGATCAAAACGTATCGAACTTTGTTCGGAAACCCCGCTCTCTACGGCCGGAGAAGCGAACATCGACCTGCAATTTTTCATTTTCGGTTTTAATTCGTATTTTTGTAAAATTATATACATATTAGAAACGTGAAACCGAGTTTACCGATTCTTTTGCTGGCTCTGGCCGCAGGCTGCGCCGGGCGGCGTCCGGCACCGTCGACAACGGCCGCACAGGTTCCCGTCGAACCCGTGCAGTATACCTACGTCGTCAAGGCGAGCTATCCGCACCTGACGACGAGCTACACGCAGGGGCTCTATTTCGACGACGGCTTCCTGTGGGAAAGCACCGGCCAGTACGGCGCCTCCGCGATTCAGCGGCTCGACCTCCCGACAGGTCGCGCCGACGTACTCGTCCGCCTGCCTCAGAGCGAATTCGGCGAGGGAATCGCCCGCGTAAAAGACCGTATCTATCAGCTCACGTGGCAGAACAACACGGCCCACATCTACGATGCACAGACGTTCGAGAAACTGCGCGACGTACGCTATGCCGGCGAAGGCTGGGGGCTCGCCACCGACGGAGAGACGCTCTATCTGAGCGACGGTTCGGAGCACATCTGGGAGGTCGATCCCGCCACGTTCCGGCGCGGACGCAAGATCACGGTCACGGCCGCCGGCCGTCCCGTGCAGTTCCTCAACGAACTGGAATGGATCGAAGGAAAGATCTGGGCCAACGTCTACACCACCGACCAGATCGTCATCATCGATCCCGCTACGGGGACGGTCGAAGGGGTCGTGGACCTCGCGGGACTGCTGCCCGAAGAGGAGATCACCCCCGCGACCGACGTACTCAACGGCATCGCCTACGACGCAGCCACGCGGCGTATCTTCGTCACGGGAAAGAATTGGAGCCGGTTGTTTGAAATCGAAATCGTCAAAAAATGAGAAAACCGATCGAAGAGATACTCGACGAACGCATCCTGCTGCTCGACGGCGGCTTCGGCACGATGGTGCAAGGCTACGGGCTGGACGAAGCGGCCTACCGCGGCGAACGGTTCCGCGACTGGGAACGGCAGCTGCGCGGCTGCAACGACCTGCTGGCGCTGACCTGCCCCGACGTGGTGCGCGAAATCCACGAAAAATACCTCGCCGCAGGCGCCGACATCATCGAAACCGATTCGTTCAATGCCAACGCCGTCTCGCTGGCCGACTACGGTTTGGAGGGCTGCGCCTACGAAATCGCCCGCGCAGCAGCCGGCGTGGCCCGCGCAGCAGCCGACACCTTCACCGCACGCAACCCGCTCAAACCGCGCTTCGTCGCCGGCTCGATCGGCCCCACCAACCGCACGCTCTCGATGTCGGCGGACGTCAACGATCCCGCCGCGCGCGACATCACGTTCGCCGAGATGTGCGCCGCCTACCGCGAGCAGGTGCGGGGATTGCTGGACGGGGGCGCCGACCTGCTGCTTATCGAAACGGTCTTCGACACGCTCAACGCCAAGGCTGCGCTGGCCGCCGTCGACGACGAGTGCCGCACACGCGGCATCCGCACGCCGGTGATGATCTCAGGCACGCTCTCCGACGCATCGGGACGCACCCTTTCGGGACAGACCGTCGAGGCCTTCTACGCTTCGGTAGCCCATGCACGGCCGCTTTCGGTCGGGCTCAACTGCGCCTACGGCGCCAAGCAGCTGCTCCCCTATCTGGAACGGCTGGCCGCCGTGGCCGAGACGCGCATCTCGACGCACCCCAACGCCGGCCTTCCGAACATCATGGGCGGCTACGACGAGACGCCGGCGATGTTCGCCGCCGACTGCGCCGAGTACATGCGGCGCGGGCTGGTCGACATCATCGGCGGCTGTTGCGGCACCACCCCCGAACATATCTTCGAACTTGCGAAGATCGCGGGCGACTACGCGCCGCGGCGTCTCCCCGCACCGCGCCATATCACGGTCCTGAGCGGTCTCGAACCGCTGCGCATCGTCCCCGAGGCCAACTTCGTCAACATCGGCGAGCGCACCAACGTGGCCGGCTCGGCGAAGTTCGCCCGTCTCATCCGCGAAGGCGACTACGACGAAGCGCTCACCGTGGCCCGCGCACAGGTCGACGCCGGAGCGCAGCTCGTCGACGTCTGCATGGACGACGGCCTGATCGACGGGCCGCAGGCCATGCGCCACTTTCTGAACCTCATGGCCTCGGAGCCCGAAATCGCCCGTGTGCCGGTGATGATCGACTCGTCGAAATGGGAGGTGCTCGAAGCCGGTCTGCAAGTCGTGCAGGGCAAGAGCGTCGTCAACTCGATCTCGCTCAAAGAGGGCGAAGGCACCTTTTTGGAACGTGCCGCTGCCATCCGCCGCTACGGCGCGGCGGCCGTGGTGATGCTCTTCGACGAACGGGGACAGGCCGACACCTACGCCCGCAAGATCGAGGTGGCCGAACGCGCCTACCGGCTGCTGACCGAAGCGGGATTCCCGCCCGAAGAGATCGTTTTCGACCCCAACGTACTGGCCGTCGCCACGGGCATCGAGGCGCACGACCGCTATGCGCTCGACTTCATCGAAGCTACGCGCTGGATCAAGGAACACCTGCCCCACGCCAAGGTGTCGGGCGGCGTTTCGAACCTCTCGTTCGCCTTCCGCGGCAACAACGCCGTGCGCGAGGCGATGCACTCGGTCTTCCTCTACCACGCCATCGCAGCGGGAATGGACATGGGCATCGTCAATCCCCAGCTGTTGCAGGTTTACAGCGACATCGAACCCGCACTGCTCGAACGCGTCGAGGACGTCGTCCTCTGCCGTCGTGCCGACGCTGCCGAGCGGCTCATCGACTACGCACAGCACCTCCGCACCGACACCGCGGCCGAAGGAGCCGCACACGAGGAGGCGTGGCGCACCCGGCCGCTGCCGGAACGCATCGAATACGCTCTGCTCAGAGGAGTGACCGACCACATCGAGACCGACACGCTCGAAGCCTACCGCGAACTGGGCGACCCGATGCAGGTGATCGACCGGCTGCTGATGCGTGCGATGGCGCGCGTAGGCGAACTCTTCGGCCAGGGCAAGATGTTCCTGCCGCAGGTCGTCAAGTCGGCGCGCGTGATGAAACGCGCCGTCGGGGTGCTCACCCCCTATATCGAACAGAACGCCGCCGGCCGAAAGTCGGCGGGCAAGGTGATCGTGGCCACGGTCAAGGGCGACGTCCACGACATCGGCAAAAACATCGTCGCGGTGGTCATGGCCTGCAACGGCTACGAGATCCGCGACCTGGGCGTCATGGTCGAGGCGCAGCGCATCGTCGACGAAGCGGCCGCATGGGGCGCCGACGCGATCTGCCTGAGCGGCCTGATCACCCCGTCGCTCGACGAAATGATCCACGTGGTCGAGGAGGCCGAACGCCGCTCGCTGCACATCCCCTTCATCATCGGCGGAGCCACCACCTCCGACCTCCACACGGCCGTGAAGATCGCCCCCTGCACGGCGGCACCGGTCATCCACTCGCGCGACGCGAGCGAGAACAACCGCATCCTCGCGGCCCTGCTGGGTCCCGATCGCGAAATCTATGTCGCCGAGGTGCAGGCTCGCCAGCAACGGCTGCGCGACGACTACCTGCGCCGCGAACGGCTGCGCGATCTGATCCCCGTCGCCGATGCCCGCCGCAACCGCCGCCCGCGTCCCGTATCGCAGATCGCGCCCGCAGCCCACACGGGACGGCTCGTCTTCCCCGACTTCGACATCGCCGACGTCGAACCCTTCATCGACTGGAACTTCTTCTTCCCCGCATGGGGGCTCAAAGGACGCTGCCCCGACCTCTTCGACCACCCCGAACGGGGCGACGAAGCCCGCAAACTCTTCGACGACGCACAGGCGTTGCTGCACCGCATCGCCGACGAACGGCTCCTCACGCTGCAAGGCGTCGTGGGAATCTACCCCGCCGTCAGCCGCGGGGACGACATCCTCCTCACCGATGCGAAGGGACGCCGCCATACGCTGCCCATGCTTCGCAACCAGACGCGCGGCGCCGAAAACCTCTGCCTGTCCGACTTCATCGCCGACCGGCGCGACGGCGCGACCGACTACATCGGCGCCTTCGCCCTCACGGCCGGAATCGGCCTGCAAGAGCTTTGCGACAAGTTCCGCTCCGAGGGCGACGACTACTCGGCCATCATGGCCAAGCTGCTCGCCGACCGCCTCACCGAAGCCTTCGCCGAAGTGGTGCACAGCTTCGTGCGGCGGCAGATGTGGGGCTACGAAACCGCAGAGGCGCCGACGCCGCAGCAGGTCATCGCGGGCGAATACCGCGGCCGGCGCATGGCCTTCGGCTACCCCGCCTCGCCCGATCACTCGCTCAAACGCGAAATCTTCGATCTGCTCGCCGTCGAACAGACGACCCGCATGCGGCTGACGGAGAACTGGATGATCTCGCCCGGCGAAGCGCTCTGCGGGTTGTTCTTCTCCGATGCCCGCTATTTCTCCGTCGGACAGATCGACGCCGAACAGCTGCGCGACTACGCCGAACGGCGCGGACTGGCAGTCGAAACCGTTGAAAAAATCATTCCGAACAACGTCTGAACATGAACGTACTGGATATCATCCGCGAAACCTCCGCACGGGAGACGACCCGCTTCTCGTTCGAATTGCTGCCGCCGCTCAAAGGCGACGGCACCCGCAGCGTCTTCACCACGATCGAAGCCCTGCGCGAATTCGACCCCGCCTTCATCAACGTCACCTTCCACCGCGAGAGCATCAAGGAGACGCTTACCCCCGACGGCCACATCGAGTGGCACCGGATGCGGCGGCGTCCCGGCACGGTGGGCATCTCGGCCGCGATCCGCGACCGCTTCGGCATCGAGGTGGTGCCGCACCTGATCTGCGGCGGCCTGTCGCGCTACGACATCGAGGACGCGCTCATCGACATGGACTTCCTCGGGCTGCACAACGTGCTGGCGCTGCGCGGCGACTGCGGCCCCAACGAACGCCATTTCATGCCCCATCCGCAGGGGCACTCCCACGCCATCGACCTCGTGCGGCAGATCGCGGCGATGAACCGCGGCGAGTTCGTCGACGGCGAAGTGGAGGAGTGCCACCACTCGAAATTCTCGATCGGCGTGGCGGGCTATCCCGAAAAACACGTCGACGCCCTCGACGCCGAAAGCGACCTGCGCCACCTCAAAGCCAAGGTCGACGCCGGCGCCGACTACGTCATGACGCAGATCTGCTACGACGCCGACCGCATCCTGGCCTTCATCAGCCGCTGCCGCGAAGCGGGGATCGACGTGCCGGTCATCCCGGGCGTGAAACCCCTCTCGACGCTGCGGCAGCTCACGCTGCTCCCCGAAACCTTCGCCATCGAACTGCCCGAAGCACTGCGCAGCGAAGTCCGGACGCATGCCGACCGCCCCGAAGCGATCCGCCGCATCGGCGTGGAGTGGGCCGTCGACCAGTGCCGCCGGCTGAAAGCCGCCGGCGTACCGGTGATCCATTTCTATACCATGGGCCGCGCCGAGAACGTGCGCCAAATCATCAAGGAGGTATTCTGACCATGGCCGACGAGCTCGACATCATCGCTTTCCGCCGTGCGCTGCACCGCCGTCCCGAACTCTCGTTCCGCGAGACCGGGACGCACGACCTCATCGCCCGCACGCTCGACGGGCTGGGCATCGCCCACCGCACCGTCGCCCGCACGGGCGTCCTGGCACGCATCGAAGGCCGCGGCAATCTTCGTCGTGCGGTCGTCCTGCGCGCCGACATCGACGCGCTGCCGATCCGCGAACAGGCCGACGTGGCGTGGCGCTCGCTCAACGACGGGGTGATGCACGCCTGCGGCCACGACGTCCACACGGCCGTGCTGATGGGTGCCTTGCAGGAGCTCAATCGTTCGCGCGACTTCGAAGGGACGCTTCTCGGGCTCTTCCAGCCGGGCGAGGAGTGCAACCCCGGAGGCGCGTCGCTGGTGCTGGCCGAAGAGCCTTTCGCCGACTACGACGTGCGGGCCGTGGTAGGCGAGCACGTCGAACCGTCGCTCGAAGTGGGCACCTTCGGATTCCGCGCGGGCAAATACATGGCTTCGAGCGACGAACTGCGCTTCACCGTACACGGCACAGGAGGCCACGCCGCACTGCGCAATCAATTGCGCGACCCCGTAGCCGCCGCCGCCGAACTCGTCGGCGGACTCATCGCCCTCAACCTGCCGGAGCGCGTCCTCTCGATCGGCCGCATCGAGGCCGACGGCGCGACGAACGTCGTCCCCGACGACGTCCGGCTCGAAGGGACGCTGCGCACCTTCGACGAGGCGCTGCGCTGCGCCTCCTACGACGCGATCCGCGAAATCGCCGCCTCCGCCGACCGCCGGTACGGCACACGGACGGCCGTCGACATCGGGCGGGGCTATCCCTGCGTGGTCAACGACCCCGCCCTCGCCTCGCTCGCCCGCAGCCTGGCTGCCGAGCGGTGGCAGGCCGTCGACCTGCCGCTGCGCACGACGGCCGAAGACTTCGGGTTCTACACCCACCGCTATCCGTCGCTGTTCTACCGGCTGGGCGTCGGCGCGGCGTCGGGGAAACCGCATACATCGACCTTCTCGCCCGACGAGAAGGCCATCACCACGGGCATAGCCTTCATGCAGGCGCTGGCCCTCAAACTGTTGAATGAAAAATGACAAGAACGAAAAAACAAACCCATAACGGCGACGAACGCGCCGCGCTGATCTTGGAACTGTTCCGGCAGCTGCCCGACAACAAATTCTCGCTGCGCCACCTCGCTTCGGCATCGGGCGGCGCAAGCAAGGAGGGCCGCCGCGAGACGATGCAGATCGTCGAACAACTGCTCGCAACGGGCGTCATCGAGAGCTGCCCGCGCGACAAATACCGCCTGAGCCCCGCCCAGCGGCCCCGACTCGAAGGCACGGTCGAGATGCTGAATACCGGCTCGATGTTCGTGCATGTCGAAGGCATGGAGCAGCAGGTCTACATCCACTCGCGCAACTCGCTGAACGCTCTCGACGGCGACCGCGTGCAACTGGTGCTCACGCGCAAGGCACGGGGTTCCAACGCCCCCGAAGGCGAGATCACCGCGATCGTCGAACGCAGCCGCAAACGCTACGTCGGCACGGCCGAAGTCAACGAACACAATGTCTTCGTGCGTATCGACTCGCGCAAGATGCCCGTCGACGTCTACCTCCACAAGCGCGACTGCCCGAACGTGAAAAACGGCGACAAGGTCGTCGTACGCATCGCCGAATGGGCGCCCGGTTCGAAAAGCCCCGTGGGCGAACTGGTCGACATTCTGGGCAAGGCGGGCGAGAACGACACCGAGATGCACGCCATTCTGGCCGAATACGACCTCCCCTACCGCTTCGAGCCGGAGGTCGAGGCAGCAGCCGAAGCCATCGACGGGCGCATCACCTGCAAAGACTACGCCGAGCGGCGCGACTTCCGGCAGACGGTGACCTTCACCGTCGATCCGGCCGACGCCAAGGACTTCGACGACGCGCTGTCGGTCCGCAAAGTCCGCGACGGCGTGTGGGAGGTGGGCGTCCATATCGCCGACGTGACGCACTACGTGCGGCCGGGTTCGGTGGTCGACACCGAAGCCGAAGCGCGCGGCACGTCGGTCTATCTGGTCGACCGCACCGTGCCGATGCTGCCCGAACGGCTCTGCAACGAACTCTGTTCGCTGCGGCCGCACGAGGAGAGCCTCTGCTTTTCGGCGGTTTTCACCCTCAACGAGAACCTCGAAATCCTCGACGAGTGGTTCGGCCGCACGGTGATCTACTCCGACCGCCGCTTCGCCTACGAGGAGGCGCAGCAGGTGATCGAGACCGGCCGGGGCGACTACGCCGAAGAGATCCTTACGCTCAACCGGCTGGCGCAGGCCATGCGCCGCGAGCGGTTCCGCAACGGTGCGATCAGCTTCGACCGCGCCGAGGCCAAATTCCGGCTCGACGAGAAGGGCCGGCCGGTGGGCGTCTATTTCAAGGAACAGAAGGAGGCCAACCAGATGATCGAGGAGTTCATGCTGCTGGCCAACCGCCGCGTTGCCGAGTTCTGCGGCAAGGTCAGAGGGCGCAAGTCGGGCCGCACGATGGTCTACCGCGTCCACGACGAACCGAACGTCGACAAGTTGCAGAGCTTCCGGCAGTTCATCCTGCGCTTCGGGCACGTCTTCAAAGCCTCCGAGGGCCGTCCCGTCGCCAAGGAGATGAACAAGCTCTTCCAGAAGGTCAAGGGCCGCCCCGAAGAGAACGTCGTCACGACGCTGGCCGTACGTTCGATGGCCAAAGCCTACTACACCACCGACAACATCGGCCACTACGGACTGGCCTTCCCCTACTACACCCACTTCACTTCGCCGATCCGCCGCTATCCCGACATGATGGTGCACCGCCTGCTGGCACGCTACCTCGAAGGCGGCAAGACGACCGACAAGGCGACATTCGAAGCGCTGTGCGAGCACGCCTCGGAACGCGAAGTGATCGCCGCCGAGGCCGAACGCGCCTCGATCAAATACAAGATGGTGGAGTTCATGCAGGCACGCCTGGGCGAGGAGTTCGCCGGCCACATATCGGGCATCACCGAGTGGGGCATCTTCGTCGAGATCGACGAGAACCACATCGAAGGGCTGGTGGCCATGCGCGACATGCACGACGATTTCTACGACTTCGATCCGGCCGAATACACCGTGACGGGCCGCTCGACGGGCCGGCGCTTCACGCTGGGCGATGCCGTGCGCATCCGCGTCAAGCGCGCCGATCTGCAAAAACGCCAGCTCGACTTCGACATGGTGCTGCCCGACGCACCCCGCACCGACACCCCGCAGCGAGGCCGCCGGAGCCCGCAGGTAAAACGCCGCCGCTGACATGACGACCGACCGCATACTCGACAAGGCCGTGCGGCGCGAGCCGCTCACGCGCGACGAAGCCTATGCGCTCTACGAATGCACGCCCGTGCAGGAGCTGGCCGCAGCGGCCGACGCCGTACGGCGTGCGACGGTCGCCGACCCGACGGTCGTGACGTGGCAGATCGACCGCAACGTCAATATCACCAACGTCTGCATCTCGGGCTGCAAGTTCTGCAATTTCCACTGCAAGCCCCACGATACGCAGCGCGCCTTCGTCACCTCGCGCGAGGAGTACCGCGAAAAGATCGCACAAACGCTTGCGCTGGGCGGCGACCAGCTGTTGTTGCAGGGCGGGCTGCATCCGCAGCTCGGCATCGACTTCTACGAAGAGTTGTTCCGCGACCTGAAACGGATGTTCCCCCGGATCCGGCTTCATGCGCTCGGTGCGCCCGAAGTGGCCCACATCGCCCGCATCAGCGGTCTGACGACGCTCGAAACGCTGCGCCGGCTCATGGCCGCCGGACTGGATTCGCTGCCGGGCGCCGGAGCCGAAATCCTCGACCCCGACGTGCGGTGCGCGATCTCGCCCGCCAAGCCCTCGGTGGCGTCGTGGCTCGCGGTGATGCACGAAGCCCATACGCTGGGGCTGGCCACGTCGGCCACGATGATGTACGGCCACGTCGAGCAGCCGCGCCAGCGCGTCGACCACCTGCTCGCGATCCGCGATCTGCAAGCGCGCTGCCCCGAAGGGAAGCCCGGCTTTCTGGCCTTCATCCCGTGGATCTTCCGCTCGACGGGCACGCGGCTCGAAGCCGAAGGGATATCGACCGATTTCTCGCCGCTGGAATACATCCGCATCATCGCCGCCAGCCGGCTGATCCTGAACAACATCCCCAACATACAGGCGTCGTGGCTCACCGTCGGCCGCCAGACGGCGCAGGCGGCGCTCCACAGCGGCGCCAACGACATGGGGTCGATCATGATCGAGGAGCACGTCGTCTCGTCGGCCGGCGCCGACAACCGCTTCGACGCCGAAGGCATCCAGCAGGCGATCCGCGAAGCGGGCTTCACGCCGCGCCTGCGCAACCAACTCTACGAACTGCGGCCGTGGCCGCTCGACGACACGCTCCGATGAACCGCCCTGCAACCCTCCTCGTCCTCCTGCTGGCCGGACTGCTCGCCGGCTGCGGCGGCGGTTCCCGGCCGACCGGCATACGAGCCGCCGAAACGCCGGCCGACGACGTGGCCGAATACCAGCCCCGCTGGCAGTCGCACACGGTCGACTCGACGCAGTACCGCAAGGTCTTCCTCGCCGGCACGATCGACATGGGACGCAGCTCCGACTGGCAGGCGGCTCTCGTCGCCCGCTTCCGCGACAGCATCGGCGGCCGCTGGCTCTTCTTCAACCCCCGCCGTCGGGAGTTCCATGCCTCGCCGGCCGAAATGGAGTATCAGGTCGCGTGGGAGCTGGCGCACCTCGAAGCGGCCGACCTCATCGTAATGAATCTGCTGGGCGACAGCCGCTCGCCGATCTCGCTGCTCGAAATGGGACTTTACGCCCGTTCGGGCAAGCTGTTCGTGGCGTGCAGCCCCGACTACTACCGCTACGACAACGTGCGCATCACCTGCCGGCGCTACGGCGTGCCGCTCTACGACTCGCTGACGGCACTGCTCGACGACCTGCCGCAACAAAGCGACGAATGACATGGAAGGATTTCTGGACACGGCCACGCAGCTCTGCATCGACTGGGGCTATTGGGGACTTTTCCTCTCGGCCTTCGTGGCGGGGAGCATCGTCCCGTTCAGTTCGGAAGCGGTGATGGTCGTACTCGTCCGCTTGGGACTCGACCCCGCACTCTGCCTGCTGGCAGCCGCCACGGGCAACACCGCAGGCGGCATGACCTGCTACTGGATCGGTCATCTGGGCAAACGCGAATGGTTCGGCCGCTACCTCGGCATCGGCGAAAAACAACTCGACCGTGCCGGACGCTTCCTCGCAGGAAAGGGGGCATGGAGCGCCTTTTTCGCCTTCTTGCCCTACGTCGGCGAAGCGATCGCCATCCTGCTGGGACTCATGCGCAGCAACGTGTGGATCACCACGCTGGCCATGTTCGCGGGCAAGGCGCTGCGCTACGTGGCTGTCCTCTACGCCGTGCAAGGCGCAATATCGCTGTTGTAGGGCGCGCACGGCGCGATTGTTGCACATCCGACAGAGCGTTATGAAACGAATCATCGCAGGGGGAATCGCCCTCATGGGAATTCTCCTCACGGTAAATGCACAAACCATGAAACCGCTCACACCCGACGAACGCCGGATCATCGTCGACAAGGGAACCGAGGCTCCCTTCACGGGAAAATACTACAAGCACAGCGAGCGCGGCCTCTACCGCTGCCGCCAGTGCGGCGCGCCGCTCTACCGTTCGGAGGACAAGTTCGATGCGGGGTGCGGCTGGCCCGCCTTCGACGACGAGATCGCAGGTGCGGTACGCCGCACGCCCGACGCCGACGGCCGCCGCACCGAGATCACCTGCGCCCGCTGCGGGGCGCATCTGGGGCATGTCTTCACGGGTGAACGCTTTACCGACAAGAATACGCGCCACTGCGTCAACTCCCTCTCGCTCGACTTCGTGCCGGCCGCGGAGCCGTCCGACCGAACCTCCTCCGAGGCGGCCGCCACGACCGAAACGGCGATCTTCGCCGGCGGCTGTTTCTGGGGCGTGGAATACCTGCTGGAACAACAGCCCGGCGTCCTCTCGGTCGAAGCGGGTTACACCGGCGGCCGCACCGACCGCCCTACCTACGAGGAGGTGTGCAGCCATACCACGGGACACGCCGAAGCGGTGCGCGTGACCTTCGATACGTCGAAGGTCTCCTACGAAACGCTCGCACGTCTCTTCTTCGAGATCCACGATCCTACGCAGATCGACCGCCAAGGGCCCGACATCGGCGACCAGTACCGCTCCGAAATCTTCTACACCTCGCCCGAACAACGCGCCGTGGCCGAACGGCTCATCGCCCTGCTCCGCAGCAAAGGTTACCGCGTCGCCACGCGCGTGACGCCGGCCGGCCCCTTCTGGCCCGCCGAAACCTGTCACCAGGACTACTACCGCCGCCGGGGAACGCTCCCCTACTGCCACGCCTACACCCGCCGCTTCTGAGGCCGCCTCGCTACTTCCAGAGAGTTTCTTCCGGTCGACCGCCGCGTCACACCGTTAAAAAAAGAGACGATATGGAAAATCTGAACACCACTCCCCTGCCGCGCATCGGCGACAAGGCCCCGTCGTTCGAGGCCGTCACTACGCAAGGCCCGATCCGCTTTCCGGAAGATTATGCCGGACGCTGGATCATCCTTTTCAGCCACCCGTCGGACTTCACGCCCGTCTGTACCTCCGAATTCATGACCTTCGCGGCGCGCAGCGACGAATTCGAAGCGCTCAACTGCCAGCTCGTCGGACTCTCGGTCGACGGACTGTACAGCCACATCGCATGGCTGCGCACGATCCGCGACAAGATCGTCTACCGCGGAATGCAGCACGTCGAGGTGCGCTTCCCGCTGATCGCCGATCTGCGGATGAAAGTCGCCAACCTCTACGGCATGATCCAGCCGGGCGAAAGTTCGACGTCGGCCGTCCGAGCCGTCTTCTTCATCGACCCCGACGCCACGATCCGCGCCGTGATCTACTATCCGCTGGCGCTGGGCCGTAACTTCGACGAGATCAAACGCGTGCTCGTCGGCCTGCAAACCGTCGACCGCTTCAACGTGGCGCTGCCCGCCGACTGGCATCCGGGCGACGAAGCGATCGTGCCCACCGCCTCGTCGTCGGCCGCTGCCGAAGAGCGCATGACCCGTCCCGACGAAGGGACGCAGTGTTACGACTGGTTCTTCTGCACGCGGCCGCTGCCGCAGGAAGAGCTCGAAGAAGTTCCCGTACAATAACCGCAAAACAACCGCAATCATGGCAATCACGCAACTGACCAAAACCGAATTCTCGGAAAAAATCGCCAACCTCGACTCCGCCATCTCCGAATGGCACTATCTGGGCTCGCGACCGGCCATCGTCGACTTCTATGCGACCTGGTGCGGCCTCTGCCGCACGCTCGCACCGATCCTGGAAGAGCTCTCCGAGGAGTACGCCGGCGAAGTGGATATCTACAAGGTCGACATCGACCGCGAACAGGAGCTGGCCGCAGCCTTCGGCGTGCGCTCCGTCCCCACGCTGCTCTTCATCCCCGCCCGGGGAATGCCGCAGATGGCTACCGGGGCATTGCCGAAGGAGACGCTGCGCGAAGCCATCGGCGAGCTGCTGCTCAAACTCCCCGCCGCCGAGTCCTGATCCCGCAGAGAAACGACAACGAAGGGGCGTCACTGATGTGACGCCCCTTCATGTTTGCAGACGGATTCCTCCGCTTAGAACATATATTTGATACCGAACTGCATCGTCCAATAGGAACCGATATCGGGTTTGTAGGTACGATCCAGCGAAATGTCGTTGCCGTAGATGTCCTTCAATCCGTTGGTCATCTTGTATTGAAGCGTATAGTCGTTGGCCGCCGTCGGCTTCTGCGTGACGGACAAGAACTGATACTGCTGACCGTTCGTCCCCAGATACTGCGAGTAGCTTACACCCCAGTTGCGGTTGAGCAGGTTGAGGAAGTTGTCGATGTTGAAACTGAATCGCAACTTGTGCTCGCGACCGTTGCGCTGCGGAACGATGATGTCGTGCGAAATGCTCAGGTCGAACTGATTGGCGAAGGGTGCCACGGCGCCGTTGCGCTTAGTGTACTCGCCGCGGTGCTTGCTCAGATAGGCGTCCTGCTCGATGAACTTGTCCATCGCCTGCCAGGCATTCTCCCAGGCCTGCGCCTCGTCGAAATCCTTGTCACCGGCCATGTTGCCGTTGTTGTCGGCGAAACCGTCGGAAACCAGATGGCCGACCGCTTCGTCGCGGTTGGCCGGCACGTAGATCAGGTCGTTGGCCGTCTGACCGTCGCCGTTGGCGTCGCCGCCGTAGCAGTAGGAGAAGCGGAAAGGACGGTAACGCTGGTAGACCAGACCGAAGTTGGTCGCACCGTGCTTGCCCCAGCGTGCCGTGTAGAAGGCGCTCAACAACAGCCGCCCGTCGAACGAGCCGGCCGAATAGCCCAGCTCCTCGCTGTTGACAGCCACCTTCTGCGTATATTTCCAGGCCGACGTAGCCACCGACGACGTACCGTCGGTCACGCTGCGCGCCGTACCCATCGTATACGATCCATTGAGGTAGAGACCGCGCAGCGGCCCCTGCACGAACTCCTTCTGGATTTGGAGCGTGGTGTAGAACGAGTAGCCCTTGTTCGTATTGCGAAGCATCACGACGTTGTAGGTATTATCCGCCAGATAATTACCGGTGAAGGCAGTGCGTTGACCCTTGCCGCCATCATTGACAGACTTGCCCTCAGCCACTTCGATACCGATGTTGTCATGGTAGATCGCATTGACATCCTTCGTGTAGAGCGCTTCGAGCGTGAAGACCCAGCCGCGCCACTTGTAGTCGAGCGCAAGGTTGCTCTTCCACAGCATCGGATACTTGAAATCGGGATCGGTAATGGCGATATCGCTCTTCACGGGTTCATCCGATGCTGGCCAGTATTGCTGTATATTTCCAGTAAAGCCCAACTGATGACGATTGTCATAAGCGACACCGTCAATCTTGCCGACATACTCGGGAACACTTCCAAACAGACGGCCGTTGTTACCCGCCTGATTCGAAATCCAGACATAGGGAGGCGTACCCGTGAAGAGACCCGTACCGCCGCGCAACTGCAACGAACCGTCTTCGAGCGGTTTCCAGTTGAAGCCCACGCGCGGCGAGAACTGCGGATGCACGCCCGGATATTTCGAGACGTCGATCTTGATGCCATCCCGATAGGTGTTGGCTGCGACCGCGGGATTCTCCTGCAAGTCGGTCAGGAAAATCGGCATGTCGACACGCAGACCGTAGGTCAGCGAGAAGCGGTTGCTGGGCGTCCACTTGTCCTGCACATAGAAGCCGAGTTGCAATACGTCGACTTCGGCGAAGGGGAAACTGCCGTCGGGAGTAAGCGGATAGCGCTGCTGGAACTTCGTCTGCCCCGTACCTGCACTGTTGGCAAGACCGCCGTTGACGGGATTGAGGCCCCACTTCGCAGGATCATACGTGCGAATATCGAATCCGTTCATATTGCCGTGCGAAGCCATGTAATCCTTCGCGGCCAGCACGTTGAACTTGAAGTCGTCGATCGACGAGAAGACCCACGAGCCCGGATAGTTCTGCGCGAAGCCGTTCTTGAACGTACGATAGTCCGACTGCGTGCCGACGGTGATCTGGTGACGGCCGTAGTTCATCGTGAAGTTGTCCTGAATCTGGAAGATGTCGGTATCGAGCTGGTTGTTGTAGGAGTTGGCCTCGGTACCGAAGACCGTATAGCTCGATCCGTCTTTGAGGATGTCGACCTGCGGGAAGAAACCGCCGTCCATGTCGCGATAGTCGCGCAGACGCGAGTAGCCCACCTTCAACGTGTTGGACATGTGGTCGTTGATCGTCGAGTTCCAATCGGCCATGACGATGTTGAAATTGTTGTTCGTGCGGTAGTAGCTCGACGAGAAGGGCATGGCATAGGCGTTGGGGCCGCGTCCGTTGGCAGGAGCGCCCGACGTCGAAGGTGCGTTCGTATTATAGGATTTCAGGTAGTAGTACTTCAACGAGAAGGTATTCCGATCGTTGATATTCCAGTCGATACGCGCCGTAAGACGATCGGCCCGCGTCTCGGTCTTCGACAGATCGTAACCGCCCGGATTGTAGTTGAACTGATCGCCGAGAAACTTGGCCAGATCGTCCAGATCGGCGGCCGAGACACGCGAATCGGCCAGACGGTTCGAGATCGGTTCGTCCTGACGGTCCAGCTCGCCGTTGACGAAGAAGAAGAGCTTGTTCTTCACGATCGGGCCGCTCAGGCTCACACCGTACTGACGATTGGAGAACTCCGACACCTGACCGACATAGTCGCGCACGCGGCGGCCCTGCAACTCGGGACTCTTGGTATACATATAGGCCGAAGCGTGCCACTCGTTGGTACCCGACTTGGTCACCGAGTTGATACCGCCGCCCGTAAAGCCGCCGTTGCGCACGTCGTAGGGAGCGATCATCACCTGCACCTGCTCGATCGATTCGAGCGAGATGGGCTCCGTACCCTGGGCGCCCAGCGCCGACGACAGGCCGAACGAGTTGTTGAACGACGCACCGTCGACGGTCACGTTGTTGAAACGATACGACGTACCGGCGAAATTCTTACCGCTCGACATGGGCGTCAGTTTGACGAATTCATCGAGCGAACGACTCGTCGTAGGCAGTTTCTCCATCATTTCGAGCGTCACGACCTCCTGCGCGCCCGTGCGGTTGGCATTGAAGACCGGATTGGCCTTGCCTACGACCACCACTTCGCCGATCGACTGCGAGTCTTCGCGCAACACGAAGTCCAACGTAGCCTCCTCGCCGATGGTCAGATAGATTCCCTCGATCTTTTCCGTATTGCAGCCGATAAAGCTGACCTCCACATCGTAAGGACCTCCCACACGCATACCGCCCAAGTTGAACTGGCCGTTGCGTGTCGATGCCGTAGCATACTGCGTACCCGTCGGCGTATGCACGGCGACGATCGTCGCACCGATGATCGGCTGGCCGTCGGTGTCGGCGACGCGACCGCTCATGCTCGACGTCGTCACCTGTGCCGAAGCCGTACAGAATGCGAACAGCGACAAAAATAAAAAGACAAGTTTCCTCATAAGTATAAGTTTAGATTAATAAAAAGGGCGATTTCCATTCGTCTACGGCATCTGGCTCCGAAAAACAGAGTCGCCATGCCACCCGTTACCCGTTGTCTTTTCGGATCGATCCGTAACATAAATCTGCTGCAAAGATAACGCTTTCCTACAAATTATAAACGCTTACC
>ENA-UOJT01001247-UOJT01001247.1-human-gut-metagenome-genome-assembly--contig:-C15-NODE-1247-length-17088-cov-10.192509_pt1 | contig 17088 bp, 39 predicted proteins | sample MGYA00242357_ERZ723904 | MGnify/ENA metagenome assembly ERZ723904 | reverse complement strand
GATTTTTATGTAGGCGGATTTATTATTTGTGACAGAAAAGAATTTGAAAAAGAAAAATCGTTGTTAGAAAGTGAGGCATCAGAATGAGTAAGAAAGTAGGTGCTAGAAAAGCATTACAGTTCTTCAAGGATAACTACATTATGATATCCTCTTGCGAAGCTAAACGAGAAGAAGGTTGTGCTGAAAAATGCTTGAATATGTTGGAAAAATATGTTGAGCAGAACTGCAAGGATGCAGATAAAGGAAGCGAGGTATCAGAATGAACTACATAAAAGCAAAATACCCAAACAGCACACGCAGTTACACATATAAGACCGTGGATTCCGTAAAAGTCGGGACACAGTTGTAACCGAAAAAGGTGCAAAGTTGATTGCTGCCGGCGAAGTAAATATGGCATGGGTGGAGGCTTACGGTGCTGACAAGCTGTCGATTGTGAAGAAATATGAGGAGCCTGTTTATAAGACTGAAAATGATAGATACATCATTGAGAGGGTTTTTGAGCATACAGGATATACTTGTGTAGTCACATTTGGAAACATGGGTCACAGATGCGGATATGTCGGTATTCCAAGCAATCATCCACTTTTTGGGAAAGACTATAATGACTATTTGGAAATCAAAAAGTCTGATATTGGCGACAGAGAGGTAAGCGGAATACTCCCCTTACTTGGAGCTTGCCTTGATGAAGACGAAAGAATACGAATTGAAGCATATTTTCAATGCCACGGCGGTATTACATATGCAGGCGGTGGAGAGCATTCAAGTTATCCAATCGAGAGTGATTTGTGGTGGTTCGGATTTGATTGCGGGCATGCAGGAGATAAGTCGGATTTGGATTATGCGATGCAGAAGTTTCCGAGCCATAGAAAAGAGTATCAACTACGAAAATGGTTGAAAGTAAATATCCGATTAATGATGCTATCCGCACCAAAGAATATGTTGCGGATGAGTGCAAGAAATTAGCGGAGCAATTAAAAAAGTTTGAAGAAAGTGAGGAGCAAGAATGAGTAAGGCGTTAGATATGGCAAGAGAACTTGTCAAGCAGTTAGAAGAAGCTGAAAAAGCTAACAAGGTACAGTTATCGGAGCTTAAACCGGGCGAGGTATTCAAGATTGGGAAGTATGATTTTATCGTGCTTGAACAGAAGAATGGAGCTACAAAGGTAATATCTAAGGGCTTCATGGCGGAGAATGCTGTTTTTGACGAAGATACAAGAGATTACAACAAATCCAACCTTAAGAAAGTCATTGAGAACGAAATACAGCCTATTATTGAAGCTGAATTGGGAGCAGACAATCTTGTTGAGCATATTGTTGATTTAACTTCGGTTGATATGCAGCATGAGTTTAAACTTTGCACTTGCAAGGTAAGACCTATCACATTTGATGAAGCAAGACAGTACAATGATTTACTTGTTAATAAGAAATTAGACGATTGGTGGTGGACTTGTACGCCTTGGTCTACGGCTGAAAGAGGTTGGACGTACGCAATAGCCGCTGTTCATTCATCTGGCGATTTCAGCGATCTCAGTCATGACGTCTTCAACAGTGTTCGCCCAGTTTGTATCTTGAAATCTAATATCTTTGTCTCGAGAGGAGAATGACAATTATGGCTACATTAACAATGAAGATGTTACAGGAGCAGATAACCGAATTAAGCAATAAGGTAGCTGCTCTTGAAGGTAATGTTAAAGCTAAGGCAAGAAAGCGTTTTACTGGGTTAAAGGTCGGAGAGGCCTTTAAACTTGCAGGGCTCAACTGGAAGATACTTGATATTACAGATGAGGGTTATATGTGTCTTGCGGACAGGCTTACAGACAAGATGATGTTTGACGAGACTTCTAATGACTGGGTTCAGGGCCAGTTAAGAGAATATCTTAATACAGAATTTGTTGAGGAGATTGCTGACGAGATAGGAGAAGAGAATATTGTCTCATTTAAGCGAGATTTGCTTTCACTTGATGGACAGACTGAGTACGGCGAATGTGAGGACAAGGTATCACTTCTCACGGTTGACGAATACCGCAAGTACAGAAGCCTTATATTTAACACAGATGATTGGTGGTGGCTTGTTACTCCGTGGAGTACGTCACGTAACAATTACGAGACAGCTACTATTGTTGTTCTTCCGTCCGGCTGTATTTGCGCTGGTGGTTGCAACGGTAGCGTCAGCATTCGTCCGGTTTGTGTCTTTTCCTCTTCAATCTTTAAATCAGAGGAATAATAAAGCATTAAAATAAATCAATTAGAAAGGTAGAAAAAATTATGGCAGAGAATACGGCGGTTGCGGAAAAGAAAGCATTTACTACCTCATTAAGCGAGTGGAGTAATGCAATCACAGGTCTTATCATTGATGACTACAAGTCCTGTGGAATGGATATGGACGATTACGCTAAGGAATGTGCCATGGAAGCCATGACAAGCATTTTCAGCCTTGTTAAAAGCAACCCTAAGGTTAATATGGGTAGCCTTGACACAAGCAATTTAAGGGGCATTGTGAAGCGTTGCGCAAGCCTTAAACTTAACGCAAGTGCGTACCCGAGAGAATGTTACTTCCAGTTGCGGAATGTGAACATCGGGAAAGACGCCGACGGAAAAGAAATTTGGCAGCAGCAGGTCGAAATGGGTATTGAAGGTAGTGGTTATGATTCCTTACTTGCTAATTACGGAAAAGATGTTAAGCAGGTATATCCATATTGGGTGATTAAAGAGGGTGACAAGTACATACCGCCTAAGCATAAAGGGCTTACAGTTACAGAACCCGAATGGGAGGAGAACGGTTTATCGGATAAGGCAGTAAGAGTTGTATATCCTGTTAAGCTGTTAGACGGAACAGTAACATATCTTTCTGCTGATAGAGATAGCGTTAAGGTTAATCTGTTGGCTCATGTTAAGCAGAATATGATGAATGAAACATTTGGGTTAATTACCGGAACTAAAAAGCAGTATAACAAGGAAGTTGCAAGAACACGTTACGATGCTACACCGGAAGAGAAAGCAAAAATAAAGGAAAAGAAAGAGGAAGTGCTTAATGCTTTAAGAGCATGTAAGACAGTAGATGAAATGCTCGAATGTGGGATTGCAAAGCCATTTATCAGCGGCGCTTGGCTTGATACGCCCGAAAGCATGATACAGAGAAAAATGTGTAACAATGCTACAAGGAAATATCCTAAGAACTATGACCCTATGGCACGACAGGCACAGGTTGAAATGGACGAGGTGTATCAGGTTACACAGGCTGAAATTGCTGAAAATGCTAATTCTGTTGAATTTATAGAAGATAAGGCAGATGTAGTTGACAGCACAGTTGCAGAAGCAACCGAAGAACAGGCAGAAGATAGCACATTACCGCCATTCATGCAGGCAGAATAGGAGATTGAGTATGAGAGTGATTTCACAACATGGCAATGTTGATTTGCCTTATGAACAGATAATTGTTTGTCACGCAACGGAAAATGTTGTAGCACTGCATAATGAGAAAGAATATGTTTTAGGTAGGTATTCTTCACAGGAGAAAGCGTATAAGGCTATGGGAATGTTTAAGGAACATTATGGTTTGCTTTCGTTTATGAAGCTTATAGCAGGTACGAAAAATTATGAAAGCTTCATTAGAAGGTTTACCGAAGATGATTTTATCAAATCTACAACAGAATACTTTCAGTTCCCACAGGATGATGAAATCGAGGTGTGAGTTATGAAACAGAACCCATGCAGATATTGTTCAAGTGCTTTGGAGCACAAGGGAAAACATTATATGTCTTACTCTGGCAAGGAATGCTCAAAGTGCGAATATATCGTTGAGCATAAAAAATATTTGGAATCAAAAAGGATGTTTGAGGAGGGAGAACAAATAACAAGTCTGGACGAATTACTAAAACAGACATGGGTGATGTGGTATCACTCAACCAAACATATCGAAGTGATTAAAAATAATACGATAAATACGGTATTGAAGTGGCTTGAAGTCGGCGCGATACGAAAAGCAATAAGGAGAAATTTTGATGAAACTTAAATGTATTGCAACAGGAAGTACAGGTAATTGCTACACCTTAACTTCCGACAGTGGAGAAACACTTATCCTTGATTGTGGAATACCGATTAAGGAGATTAAAAAAGGCTTGGATTGGAACATAAGAAATGTGGTTGGCTGCATAGTCAGCCACGTTCATTCAGATCACAGCAAGTCATTAAACGATTTTAAGCCAATGGGAATACCGATACTTGCCCCATATTTAGGCGATAGCTGTAAATCAATGAATATGGGCGAGTTTACAGTAAAACCCTTTGACTTAACGACAATAGACGGAAATTGGACACATACAAACGCAAATGGTGAGCCTTGTCCGATATTCGGCTTTCTGATTGTTCACAGGGAAATGGGGAGAATGCTTTACATAACCGATTGTGAGGTTGTCAAGTGGAATTTTAAGAATATAAACCACATTCTCTTAGGTGTGAATTATGACAAGGATTTAATCAACAGGGATAACACAGGCAAAGCTAATCACGTATTCAGAGGTCATTTAAGCATTGACACGGCTTGCGATTTTGTTAAGGCAAATTATTCAGACAACTTGCAGAATGTCATAATGTGCCATCTGTCAAGTGAAAATGCTGATAGTGATAGCTTTATCGAGAAGATGAAAAAAGTCGCTTGTGGGGCGAATGTGGATGTTGCGGAGCGTAACAGGGAATGGGTTTTAAGGAAAGGAGATGAATGTCCGTTTTGATTAGAGAAAACAGAGATAACTACTGGATGTTAAATTGGCTCGATAAATTTATGGAAGGGCATAAAGGATTTATATGTGGCGGTTGCTTCAAGAATATTTTTAATCAAGAGAAAGTGAAAGACCTTGATATATTCTTTCAAAATGAGGGCGATAGAGAGGAAGCAGTTGATTACTTTGATAGTATGACAGCCGGATATACTGATGGAACAATGGAAGATGCTGTTTCGGAAGATGAAGCTAAATACAAGTTCTTGTATGAAAATGATAATGTAAAGGCTTATGTTCACAAAGAAACAGGAATAAGGCTCGAGTTAATCAGTAAAATCTATGGAACAGCAGAGCAGATTATAAGCCAATTTGATTTTTCTATCACTAAATTTGCCTACTACAAAGCAGAGATTGAAGATGAAACAGGGGCAGAAGTGGAAGAAATACCTTTTGATAATGGCGATAAAACGGAAACTCATATTGAATACAGGGTTATATATGATGATAAGTTTTTTGAACACTTACATCTCAAAAGGCTTGTCATTGATGATAAAATTCCATTCCCAATGAGTACATTTGAAAGAATGTTGAGATATGCAAAGTACGGATATTTCCCTTGCAGAGAAACAAAGTTAAAGCTGATTAAGGCTTTAAATGAGTTAAATAGCAGAGAGATTGAAGTATCTGAAAGTCTTTATAAGGGCTGGGATTAAATCCTAATGAGTGCCATTTTTAGAAAGGAGAACTGAAATGAAGAAATCTGAACCAAAAATGATTTTAAATATATCTCTCAATAGTGAGGAAATTGAAGAAAAGGTCAAGATTGCTATGGACGAATATGCAGAGAAAGTTATTTATAAAAATCTTGATGAAGAAATTAGAAAAATCGTTGACAGAAGAATTGAAAAACTTACGTCTGCTTCAAGCTGGAGTAGTGACAGGAAAATACAGGGTGTTTCTTTTGAGCAGTTTGTGAAAGAAAGGGCCGAAAAAACTATCGGCGATTTTGTAGAAAAGAATATCAAAGAAATCCTTGCCAAGAGATTTGCTGAAATTATGACAGATAGGAGTTTTGATAATGATTAAAGGCAGAAAGGAGCAGAAATGGAGAGATTGACAGAAAGCAATCCATCGTGGATAGATGATGAATTATGGGAAAGGGCTTGCGAACCAGACTGTGAAGAAATAGACGCAGTATATCGAAAGCTCAAAGATTACGAGGATTTAGACGAACAGGGCAGACTTATCAAGTTACCTTGCAAAGCGGGAGATACATATTACAGCATTGAAGTTAATACAGACTTTTGCGAAGAGTGTACTTTCTTTCAAAAAGAGTGTTATTGTGATGATTGGTGTAATAACAAAGCTGTACGAGATGAAAATGGTGATACATTAATTAATCCGCAATATTCAGATGAAGTATTCTGTAAAAATCATTTTTATGAAATTAATAGATGCTGTTTTAGCAATATTGATGAAATCTTTAATTTACGAGAAGAGTTTGGCAAAACCGTATTCCTCACAAAATCCGAAGCTGAAGCAAAACTGGAAGAATTGAGAGGTAACAATGATTGACTGTAATATTTGCAAGCATAAAGGAGATTGTTGTATAGAATGCAAGCACGGAGAGCTGTTCGAGAGAGACAATGTGTCCGAGCCTAAACGAATATCAGTTAGTAATGGAAAAGAATACTGCGGACATTGCGGCTATTTGTGCGAATATGCAAGAGAATATAAAAAGTTTTATTGCATTAGGTGTGGCGGACTTAATTTAAGAAGTTGGAAGAATTGCAAGGTGGAGAAAAATGATTGTAAAAGAATATATGCTATCGAAGGAAGAGTTGAAACATGATTTCCCTATCGGCTCAAAGCATATCATTGACGGAAAAGAGGTAGTGGTTACAGAAATTCACGACCCTATGACAGCTAATTGTATGGCTTCATATCCAATGGTATTTTTTGAAGAAGTGGCAAGCACACAGAACTATGAAACTAGCCACACTTGCAACTGTCAGCACAACAGCAATTCAAGAGATAATGAGCCTTGTTGCAGATGCGATAGCAGACAGACCAATGCCGACAGGATAAGGAATATGTCGGATGAAGAGTTGCTTGATTTTATATGTTCGATTGAAACTTATGAAGAGGGTAGCGTTAAGACTATTGAAAACGGAATTTCGATGCATACAGTGTCAGAGGTTAGGGATTGGCTCCAATCAGAAGCAGAATAGGAGAGAATATGAAGTATATAAGCAATGCAAAATATGGAGAACCGGTTGAAACAGGAACTATCTACAGAGGTGAAAACAAAAGATTAAATATATGTGTTCACACACTATTCGGTTGTGGAGAAACACTATACATGAATTGCAAGACATTAGGTATCAAGGATAAAAGATTAAACAGTACATCTGTGATAACTGCTATAAATGAAGCACAATCATTAGCAAAGCGTGAGCTTGATTTGCTTAGTGAGGAACTTAACAACATACTGAATAGTGAGATAGAAATATCAAGGTATTAGAATAGGAGAGAATATGAGTAGTAGTTATTGGAATTGCGAAGATGATGAGAACATCATTTGTCCCTATTGTGGCGAAGAGTATACACCATCTTACGAAAGTACATATATAGGCGATGATTGCGTTGATTGCTATACCGAAGATGTCAACACATACACTTGCGAGAAATGTGGCAAGAAATTCACAATGCGTGGTTATCAAGCCGGGTGGAAGTATCACACTGAAACGATTTGTGGAGAAGCAACAGAGGAAGAGGTTGAAGATTTTTAAGATAGGAGAAAGCATGGAAGATAGATACTTATTCAAAGCAAAGAGAAGTGATAACGGAGAATGGGTAATTGGCAATCTAATTACAAATGTGTTCTTTAGATTAGGTCAAAGTATTCCATACATTTTATGCCCGGATAAAGCAAAATATGATTGCTTTGAGGATTTTACAGAGGGAAATGGAATTTTTGAAGTGCGACCAGATACAATCTGCCGATGCATAGGCTTGAATGATAAGAAAGGTAATCTTATTTGGGAGAATGATATTATGGTTGCGCACCTAGACGAAGATTACCCAGAAGATGAGACTTATATAAAAATTATATGGCACGGAAATGGATTTTACGTTATGGAAAGAGGAGGCAAAGATATAACACTGATTAGCAAATCCGACCAAGAATATTTTGAAGTGTGTGGCAACATTTTTGACAATCCAGAGTTATTAGGGAGGAACGGCGAATGAGTATAAAACCAATATTGTTTAATACAGAGATGGTTCGGGCAATTCTGGATGGGAGAAAGGCTTGTACAAGGAGAATTTTAAAAGGAGCGATTCCATTTGATGAGAAAGCGGAATATTGGAATGTACTGAAAAAAGGAGAATGGAGCGGTCCTATATGTGTAGAATACTTTATGAAACAAGGCTCACCGTATCAGCCGGGCGATATCCTGTATGTTCGTGAAACATGGAAAGAGGCACCGAAAGGATACTATTACTACGAAGATTGGCAAAGAAATGACATTGCCGATGTTACAAAGTGGAAACCATCCATCCGCATGCCGAAAGAAGCGGCTCGTATCTGGTTGAGGGTTACGGATGTTCGGGTGGAACGCTTGCAGGATATGACAGATGATGATGCAGAAGCAGAGGGATGTTTCGATTATACATCAACAGCACTTGGTTTTCCCGATGTATGGGATTCCACCATCAAAAAATCCGACATTGACCGTTACGGATGGGACGCAAACCCTTGGGTTTGGGTTATCGAATTTGAACGGTGCGAGAAGCCAAAAGAAGAAAGGGGAAAATAGATGAGCGATAGATATTTGTTCAGGGCAAAGAGGCTTAGTGATGTTTTGGTGTGAGAAAGAAAATAGGTGGTGCTCAGTTTGGAGTTGCGATAGAAAGGAATGCGAATTTGACGAATTTTTAGCACTTGCGGTAGATAACGCAGAAGCAGAAGAAAGTGAGGAAAAAAGTAGATGAATAAGGTTATTTTGATGGGCAGATTGACCCGTGACCCAGAGATAAGGGTAAGCGTAGCGACCAATATTACAACCGCAAAATTCACACTTGCGGTTGACAGAAAATATAAGAAGGAGGGTGAACAGCAGACGGCGGACTTCATAAGCTGTACGGCATTTGGCAAAACGGCAGAAAGCATTGAACGGTATCTTCATCAAGGAACCAAGATTGTAGTTGTCGGACGCATTCAGACTGGCAGTTACACTAACAAAGATGGCAATAAGGTGTACACCGCAGATGTTGTTGTTGAGGAATATGAGTTTGCGGAGAGTAAGAACGCTAACGGCAGCAGCCCAAGCCAGCCGGCTTCAAATATGTCTGCCCCGGCAATGGCAAGTGACGGCTTCATGAATTTACCATTGGGTGTAGAAGATGAAGGTTTACCGTTCAACTAAGGAGATGAGACAGCATGGCGAAACAAAAGAAATGTAGCACATGTAAATACAGTTGCCGTATAAGCTTTGAGGGTGGCGACAGGTTCTGCCAGTACATATTGATAACCGGGCACAGGAGACCGTGTCCGGGAGGTGATGAATGTACAGTGTACGAGAAAGGCAAGCGGCTAAAGGAATATAATTTTGGCGATTGAACTAGGAGGAGATAATTTGGACATTCAGGAAGCAATTGAAATTCTTCGTGATGAACAAAAACTGCTAATAAATGCAATAGCAGTATACAGTAGCGATTATTTGGGATTGAGTGAAGCAAAGAAAAGAGAGCTTACAATGATAAACAAAAAAAGAATTGAAGCTATTAAGATGGCGATTGAAGCACTGGGAGGTAGAGAAAATGAAGTCTAAGAACGGTAACATGAGCGCGTTTATTTACGGCAAGCCGACAGGCGGTAGCCGTTACGTTGGAAGCAAGAAGAAGCGTAAGACTACAAGAATTAATAAGAGTAAGAAGGTGGTTTCGTGACAGAGAGTGAAGTAATTAAGGAATTACAACAATACGTTGGCTTACCGTTTGAAATGGACGTATTAGAAGAAGCGGTAAAGATGGCAATACAGGCACTTGGAGAAGTACAACAGTACCGCGCAATCGGCACACTGGAAGAATTACAGGATATGAAAAGCAATTATTTTGAAGCGTTAAGTGATTGGCGTCAATATCGCAAGATTGGAACTTTGGAAGAGTGCCGGACGGCGAGAGAAAAGCAGATATCGAAGAAGCCTATATTTAACCATAACCTTAGTGATACTCTTTCTGTATTCCGTTGCGAATGCGGAAACATAATCAAAGTCAGTCACGATGTAGGAATAATGAATAACAACAATGCGCCAAATTACTGTAGTAAGTGTGGTTGTAGGCTAGATTGGAGTGATGAAGAATGAATGAAGAACTTAAGCCGTGTCCATTCTGCGGTGGGAAAGCAGAAATTATAATCTTTAGTGCCGAATACGGAACGGTGACTGTCGGCTGTACTAACGAAGAGTGCGATATTACTATGGGGAAAGCGTTTTTCACTGACGAAGAAGCTATTCAACACTGGAACAGGAGAACAAACAATGAGAATAATTGATGCAGATAAATTGTATGAGGATTTAGCAGACAGTTTGAGTAGCATTATGGGAGATGGAACAGATGGAAAAGCAATAGATACATACGTTACCATAGGCGATATCATACGTGGTACTTTTGACGAACAGCCAACCGCCTACGATGTGGATAAGGTTGTGGAACATTGAAAGAATATTAACTACTCCACTAAGAGGTAAAAATAATGGAAAAACCAAGTCATAAACAGATATACGCAATTAAGACAGAACGAGAGGGCAGAATTAAAAAAATCTGCCCGAACATTCCATATTCAAGCGGTATTTATGTGTTTTATAGGACTGATGAGGCACAAATTCGTCGGGCATATTGCGGTCAAGCAATCAATTTGTGTGAGAGATGTGCTTCTCATTTAGGTGAATACGACCATATCGCATTAAGCCTTAAAAAGCATGGATTTTATAGTGAGAAAAATCCGTATGGTTGGAAACTGGCATTTAAGACTTGCCCTAAGAGTGAGTTAGACAAAAGAGAGATTGCAACAATTAAGTCATTTGCGGATGATGGCTTCCAGATGTATAACGTGACCGCAGGCAGCCAATCAATAGGAAAACTCGTGACAGGGCAATATAAACAGCCTAAGACCTACACACAGGGCATACAACAAGGCAGAAAGAACCTTGCAAGGGAATTATCCTCTATTGCGGAAAAGCACCTTAAAATCGAAATTAGAGCGGATAAGGCTAATAATAAGGTGTCGCAGAAGCAGTATGAGAAGTTTATGGATTTATTGAAAGGGGATGAAAGCGAATGAGTGATATTCCTATTGGTGCATACACATTTTCGGATTCTTATTTGAGAAAGCTTAAGAAAGATGAGTTGATAGAGCATTACAGAACACTGGAGAAAAATTGGTTTAATGAAATTAAATCAAGCAATATTCAAATTGATAATTCAAAGAAACTGCTTAAAGAAGAATATAACAAGGCAGTTGATGATTTTGCGGAATCGGTCAAAAATTTAATCGTAGATTTGTCTGTAATCAGGTTTAAAGACATTGATGAGATAACAGAACAGTTAAAGCGAGGTGATTCAGAATGAGTGGTGGAAGTTGGAGCTATTTATACTCAAAAGAGATTGACGACCTTATGCAGTACAGTAACATCGAATTATTGGAAGAAATGGCTGATTATCTCAACCAAAACGGATATGAAGATGTGGCAAAAGATACAAGGCGGTTAGTTGAATATATCAAATCAGCTAAAATAAGAGTGGAAACACTCTTTGAAATGTTAAGCCCTGTTTTTAAAGCTGTTGAATGGTACAGTAGTGGGGATTGGGGTAAAGATAGAGTTGGCAAGGCAATAGAAGAATATAGGAATGGAAAAGGTGATTCAGAGTGAGTAAAGCATACAGATGTGATGTTTGTGGCAAATTTTGTAGTGATTGTTATGAAATAAATGGCTTTGATATTTACACTGATGATTACGCAAAAAGAGGCTATTCAAATGTTGATAAAAAGACAGTGATAAATGAAATATGTGATGATTGCTATAACGATATTAAGACCTACATTCACGATAAGGTATTTGAAGCAGCTAAAAAGCGTATAAAAAATTCAATTAACTAGAAATCAAAGAAAGGAATAGGTTGTGCGCACATAAAACCGAGGTTTCCTTTTGGTGGATTTAAAATGTATAAAAAGAAGATTAAATGTGAGATATATCGTGATTCAATGCAGAATTACAAGAAATATGCAATACCGCCAGCACAGTTGATTATAGCCGATGTTCCTTATAATGTCGGAAACAACTTCTATGGCAGTAACCCTATGTGGTACAACGGCGGCGACAACAAGAACGGAGAGAGCAAATTTGCGAAGAAAGCAGCTTTCAATTCAGATTTTAATTTCAATCTGTATGAATACTTCCATTTTTGTTCAAAGATGTTGAAAAAAGAGGATACAAAGCCTATCGCAAGGGGCAGAAGTAGTAACAGTCCTTGCATGATTGTGTTTTGTGCATTTGAACAGTTGTCAACATTGATTGCTGCGGCGAAGAAACACGGATTCGTTAATTACATACCGCTTGTATTCTGTAAAAATTACAGTCCACAGGTACTTAAAGCAAATATGCGTATCGTTGGTGCTACGGAATATGCACTTGTACTGTACCGAAATAAGTTGCCAAAGTTCAGAAACGGCTTACAGATTGATGAAAACGGAAAGAATATCAGAGGCACAGGACATATGGTATTTAACTGGTTTAACTGGGAGAAAGATGGAAAAGACATACCCAAAATTCATCCAGCACAAAAGCCTGTAGCAGTTCTTAAAAAGCTGATTGAGATTTTTACAGACGAGGGAGATGTAGTTATTGACCCTTGTTGCGGTAGCGGCAGCACGCTAAGAGCCGCCGCAGAACTTGACAGAAGTGCATACGGATTTGAGATTGACAGAAACTTTTATGAGCGTGCAAAGAATGAAATGCTTATATTTGAAAAGGACAGTCAAATGAATATAAGTGATTTTTTATAAAGGAGCGCAAATGTTAGATTTTGGATATTACAACATGGATTGTATGCAAGGGATGAAAGAATTTCCAGACAAATATTTTGACCTTGCGATTGTAGACCCACCATACGGCTTGGATATTGCAAACATGAATATGGGATTGGGTACATCTATTAGATGTTCTAAGAAAGAAAATAGAAAATGGGTAAAGAGCGATTGGGATAAGCAGAAACCGGCAACTGTATATTTTGACGAATTGGTCAGAGTGTCGAAAGAGCAGATTATTTGGGGCGGTAATTATTTCAATCTCCCTCCTACAAGATGTTTTCTGATATGGGATAAAGCAGAGGGAATGTATGGTAGAAGTTTTAGTGAGTGTGAGTTTGCGTGGACTTCTTTTGACGATGGCGCAAGGATTTTTAAGTATGCTCCATTCAATAAAAACCGCATACACCCAACGCAGAAGCCTATCGCACTATATGAATGGTTATTAAGCAAATATGCAAAGCCTAATGACATTATACTTGATACTCATGTAGGCAGTGCAAGCAGTCTGATAGCTTGCTATAACACTAACCATAAATTCGTTGGATTTGAGCTTGACGAATACTATTACAGGGTATCAAAGCAGAGGTTAGATACCGAAATGGCACAAATGAGATTAAGTGATTTTATAGGGGATACAGTATGACACAGGACGGACAATTTGAATTAACAGACTTTTTATGTAAGAAGATTGCGAATAAATCTGTTATGGACTTGACAGCTTGGATAAATAGCCAAGGTAAAGCACAGTATACGCAGATTGGTGAAGTTGTAAGAAATGCTTACAATTTAAACAAAGATAGTGGAGAACTTATTGAAAGACTTACAAATGCTGTATCGGTGTATGTTCTTAATCAGTCTATGGGGTATATGGAGTATTTGAGCACTGTATCAAAGGAATAAAATCAAACGAAAAAGGAGATTAAGTGATGGCGGACAAGCGAATGTTCAGTAAAAAGTTAATAGATTCGGATGCGTTCCTTGATATGCCAATATCGGCGCAGGGTTTGTTCTTCCACTTGTGCATGAGAGCAGATGATGACGGCTTCGTGGATGCGCCTAAGAGGATTGCAAGGGAATGCCAAGCGTCAAGTGAGGACTTGCAGATGTTAATTGACAAGCGGTATATTCTGACATTCCCTAACTCTAATGTCATTGTAATTAAGCATTGGCGGCTACATAACACCATACCTAAGGACAGATATAAGCCTACACTATACACGGAAGAGAAATCACAGATAGGCGTTAAGCCTAACGGAGCCTACACAGATGGCCCGGCTAAGATGGCAGATATGAGCATAACCCAAAGCTCAACACCAAGGACTAAGAATACGTTTAACCGCTTCTCACAAAGAGGGTACACGGACGAGCAATTCAAGGAGATGGAGCGAAAAATAATACAGAAAGGAGATAAAGATGGCGGCTAACGAAATATATTATAAACGCAAGGCGAACCATGAATGTACATACTGTGGAGCTAAACTGCCAGACAATTACAAGCTTTCAAAGTACGAGAATTGTTTGAAGGCTGATAGTGAAATGACTAAATACGCAAGGAAAATAGCACTGAAAGCAGGATTATGTACAATATGCAAGACAAGGAAAGCACGCCCGGGCAGGGTAACTTGCGAATTGTGTGGGCGCAAGAAATCAGACGAGGTTATGGCACGGCGAAAGCGGCTCAAAGCACAAGGACTATGTACCATGTGCGGGAAAGTGCCGCACACAGAAAGCTCCTGCCTATGCGAGGAGTGCAAAATCAAATGGAGGGGGTATAACTATTGATGGCAACGACAATAGCTTTTTTGACCGGCACGATATTATCAGCTATGGCAACATTCCTGATAGTGGGGGCAAGCAAAAACAACGCAATCATTGAAGCATACGAAGAGGGCTACAGAGATGGGCTAAATGTAGTAGCCGGAAACGGAGTAAAATATGACGAGGTTCGCTGACAATCTTCGGGTGCTTATGGCGAGGCAAAAGGTGTCGCAGTTTAAACTTGCCAGTGATTTGGGCTTGTCTCAGGCACAGGTGAGCAAGTATTTATGTCGCAAGGCATACCCTAGACCGCATACGTTAGATAAGATAGCAACGTACTTTAATGTGAGTACTGATGAACTGGAATGCGAAAGAATGTGAGGAGTGACAGACAATGGCTAAGAGCGACAAGAAGATACACGAATATAGAATGTCGGGTGCGGCGTGGATATTAGATATTGCACAGCGATACGGCATTGATGAAGCAGTTAAGGAGTTGAAGCAGAGGAACGCCGAGTTTATTCCGCTTGAAGTATCGCACGAAGAATTAGAAGCGTGTACCAAGCGGATAAAGAACAATGTTGTTGATTCTATATGCCTGTTATCAGCAGTTACGCTCCGAGATGAGTTCGACTTCGAGCGTTCAAGATTAAACCGATTTATAGATAGGTTTAATAGCAAGGCAGAATGCCTTGCTGATGACGATGTGAGTTGGGCGGACATGAGACAGACCATGCGTGAAGAATGTGGCTTGGACTTTAACTGGCGAAGAGAAGAAGGAGAATAGGAGGAATAACGGCTTATGAAGCTGTCAAAGCTGACTAAGCCAGAGCTTGAACGTATTAGCAACAACGCCAATTTTACGGAGGAAGAGCTAGACGTGTTTAAACTTCTAGCCAAAGGGAAAACCATCACAGAGATTGCCCAGCAAATATCCGTGTGCAATCGAACTGTGAATAGGAGAATAAGCAAAATAATGTCGAAAATCAGCAGATTGGAGGGGTAATCATGGTGATTGTGACACAGAATGGTAAGGAAATCAAGGCAGGTGAAATCAAATTGCCGGACAAGACTAAAGAGCTGATTGCATCAATAATTGACAATCAGTAAGCATAAGAGTAAAATGTGCCGTAACGCGATAAGTACGGCACATTCTTTTTTAAGAGGAGGTTAAACGATGGAATGTGTTGCGTACATGAGAGTATCAACGGAGAAGCAAGCCGAAGAAGGCAATGGGCTGGAAAGCCAAAAAAGAGATATTCTCGACTACTGCTCCAAGAACGAACTGATTGTTACAGATTGGTATGTTGACGATGGCTACACCGGAACGAATATGAACCGCCCTGAGCTTCAAAGGCTTGTTGCTGACTGTAAGCATAAGAGGATATCTTGCGTAGTGGCTTTTAAGCTCGACAGATTATCAAGGAATATGATTGACGGTCTATATATGATTGAGAAGATATTCCAGCCAAACGGCGTACAGTTCAAGTGCGTACATGATAGCGTAAGCTACGACAGCCCGATGGAACAGGCATATACTCAGATGATGGCGGTATTTGCACAGCTTGACAAGAATACAATGATGTTGCGTATGCGTGGCGGTATGCTTGAACGTGTCAAGCAAGGTTACTGGATGGGCGGTGGCAATCTGCCTTATTGCTACAGCTATGACAAGGATAGTGGAATCTTAATCCCTATTGCAGAACGCAAAGAACAGGCAAATAAGGCACTTGAATTGTATATAAGTGGATATTCGGATGCGATGATATGCGAAATATGCGGATATAAAGGAGAGCGTGTTGTCAATCGTATACTTACAAGTACTGTCAACATCGGCATGATACCATACAAGGGCAAGATATATCAAGGTTTGCATGAGCCTATATTCGATAAGGAGCGGTTTGAGCTTGCTCAACAGTTGAGAAAATCCCGAAGCCTTAATAAGGCAAGCTGTATAACTGAACCGAACCTATTGACCGGGCTGTGTTATTGCGGTGTGTGTGGATGTGCCATGCGATACCAGAAGTGGACACACGGAAAGCACAAGATATATTGCATGTCAAGAAATAAAGCTATGTCTTATCTGCCGAACCACAAGCCGGACTGCAATAATTCGCTTGAATGGGCGGACGATATAGAGGAGCAAGTCGAGAAAGAAATGCTCAAAATATCGCTTGACTTATCATCGTACAAGCCTAAGGAGAAGGAAACGAAGCTTGATATTATGCAGTCACAGCTTGACAAGGAACAGGTAAAATTGAAAAGGCTTTACGGCTTGTATGCGGATGGCAACGACACAGTGTTGAGCATGATTAAGGAGCTTGAAGCAAATATATCTGCGATTAAGGAGAACATTGCAGAAGAACGGAAGAACTTTTCGGCAAGACAGAAGAATACTATTGTATATGACGAAATAAAAAAACTTGCCGATGTTTGGGACAGCATCGACAAGAAACAAAAAAATATGATATTAAAAACTATAATTGACAAGATAATCATTGTCAACGGAAATATTGAGATA
>ENA-UOJT01001240-UOJT01001240.1-human-gut-metagenome-genome-assembly--contig:-C15-NODE-1240-length-17141-cov-8.247747_pt1 | contig 17141 bp, 9 predicted proteins | sample MGYA00242357_ERZ723904 | MGnify/ENA metagenome assembly ERZ723904 | reverse complement strand
CCCGCCGCCCGCTACTACCCCTCCGAGTTCATTCAGACGGGTATATCCACCATCGACGGGCTGAATACGCTGGTGCGCGGGCAGAAACTGCCCATTTTCTCCGGCTCCGGTCTGCCGCACGCCAACCTTGCCGCCCAGATTGCGCGGCAGGCAAAGGTGCGCGGCTCCGACAGCCGCTTTGCCGTCGTGTTCGCCGCTATCGGCATTACCTTTGAGGAAGCGGATTTCTTTATCTCCGACTTCCGCCGCACCGGTGCCATCGACCGCACCGTGCTGTTTATCAACCTGGCGTCGGACGCCGCCATTGAGCGTATCTCCACGCCGCGTATGGCGCTGACTGCCGCTGAGTACCTGGCGTTCGACTGCAATATGCACGTGCTGGTCATCATGACCGACATCACCAACTACGCCGAGGCACTGCGCGAGGTGTCCGCGGCACGCAAGGAGGTTCCGGGGCGCCGTGGCTATCCCGGCTACCTGTATACCGACCTTGCCACCATGTATGAGCGCGCCGGGCGCAAGATGGGCAGTACCGGCTCCATCACCATGATTCCCATCCTGACTATGCCGGAGGATGACAAGACTCACCCCATCCCCGACCTGACCGGGTACATCACCGAGGGACAGATCATTCTTTCCCGCGAGATGTACCGCAAGGGCTATCTGCCGCCCGTGGACGTGCTGCCGTCCCTGTCCCGACTGAAGGACAAGGGTATCGGCGAGGGCAAGACGCGGGAGGATCACGCCGGAACTATGAACCAGCTGTTCTCCTCCTATGCCCGCGGCAAGGAGGCAAAGGAGCTGATGGTGGTGCTGGGCGAGGCGGCACTGACGCCGATGGATCGACTGTATGCCAAATTTGCCGACGCCTTTGAGGAGCAGTATATCAATCAGGGTTTTAACGAGGATCGCTCCATTGAGCAGACGCTGGATCTCGGATGGAAGCTGCTTTCCATCCTGCCGCGCTCCGAAATGAAGCGTATCAAGCCCGAGCTGGTGGAGAAATACTGGCCGAAGCAGAACTGACCTGACAACATCACGTAACCGCACGCATAATACCTAAGGAGACAATTACCATGAAGAAACGCATCCTTACCCTGATGGGGCTTGCCCTTGTGCTGGCGCTGTGCCTGCTGGCAGGCTGTACCGGCAACGGACAGACCGAAACGGATACCGATACCGCAACCGAAACAGATACCGAAACAACTACCGAAACGGACACCGGGAACGGGGCAGAGACAGCAACCGCCACGGAAACCGCAACGGAAACCGCCACGATGGATTATTTTGAGTCCACCAAGATTGAGCTGGTGGAGCAGGACACCTCGCTGGTGCCGGATATGTCGATCGCAGGCGATGGCTACGATATTTACCTGCTGACAGAGGGCAAGGAGTGGGGGTACCGCTACGGCTGTACCTACCTGTACAACCCGGATGGCAGTATCGACGCCTACTTTGCCTGCGTCGGCACCATCTCCGGCGAGTGGGACTGGATTTCCTACCGCCATTCGCCTGACGGCGGCACGACATGGGAGAACGAAAAGGTCGTGCTGACTCCCACGCAGAACTCCATGGATCACTTCTCCAACTGTGACCCCGGCGTGGTGTACTTCAACGGCTACTACTACCTCGGCTACACATCCACCCTCAACTCCACCGGCTTCTGCAATAACGTATTCGTTGCGCGCTCCAGAACGCCGGACGGTCCCTTTGAAAAGTGGAACGGGAACGGCTGGGGCGGTCCCGCGTGCCAGCCCATCGTGTACTATGATGAGTCGTGGCAGGAATGGGGCATCGGCGAGCCGAGTTTTGTCGAGCTGAACGGCAAGCTGTATATGTACTACACCTCCGGCGGCTCCACGATGGTCGCCACGGCGGATGCTACCAACGAAAACTGGCCTGCGACGCTGCAGTTCCACGGCAGAGCGTGCGTCAAGGGCGGCGCTGACTCGCTGGATATCAAGTATGTGGAGGAGTGGGGCAAATTCGTCGGTGTCTGCACCGCCAGCCGCATGAGTACCGCAAGCTATCTGGCTGTTTACACGTCCGATGACGGCTTGAACTTTACCCTGGCGGACTGCGTCAAGGAGGGAACCTACCAGTTCCTGCACAACGCAGGGCTTTCCAGCCGCCCGAACGGACACATCCGCCTTTCCGAGGACGCGGATAAGCTGCGCGTGATTTACGCCTACGGCGACGGCTGGGGTGTGTGGAATACCCGCATCCAGCCCGTGACGCTGGCGCTGTCCACCGGGAACGACCTTGCCGCCGAGCGCGCCAAGGCGAACATTCCCGACCCGCGCCTGCGTGCGCAGCTGATCCCCAAGCGGCAGCGCCATACCGCCATGATCCGCACCGAGCAGGACATCTACGAGTACGAGCTGTCCAAGGGAGAGTTCAGACCGCTGGTGTATGCGTATGATACCTACTTTGAGCGGGATCGCTACCGCAAGGAGCTTACGTATTCGGAGTATGACACGAGTGTCGTCCGTTTTGAGAACGGCAAGGCAATCATCGTGGGTGTCGGCGAGACTGCCGTCACCGTTACCTCCGAGGACGGGCTGAAGAGTGTATTCTGGATCCGGATCCGGGAGAAGGCAGGCGGCGACGGCTCCGTGGCAACAGAGTTCGTGCCGGTTCGCGACGGCTACACCATTTACTTCGGCGAGCGGGCTGTGTACCATCCGCAGATCCGCGGACAGATCAGGTGGGACAACGGCACCTTCACCGAGCTGTACGTGGATAAGCAGGAGAACTTCAAACTGACCTTTGAGGGCTATGACACCGATGTGATCTCCGTGGATGCTTACGGTGTCATCGCCGCACGCAAGGTCGGTGAAACCGATGTCGTGGTCACATGGAATGACATGGCATTCGTGACGCACGTGGTCGTGACGGACGATCCGAGCGCCGGGTACTACACGCACGTGAAGGTCGATCCGGGCGAAACGATAGATTACACCAAGCTTGACTTCACGCAGAAGCGCACGCAGGAAGCGATCACGGGCACCAACAGCGCCGAGGTTTCCGTGACAGACCAGGGCGCGTGCCTGTCCGTGATCGGCAACGATCCGTTTATCCAGCTGTCTTATTTCCAGTCCGATACTGTCCTGGAAACCGACGTGTACAGCGCCATTGAGATCACCTACATGGTTCCGGCGAACGTGTCCGCCGCGGCACAGCAGATGCAGGTGTTCATCATGTGCCGGGACGGCAGCACGCTCAGCGAGGCAAATTCGCTCAAGCGCTTGATCCGGGCGGACGGCGAATTCCACACCATCCGGCTGGAGCTCCGCGGACAGGCGTACTGGCACGACAATATTTACGCTATCCGGTTTGATTTCTTCGACCAGTGCTCCGTGGGGGACGTCATGTACCTGCAGTCCATCAATCTGGTCAAGTGATGTAAGGAAGGAAGCCACGCCATGGCACAACTGCAAGTGAACCCTACCCGCATGGAGCTGAAGAAGATCCAGGCGCGCTATACCACGGCGCGCCGGGGTCACAAGCTGCTCAAGGACAAGCGGGACGAGCTGATGAAGAAGTTCCTGGAGGTCGTCCGGGAGGACAAGGTTCTGCGTGAGCGCGTTGAGGCGGCGCTGGCGCAGTTTCAGGGCAGCTTCGGCATTGCAAGTGCCACCGCCAGTCCCCTGATGCTCAAGGAAGCGCTCATCCTTCCCAAAAAGGAGGGCAGGCTGGACGTGACCTATAAGAACGTCATGAGCGTGACGGTTCCCTGCTTTTCGCTGGATATGCTGGGTACCGGCGGCGCTGACAGCTACAACTATGGCATGGCGTTCACGTCCGGTGAGCTGGATGCTTCTCTTGCCGCGCTGAACGGGATCCTGGAGGATCTGGTTCGGCTTGCCGAGCTGGAAAAGACTGCCCAAATGCTGGCGGAGGAAATCGAACGGACCCGCCGCCGCGTCAATGCGCTGGAGTATATCATGATGCCGCGTTACCTGGAGACCATCAAAGCGATCCGCATGAAGCTGGACGAAAACGAGCGCGGCAACACCACCCGCCTGATGAAGGTCAAGGATATGATGCTGCAGGCTGCTCACCCGGACAGGGAACAGCCCTGAGACGCCCGGCGGCGGATACGCCGGCGGCAAGGCAGGGAAGGCGGGATACGTTGGGGGCTTTCTGAAAGCCCCCAAAACCCCGGAACTTTTCTCGATTTTTGGGGAAACGCTGATGTATTGCGGCGGTGCCGAAGCTGTGCCGCCGCATAGATCAGCGGTTCTTTTATTGACCGGAGTCGGCGCTGGGTGCCGGCTCCGTTTTTTGCGGCGGATTGCTCCTGCCTTGCCGGGTAATGCCATGCAAGTCCGCAGAAGTAACCGCTGTCCCCGCGATAAATTCCGGGAAAGCCCTGTACAAAAGGGAAAAAGTATGATATAATAAACGCACGTGGTGCCGGATATCCGGCAGAAACACATTGCCTTACAGGATAGGAGATATACAGATGGCATATAACGACAGTAACAGGGGCAAGGGGCGCCCCGCAGGTACACGCGGCGGCGTGAAGAAGTACCCCGCTGACCGGAACTTCGGCGGTGCAGACCGGAACCCCGGCGGCACGGACCGCAAGCCCTTCCGCGGCAACCGGGACGGCGCGGATAAAAAGCCGTACTACGGCAATAAAGCGAACGAGGACAGAAAGCCGTACTACGGCAACAAAACGAACGAGGACAGAAAGCCGTACTACGGCAACAAAACGAACGAGGACAGGAAGCCGTACCGCGGGAACCGGGATAACGCAGACCGGAAACCCTATGCCGCAAAGGGCAACGCCGGCTGGGATCGGAAGCCGCGCCAGGACAGGAAGAAGGAGTATGACAGAATCCCGCCGCGCGATACCTCTGTCAAGTCGCAGGAAACGGCGGAAGCCGCCGCAGCCGACGAGGCGGAAGCCGACGGCGAGGACTACGATCCGACCGCCGGATTGGTCATCGGGCGCAGTGCCGTGCGGGAGCTGCTTCGCTCCGGACGCACCGTGGACAAGCTGCTGGTGCATCGCGGCGAGCGGGAAGGCTCCATTGTCATGCTGGTCGCCGAGGCGATCGAGCAGGGCATCCCGGTCGTGGAGGTAGACAAAGCCAAGCTGGACGAGATGGCAGGCTTTGTGCCGCATCAGGGCGTCATTGCCATGGTCGCGCAGAAGGATTACTGCTCGGTTGAGGATATTCTGGCACTGGCAAAGGAGCGGGGCGAGTCGCCGCTGATCGTCATCGCGGACGGCATCACCGACCCCTATAATCTGGGTGCGCTGATCCGTTGCGCCGAGGGCGTGGGCGCCCATGGACTGATTATCCCCCGCCGCCGTGCGGTGGGACTGACCGCGCTGGTTGCCAAATCCTCCGCCGGCGCCATGGAGCACCTGGCGGTTGCCAAGGTGTCCAACATCGCCGCGACGGTCAAGGCGCTCCGGCAGGCGGGCATCTGGTGCTACGCCGCCGAGGCGGGCGGAAAGCCGCATTACGAAACAGACCTGACCGGACCCTGCGCACTGGTGTTCGGCAGTGAGGGGGACGGCGTGTCCCGCGTGGTAAGACAGGCGTGCGACGGGGTGATTTCCATCCCCATGTACGGCAAGGTGAACTCGTTCAACGTGTCCACCGCCGCCGCCGTTGTTCTGTGCGAGGCGGCACGCCAGCAGCACAGTAAGGGAACCCCCGGAAAGTAACAGACAGACGGGAGCGCCGCTCCCGTCGGCACACGGAAAAAGGAGGGATACACCGTGCCGGATACCGATCTCAGACAGACCCCGGAAACCGACTGGGCACAGCGGCTGAAGCAGCAGATGGAGCGGCAGGACGAGCCGCCAGCCGCCGCCCGGGAGCCGGATGACGCGCAGGACGAGTTGGATTCCCTCCTGCGGGAGCAGCTTTCCCGGTTGCAGACCGGATCGACGGCGACCGCCGCTCCCGCGGAGCAGAAGCCGGAGCCGGAGCCTGCACCCGAGCCCACCGAGCCGGAACCGCCCACCGAGCCGGAGCCGCCCGCCGAACCGGAGTCGGAACCGACTCCGGCGCCCACCGCGCCGGATGATGAACTGAACGGTGTGCCCGTGGCGGAACTGCTGGATTCGGGCGCATTCCTCCAGGGGCTGGATCCGGACGTCTGCCGCCGGATACGCGCTGTCTGGGACAGCCCCGCTGCCCCCCCGGAGGCGGAGGCTCCGGCGGCGGAACCGTTGCCCGCCGACAACCCGCCGCCTGAACCGGAGGCGCAGATCCCGCAACCGCAGGCATCACCCGCACCGGAACTGCCGGCGGCATCCGCCCCTACGCCTCCCGCGTCCCAAACGCCCCGCTCCCCGCAGGATCCGCTCCAGATCGGACTGGATGCCGCGCGGAACCGGTCGGGGGATGGGCGCCTGCCGGATGATCCGGAGATCGCGGAAATCCCCGCCGGTATGCGCCGGGAGGAACCGCGCCCGGATGTGCATCGCCGGCGGTACACAGTCCGGCAGTCCGAACCGCCGCGCAAGCCGCAGAATGCCGCCCGCACGGCGGACAGTCGGGCAAGGAGCGATACCGAGCTGTACATGGATCTCGGCTACGAGAACGAACTGCGCCGCACGCCGAACGGCTCTGCCCGTGCCGATGCCGCCCTGCACGACAGGCTGGGGCGGGAGCGCGTCGGCACACGGAATGCCGTCCCGGCTGCATACCGGGGCAGGGAATATGCCGGCTCCGCCATGACGGACGAGGTAGCGCACCGCTACCGTTCCGCCCGGCTGATGGCACTGATCCGGCTGGCGTTTGCCGGGACGGGCTTCCTGTGCGGAATCCTGTACGACACCCTGCCGCGCTGGAGCCTGTCCGGCGTTGCCGCATTCACGGCGGGCTATGCGTACCCGCTGTTGGGCATTGCCCTCCTGCTCCTGTTCGCCCTGCCGAGTCTGCATCGGCTGGGGCTCGGACTGCGCAGTCTGTGGGACTTTGAACCGGTGCGCTATGCCGTTCCCGGCATGGCGCTGTGTGCGGCGGCATTGCACGCACTGCTTTCGCTGGCGGCGGTCGGGGGCGGCGCGCCGGTGCCCCTGTACTGCGGGGCGGCGCTGTTCCTGCTGATGCTGACCTGCGTCTGCGATCTGCTTGCTCTGCTTGCCGAATGGCGCAGCTTCCGTATCGTGTCCTCCGGGCGTGCCCGGACTGTCATCACGCTGCTGTCGGCACCGGGTATGCGGCAGAGCGACCGAACGGACGACCTCGGGCTTGCCGATACCGTCGGGCAGACCGATGCCCGCCGGGATACCCTGCTGACCCTGCGGCTCTGCCGCACCGCCGGCGTTCCCAACTTCTTCGCGCTTGCCAACCGGTACAGCGGCAGTCTGTCCCATTTGAACTACCTCATGCCCGCCGCTATGCTGATGGCAATCGCCGCCGCCGGCACCTCCATGCTGTTGGGCGGCTCCCTGCTTCACGATGCCCTGCCGCGCTGTACGGCGGCGTACCTTGCCTGCCTGCCCGGTGCCTTCCTGCTGTCGGTTATCCTGCCGTTTGCGATTGGGAACCGTGCGCTGAGCCGGGAGGGCTGTGCCCTGCTCGGGGAGGCAACGCCGGAGCGGTATGCCCCCGTGGGGCTTGCCGGACGGCGGGCGGCAAAGCGTCCGGCACATACCCACATGATCCTGCCGGATGGGTTTGCCCTGTCCCCGATTCTGCCGAACGAGATTACCGTGCGGGACGACAGCCGCGCGGACGAGTGGCTGGCTATGGCGCACAGGCTGTTTGCACTTTTGGACTGCCCGCTGGCTGGCTTCGGCACCCCGCCTCCCCGCGAGGAGCTGGACGCCCTGCGCCTTGAGCCGACAGAGAGAGGTACGGACTTTCTCCGCCTGTACATGACCGATACGAGGTCGGGCGGCACGGTCGAGGTTATGCTCGGCTCCTATGAGGCGCTGGCGCCGCTCGGCGTCCGCCTGCCCCCCCGCGAGGCGGAGTCGTCCTACCGGAAGACTCCCGATGCACAGGTACTGTATCTGGCGTTCGACCGCCGCTTCCGGTTGGCGTGTGCCTGCGGTCTGCACATTGAGCCGCTGTTTCGGCAGATGACGGAGCGCCTGCAGGCGCTGGGCTGTCGCGTGTCGGTGCTGTCCTATGATCCGCTGGCGGGGTCCTCCCCGCTGTTTACGGAGGAGGGGGAGGATCTGCACGTCGGGCTGTTCCGTCCCCGGCGGTACAGCCGCCTGTATGCTCCCCGTTCCGGCGGCATCGTGTCGGTGCGGGACGGGCTGGATATCCTGCGCGGCTACTTTGCCTGCTGCCGTATCCGTACCGCCAACCGGCTGGGCGTTCTGCTTGGCTGGCTGTGGGTGATTGCGGCAGGCGGACTGACGGTCGCCTCACCTGCCATCGGGCTTCCCGCGGACGCTCTGCCGCTGCTCTGCTGTCTTTGGTATGCCGTGACTGCCGGGCTCTCCTGCCTGCCGGCACTGCTGTGCGTCCGGCGCGCGGCGCCCGGAAAAAGGGGCGCGCACGGCGGTAAAGCGGCGCCCGCCCGCAACGATACATAAGGAGGTTTCCCCTTTTCCATGAATCAGAACGAAAAACGCATGATCCTGACCTCGGTACAGAAACCCGGACGCTACGCCGGGGGTGAGTACGGGCAGGTCATCAAGGACAGGGCGGCGGTCAGTGCGCGGTTCGCCTTCTGCTTCCCCGACACCTACGAGATCGGTATGTCCAATCTCGGCGTCCGCATCCTGTACCACTGCCTGAACCTGCACGAGCGCATCTGGTGCGAGCGTGTCTATGACCCGTGGGTGGATATGCAGGAAAAGATGAAGGAGTACGACCTGCCGCTGACGGCGGTGGAAAGCGGCGATCCGCTGTCGGTGTTCGACTTCATCGGCTTTACCTTGCAGTATGAGATGAGCTACACCAACGTGCTGAATATGCTGGAGCTGGGACGCGTCCCGATCTGGGCGCGCGAGCGCGGCGAGCATGACCCGCTGGTGATCGGCGGCGGTCCCTGCTCCTATAACCCGGAGCCGGTCGCGGACTTCTTCGACCTGTTCAACATCGGTGAGGGCGAGGAAATGCTTCCGGAGATCGTGGAGCTGTATATCGCCATGCGGGACGAGGGCAGCTACACGCGCGCGGCGTTCCTGCACCGCGCCGCCGCCACGATTCCCGGCGTGTACGTGCCGTCGCTGTATGACGTGACCTACAATGAGGACGGCACCGTCCGTGCCTACACGCCCCGCTACCCGGATGTACCGGCTGTTGTGACCAAGCGCATCGTGACCGACCTGGACAAAGGGCTGTACCCGGAGCAGGTGGTCATGCCCTACATTGAAACGGTGCAGGATCGCATCACGGTGGAGGTGGGGCGCGGGTGTATCCGCGGCTGCCGCTTCTGCCAAGCGGGCATGACCTATCGCCCGGTGCGCGAAAAAACGCCGGACGTCATCAACTGTCAGGCGCGCGCCATTTTTGATACATCGGGCTATGAGGAGCTGTCGCTGTCCTCGCTGTCCATCAGCGATTATACCCGCATTGACGAGCTGACCGACAAGCTGCTTGCCTGGACGAACCCCAACATGGTCAGCCTGTCCCTGCCGTCCCTGCGCGCCGACTCCTTCACCAAGGAGCTGATGGATAAGGTTGCCTCCATCCGGGCATCCTCCATCACCTTCGCGCCGGAGGCGGGCAGTCAGCGCCTGCGGGATGTCATCAACAAGAATCTGTATGAGCAGGATCTGATGCGTGCGGTCAACGTCGCGTTTGATGCGGGCAAGACGCAGGTCAAGCTGTACTTCATGCAGGGACACCCGACCGAGACGGATGAGGATCTTGCCGAGATTCCGGAGCTGGCACATCGGGTGGTCAGCGAGTTCTATAAGAATCCCAACCGCCCGCGCGGACGCCAGCCGCAGGTGACGATCAGCGTGTCGCCCTTTATCCCCAAGCCCTTCACCGCGTTCCAGTGGGAGCCGCAGGATACGCTGGAGGAAATGCTGCGCAAGCAGGAGTATGTCGGCTCCTGCGTCAGGGATCGCAAGGTCAAGTACAATCACCACGATGCGCGCACCTGCGTCATTGAAGCGGTGCTGGCGCGCGGCGACCGCCGCCTGTCCGCCGCCCTGTATGAGGCGTGCCGCCGGGGCTTCCGGTTTGATGCGTGGAGCGAGTATTTTGACTACGACAAATGGATGGAAGTCTTTGCCGCCGTCGGCATAGACCCCGCCTTTTACGCCAACCGCCGCTTCGGGTTGGACGAGGTGTTGCCGTGGGATGTCATTGACTGCGGCGTGACCAAAGCCTTTCTCAAGCGCGAGCGGGCGAAGGCGTTTGAGGGCGTCACCACGCCCAACTGCCGCGAAAAATGCGCCGGATGCGGCGCCAACAGACTGGGAGGTGTGCGGTCATGCTGTCCGAAAAAAGAGTGAGCCGTCCGGTCTCCAAGTTTGACCGCCCGCTTCTGCCGGAACCGATGACATACAGGGTGGTGTTCTCCAAGGTGGGGAACCTGCAGTTCTTCTCGCACCTGGATCTGCAACGCACGTGGCAGCGGGTGCTGGTACGCGCCTCGATCCCCATGTGGTACACGCAGGGATTCAACCCGCACAGCAAGATTGTATTCGGTATTCCACTGTCGGTTGGCACCGAGGGAACGCACGAGATGGTGGATCTGCGCATCGACCGAGCCATCACGCCCGACGAAATGCGCGACCAACTGAACGCCGAGTTGACCGATGAGATGCAGGTGTCCGCGGTGTATATTCCCACGACCGCTTTCTCGGATATCGCCTATGCGACCTATACCGTGACCGTTTCCGATCCCTCTGCCGCGTCGGTTGGCGCGGATGCGGTGGAGGCGCTGTTCGCACCGGGCGCCGCGCCCATCCTGATGACCAAACGCACCAAATCCGGCGACCGGGAGATGGACATCCTGCCGCTCATCCGGGAAATACACGCCGCACGCGAGGCGGACGGCACGCTGATCCTCCACGCAACGCTGGCAGCCGGCGGGAGCGCCAACCTCAGCCCGGAGTTTCTCGTTGCCGCTTTGCGGGAAAAGCTGGGGATGCTGACGGACACGGAGCATCCCGACGTCTGCTGGTACCGCATCCTGCGCACCGGCTTTCTCTGTGCGGACGGAAGCGAATTCCGATAGGAAAATACAGGGGGACTTCCTGATAAAGTCCCCCTGTATCCCACTTATGTGCCCTTACTCTGCCGCCCGTGACCCGAGCGTGCTGTAGCCCGTCCAGGTGGACAGATCCAGCACGCCGTCCCCGTCCGCCTCGGCGGTGCCGCCCTGCACCAGTGTGTAGGTCGCGCCGGAGGTCAGTGCGGCGGAGCTGAATACGATTGAGCTGATGACCTTCGGCAGGCGGTAGCCGCAGAGCAGGTTCCCGTCGGCATCGCACAGCCCGATCAGCGTGCCTGCCGCGACCGAGGAGCGGAAGGCACCGTCGAACACCGCCTGCCCGGAGCCTGTTGCTGTTTCCGCCATGCCGCTGGAACCGACTGCCAGCAGGGTTCCGCCGGAGATGGTCATACTGCAGTTCCCGTCGCCGTAGTCGATGGCGCCGTTTCCGTTGTCGGTGGGACCGAATACCAGCAGGGTGCCGCCCGTCATGACGATGTTCCCGTTGGAGTCGATGCCGTCTCCGGATGCATACACCGCCGTGTAGCCGCCGCTGACTGTCAGGAGCGGCGTGAGGGTGTCCGTGACCGTGCCGCCGGCGGTCTGCCCGTCCGCGGTTCCGCCGGATCGTCCGCCGGGACGTCCGCCCCCGCCGAGCCCACCGGGGCGCCCGCCGCCCATACTGCTGCCACCGCCGCTTGAGGCGTTGATGCCGTCATCCGAGGCAGTGATGCGCGTTCTGCCGCCGCTGACCGTGATCTGTGCCGCTTCCAGCCCCTCATAGCTTTGCGCGATTTCCAGACTGCCGTCGCTCAGCGTCAGCACCCGGTCGGCGTGCACGCCGTCGTCCCCGGAGCGGATGTACGCCTCGCCGTCCTGCAGAAGCACCGTGTCGTCCGCGTGGATGCCGTCATCCGCCGCCGTGACGGTCAGCTTGCCGCCTGCAAGCGTGACGGTACCAGCCGCCTTCAGCCCCTTGGCACTGATGGAGGGCTTGCTGCTGTTTCCGTCCCCGCCCATACCGCCGGGACGTCCGCCGCCGAAACCGCCCATACCGCCCATGCCGCCGGAGCCGCTCTGCACGCTGTCCGTGCCGGCATTGCCGGTATCGGTCAGCGCCTTGCCGCCCGCGTCCAGCGCGGTGATGACCAGCGTGCCGCCGCTCACGGTCAGGTCGGTGGCGGCGCTGATGCCGTCCCCGATGGCAGTGATGTACAGACTGCCGCCGCTGACGGACACCCAGCCCTTCCCGTCCTTCTCTGTCTGGGCGGATTTCAGACCGTCGCCCTCCCCGGTGACGGTCAGAGTCACGGTGCCGCCGGTCATTTCCACCGAATCGTTGCCGCGCATCGCCGTGCCGGGACTGGTCACGATCAGCGTGCCGCCCGTGATCTCCAGGTCATCCTTGGTGTTGATGCCCTTGTCGGCGTTGCCCGTGATGCGCAGGGTGCCCTTGCCGTCCAGCCGGAGGTCGTCGCAGGCATACACGCAGGCGTTGGGGTATACCTCCCCCTCGGTCTGCTCTGCATCCTCCACGATATACCCACTGCCGTCCGAGAGCAGATTGACCGACCCCGCCGCCGTGTAGAGGACAGTCTTTTTGGGCGAGCTGCGGACGAATACGGCGGGACCGGTCGAGCAGGCGACCGACACGCCGTTCAGCACCAGCCGGACCTTTTCGGTATCCGCCGTGGCATCCGCCGTGGCACCCGCCGTGGCTACAATCAGCTGCCCGTCCGCAAGATCACCGCTGATGAGGTAAGTGCCGGCGGACGTGAAGGTCACGACAGAACCGGATACGCTGACGCCGCTGCCGCTGACGGTCGCGCCGTCGCCGGTCAGCGTGACAACTGCGGTTACCGACGCGGCGTCATAGCTGCCGGTCTGTGCCACGGAAGCCTCCCCGGCGTCCGGAGCCGTGTCCGGCGTAACCAGCGAGCCGTCCGGGAGCCTGATGTCCTCCCCCGTACCGCCCGTTCCGTTTTCGATGACAGGCAGGTCGTTCCGCTGCCCGCAGCCGGCAAGGCTTCCCGCCGCCAGCGCGAGCGCCAGCAGGATCACGCCTGCACGCCCGCTCCCTGTATGATGCCCCCGACACGTCTGTTCCATACTCCGTACCTCCTCTGCCCCTCCGGCTGTTCCGGGATGAGGGCAGTATACACCGCTGCCGTGACAGGGCACCGCGCATTCCATTAAAAATTCAAGAATATTGTGTGACGGAACCGGGACAGCCCGGTCGGGAAAGCCGTCACCCGGAAGGAAAACCGCATGAAACTTACCTTAGTTGCGACCTGTATGTTCGGTCTGGAAAAGCAGGTCGGAGAGGAGATCGACGCCCTCGGTCTGCACCGTCTGGAAACGATGGACGGGCGCGTCACGTTTGAGGGGGAGGAAGCCGACGTAGCCCGCGCCAACCTGTCCCTGCGCTGTGCCGAGCGGGTGTTCATCCGGCTGGGCTACTTCCCGGCGCACAGTTTCACCGAGCTGTTCGACGGCACCAACGCTCTCCCGTGGGAGGAGTGGATCGGGCGGGAGGATGCTTTCCCGGTCAAGGGGCACTCCATCCGCTCGGCGCTGACCTCCATTCCGGACTGCCAGAGCATAGTCAAGAAGGCGGTTGTGGAGCGCCTGAAGCGCCGCTACCGCGTGGACTGGTTCCGGGAGACCGGCGTGAAGTATCAGATAGAGTTCTTCCTCTTCAAGGATATGGCGGCGCTGATGCTGGATACCAGCGGCACGGCACTGCACAAGCGCGGCTACCGCCCCGCCGCCGGTGCCGCCCCGCTCCGGGAGACGCTTGCCGCCGCCATTGCCCTGACTGCCCGCCCGCGCGAGGACACGCTGCTCTGGGATCCGTTCTGCGGCTCCGGCACCATTGCCATCGAGGCGGCGATGATTGCCACCGGGCGCGCGCCCGGACTGGGGCGCCGTTTTGCCGGGGAGGACTTCCCCTGCCTGCCGCACAGGCTATGGGAGGACGCGCGGGAGGCGGCGCGCGCGGCGGTGCGCACCGACAGCCGCTTTGAGGCGTATGCCTCGGACATTGACGAGGAGATTCTGGATACGGTCTACGAGAACGCCCTGCGTGCGGGGGTGGAACAGCACCTGAATATCTTTCAGGCGGACGCGCGGCAAATCCGGCGGCTGGACAGGCGCGGGACGGTGCTGTGCAATCCGCCCTACGGCGAGCGCATGGGGGAACGGGACGAGATCGAGACGCTGTACCGTCAGCTCGGCAGGGTGTTCCCGGCGCTGTACCCGTGGCAGGTGTACATTCTGACCTCCCACCCCCGCTTTGAGCGCCTGTACGGTCAGCCTGCCGACCGCGTGCGGCGGCTGTACAACGGCATGATTCCCTGTTACCTGTACGAATACTTCAAGCCCGTGGCGGCGCGGACGCCCAAATCGGCACCACCGCCGCGCGGATAACGGAACCGGCACACCGGAACCGGAAAGGAGGCAACGGCTATGCGCATCGGGCACCACCGCCCGCTGTTCTGTCTGTGCGCCGTCTGGATGCTGGCGGCGGGACTCGGCTGTGTGCTTTCCGGCTTTGACGGGCACCGGATGCTTCCTGCCGGCGCGGTCTGCGCCGGGCTTGCCGCAGGTGTGCTGTCCGTCTGCCTGCTCCTGCGTCTCCTCCGGCGGATCACAGCCCGCCGCGCACGCGCTGTCGGGCTTGCCCTGCTGTGCGCCGGGCTGTCGCTCCTCAACAGCGGCGCGTACTTTTCCGGGCAGGTCACGCCGGATTCCTTCCCCGGACTTCCGGCGGACTCCGGCATCCCGGCGTCTGACGGTGCCGGGGAGGATGCCCCCGACCTGCCGGACGCGGCGGATGCTCCGGTGTGGGAGGTGCGCGCCGTGGTCGCCGAACGGCTGGGCGGAGGCAGTCAGATCACCGGCTACGGTCTGATCCTGCGCACGGTGCAGGGGGAACCGGTCGGGAGTGCCCTGCGCCCCGTCCGCGCTTACCTGCTCTGCACCTACGCCGCGAATCTTCAGCCGGGCTATGAGATTCTCCTGCGCGCGCAGGCAGTCACGCCGGAGGACGCCGCCGGGGAGTCGGCGGTTTCCCTCCGGGGCGACGGCTATGCGCTGGGGCTTCTGTCCGGCAGGGAGGACGACTGCACGGTTACGGCGGAGAGCACCGATCTGCTCCCGATCCGGCTCGGCAATCTGCGGCGGCGTCTGGCGGCACGGTTGGAGGCGGCGGTGGGTACGGACGGACTGGGACTGCCGTCCGCGCTCCTGCTGGGTGACCGGACCGCCCTGTCCCCGACTTTGCGCCGGGATTTTTCCCGCGCCGGGGTGTCGCATCTGCTGGCTGTCAGCGGACTGCACCTGACACTGCTGTTCGGTATGCTGGCGTTGCTGCTCCGTTTTCTGCGCCTGCCGCGTCGGGTGCGCGCCGTGCTGCTGACGCTTGCCGCCGCCGGCTACCTTGCGCTGTTGGGATTCCCGCCGTCCGCGACCCGCGCCGCCGTGATGCTGGGGTTCGTGTACCTGTCGTGGCTGTGCGCGGCGTCTGCCGATCCGCTGACCTCACTGGGGCTGGCTGGCGCCCTGATCCTTGGCTTTTCCCCCTGCGCCGTGGCGGATGCCGGATTCTGGATGTCCTTTTCCGCGACGCTGGGGCTTCTGACGGTTCCGGCTGCTCTGCGGGATCCGGACAGACACCGGCGTGCCCCGCGCCGGCGTGCCCTGCGCGTCCTGACTGCGCGGGCGTCTGCCGTACCGCTGGGGCTTTTCGCTGGACTTGTTGCCATGACCTTTTCGCTGTGGATCACCTCGCTCACGGTCGGTACGGTGAGCCTGTGGTCGCCGCTTGCCACGCTGCTGCTGACGCCGCTGTGCGGGTTCGTGCTTGCCGCATCGCTGTTCGCACTGCCGCTGGCGGGGCAGTGGGTTGGCGGGACCGTATTGCTCCCGGCATTGCGGCGCGTCTGCGGCTGGATGGGCGGATGCGCCGCATGGCTGGGCAAGCCGACCGGCGCGGTGCTTTCCCTGGAGCAGCCGCGGACGGGAGGTGCTATCCGTGCGGTCATCCTTGCCGTGACGCTGTACCTGTTGCTGTGGCTGTTTCTGAATCTGCCGCGGCGGATGCGCGGTCCGGCACTGCTCCCGGTGGCGGGCGGCTGGGTGGCGGTTCTGTTGCTGGTGTGCCTGCCCGCGCGGGTATATCCGGGGGAGGTGCTGACTTCCTATATCCGCCCCACGGCGTCCTCTGAGGCGTTGGTGCTGGCGCGCGGGCAGGAGGCTGTCATCTGCGATCTGACGGACGGAAGCCGCACTGCCCTGAATGCGGCACTGGACGAGGCTGGTTCACTCGGTGCGACCGAAGTGTCCGCCCTGATGCTGACCCACTTCCATACGCGCACGGCGGGCGCACTGCATCGTGCCTTCGCGGCGGCGACCGTGCGTGCGCTGTGGCTCCCCCGCCCGACGGTGCCGGAGGATTATTACCGGATGCTGTCCTGCCTGTATGAGGCGCGGCGGCAGGGTGTTCCCGTGTATCTCTACGAGCCGGGCGATACGCTGACTGCCTTTGATTCCGGTGGCGGCGGGATTTCGCTGACCCTGTATACCGACCGGCTGGAGCGTTCCGTACAGCCTGTCCTGCTTCTGCACGCCGCAGGGCAGGGCAGTGCGCTGACCTTCTGCGGCGGCGCGGTTTTTGAATCCGACCTTGCCGGCATCGCCCGCACCCTTGCGGCGGACAGTGACCTGGTCATCTACGGTGCGCACGGGCCCAAGATACGGGAGCCGTTCCCCTGCACGCCGTCTGACCGCACGCGTTTTGTCTGCTTCGCCGCCCCCTCGGTCGCCGCTTTTCTTGATCCCGACACCCTCCCTCCTTCCCCGCCCCGCATGGGGATCGGCGGCGTCCGCCTGATTCTCCGCATGGGGGAAGGAGCAGCGCCGGGGGACTCTTGAAAGAGTCCTCCAGGTCCCCCAGAACTTTTCTCGAATGTATGATCGGAGGAGCCACGGCTCATGCCTACTTCCGGGGAAAAACTCTACCGGATGCGGCG
>ENA-UOJT01001235-UOJT01001235.1-human-gut-metagenome-genome-assembly--contig:-C15-NODE-1235-length-17163-cov-8.950549_pt1 | contig 17163 bp, 8 predicted proteins | sample MGYA00242357_ERZ723904 | MGnify/ENA metagenome assembly ERZ723904 | reverse complement strand
GAGGCGGGAAATGAATTATTAAAGTTTTATGCTGTCACCAATACCAACCTATGCCTATAGAAGCCGGATAGAGTTCGGGTCCTTTATTCTTTTCAAACAGAGAAGTGAGAGCGAAACGGGCATTGAATCCCAAGCAACCATAACCGGCCTGTAGCAGCAGATTCATGCCAAGCGGATGGGTATTCAGCTTGCTACTCAAAGTATGTTTCTTATCATCATATTTGGCTCTGGATTTAACCCCTACACGCCATTCCACTTCCGGACCAGCGGCAATGAAAGCACGGCGACTGCCGAATTTGGTTTGCCATTCCAGACTGACAGGCAGACGGAAAGCCCAATAGCGCAGCCAGCTCTTTTGGTAATCCACATCTTCGGCTTGCCGGCAAACGGTGATGCCGTCTACTTTCTCAAAGCCGTAATTGTCATCCAATTTATAGACGATACGTGCTAAACCGAGGGTGGTGGTCAATCCCCAATGATTGTTACGGGTTATGGCAACTCCGGTATTAAACAGATTGATACCCCATTCCCAGGATTTCGAGCCAAGCTGAGGTACTTTGGCAGAGTACTGAAATGTATTGCTTGCCAGTTTGTTAAAGCCGAAGTAGATGGCAGGGTAGTGAGGATCAAAGCGGTAATAGCCTTTTTTCTTCTTCACGAAAGGTACGGAAACCGTTGTGGTTCGTTCAATGCTGCGGCCGTCCAGATACACACCTTCAAATACCTGGGTGTTTTCGATGGTGTCATTGTCGGCTTTTGCCTCATACATTTTCACTTTGATTTTGCCATCATGTTCTTTAATGATGATCTTCCGTCCGTTGAGATAGAGAGTTGTATCTTGCGGGATGCTTTCTTGTGCCACGACTGTCATGGAAGTCATGATAAGGAATAAAAAGAAAATTCGTTTCATAAGTTTTATTATTTGTGATTTATAAATTTCAGAATTAGTCTTTGCTGAATATCAGTGTAACAAGGTCGTCACTGTCTATTTCGCCTTCGATATAGATAAGTGTGGCTTCTCCTTTCTTGCCGAGCCGGAATAGTATGAAGCGGTTTATTTTATCTTTTACCGGAGGCAACTGGTAGTATCCCGATTGAATATGCCCGTCTGTCACCACTTCTTTTATTTTCCTGGCATGTTCCCGGTCGGATTCCAGACACCGGTAGATGTCCGGTAATGCCTTTTCTGCCTTTGTCAGTTTCAGGCTTTGGTAATGGGTGATGTCCCAATTCTTGGATAACATCTTGGACAGTTCCACGTAAGTGGCCCCTTTCTCATTGCCGTATTTCTGAAATACGGATGCTATTTGCAGCCCTTTCTGGGCGTACATGCCGGTACTGAACAAGAGCAGCAGGCAGCATAGCAGGGTATGAGTGAACTTTTTCATAATTGTATCTATTAGTTCTTTTTATTATTCAAACATCAGATCAAGCACTTCATCTTCCGTAGTTCGCATATCTCGGAAAGCAGCAAGGGCTTGTTCATGCACCAGGTTTGCATCCGTGTATTGCTTGCCGTCGATAATGACGTAATTTTCCGGAGTGGGGTGAAGGTATCGCTGCGTACCGGCAATGCCGATCACTAATAAAATTCCGGCTGCTATTCCTCCCGCTGTGTAAATAAAGCGACGGCGGAAGGAAGGCTTTTTAACAGGAGCACTTTCTTGCCGGAATGCTTTTGCTTCCTGATCCAGGCAGACAAACAAGGGACGATATACTTGTAACGATTCCGGTACATTTTCTTGCGTGAAGAAACTGCGTAATTCGCGTTCTTCCTCACATGAGGTCTGTCCTTCGAAATAGCGGTCTATTAATTCTTCTATCTTCATACTTGTTTCCTCCTTATTTTTTCTTGTACGGTTTGCAGGTAAATTTCTCTCACTTTTTTTCGCGCTCTCGACAGGTTACTTCGGATGGCTTCCGGATTACAGCCTGTGATGTCGGCGATCTCTTCCGTTTCATACTCCTCGATGTCTTTCATCCGCATGATGGTGCGCTGCAAGGTAGGCAATGAATTAATAATTTCATGCATCAGACGGATTTCGTCTTTTATCTCAAGCAACCGTTCCGGTGTTCCACCGGGAGTGGCATCCTGTACATACTCTAACGGTACGCTGGCGGTATGCCTGGTGCGCCACATATCCATGCAGAGATTATGTGTCATAGTCATGGCGAATGCTTCAATGTTGCGGTACTGTTCCAGTTCAAGTCTTTTGTTCCATAGCTTGAGCAGGACTTCTTGTACGGCATCTTCTGCATCGTCCGGACTTTCGGTCAACTTCCGCGCATAATTCAATAGCTTATTGCGGAGGGGTAGAACGGATATTTTAAATTGTTTGAGTTCCATTTACATTACTAAGACGAACGTGTAAAGCGAACGTGACATCAAAAATAAAAAAAAGTGTTGCACAAAGCAATTTTTGGTTTTGCTTTGGCAACACTTACCATTTGGAGAGAATCTGAACTACTTGAGTGATTCCATATCACTTCATGCAATTATAAGGTCAACCGGACAGAGACTATGCTGTTACCGGACAACAGTACATATACCCCCTCGCCAGATTCCAGCATCTCAGTACTGATAACTTCCATATTTTTGTTTTCATTGGTTTCAACGGCATTTGCACGCTTCATTCCTGCCAACGGTATTTCTATACACTGGGTGGCTCCGGTGAAATTCAGCAATACAACCGTTACTTCATTTCCTGTTTCATTGATGTAGGCTGTGGCACATATTCCTGTATTATTCGTGACAGCTTTAATACGGGTAGTACCTGTGGCGTACTGCGCGTAATGGGCCATGATGTAACCATTCTTAGCAATTTCACCTTCACCCACCGGGCTGCGCTTGTCATTATCGCCCATCAATCCATAGAAGCGCTTTAAATACCAGTATACGTATGCACTGCAATAGCCCTCCATACACATGTGGATTTCTTTGCCAAGATGGTTGAGGCAGTATTGCCACTTTTGGAATTCCCATGCTGACGGATCATCTGATTTTTCTCCGTCATTAAAGAGATGTTCCGTCATCCACCAGGTCTTTCCATGGATGCGAGGGTAGAGACCGCAGATGTAATCGTGACGATTTTTGACGTATCCATTATCCAGGTCTGTAAAACCTTGATAAAGGTGTCCTGCAATAATATCGGTCTGTGCAAATGCTCCGGCATCATTGATGATCGGATCCGTGTATTCGGGTGGTGTACCACATGCTTCGGGAGACATCAGTCTGACTCCGGTTTCACGGATTTTGGCACCGTATTGCTTCACAAAATCTACCACTTCCTGAGGAGTCCAATAAGTAAAGTCCATATCCGGTTCATTCTGAACAGATATGGCATAAAGATCTACTCCATTCTGTTTCATGAAATTGATGTAACGGATAAGATGATCGGCGTATGCTCCATAGTTCTCCTTTTTGAGATGTTTTACTTCTTTGCCGTTCACCTTGATTTGTTCGGAGAGAGCATCTGTACAGTCCCACGGACATGCAAAAACTATTGCTCCATTGGCCTGTGCCGCTTTAGCCGCTTCTACATCAGCATTCCAATCAGATTCGTTGGGATAAACCATTAGGCGAAGGATGGAGTAGCCCAATCCGCCTTCACCATACATTTGGTCTAATTGTCGGGCAGAAATGAGGTTTCCGCCACACCAAATTTTAGGATTGTACATTCCACCGAATCCTGCTATCGGCTGATATTTTACTGTAGGGTCAATATTAAGTGTAACAGACTTGAACGCCGGTTCCTGTTCTATCAATAGATCAGTAGTCTGCTTGTTGGTTAGGTCAGTAATGTGAATAGTCTGTGTACGTTGTTTCATTGAAGCGTTAGCATTGCAAACCACTTGAATTTTTGTGTACTGCTTTTCTCCATCACTGCTTCCACCTGACATCGGAGTTATACTTTTTACAATATCTCCCTGTTTGAAGGTTATCTCCCAGGAGGTTTTTGCCCATTCTATAACGACCTCTGTCTGGTTTTCACCGGCACTCACTGTAATTGACTTTTTTAGGAAGAGCGCATATGCGCCCTTCCCGTTATCATCAGTCTCCGCATTATTATTATCAGAGCATGCCCAACATGACATTCCCATCAGAAAAATGCATAGATTTCTAATAAATAGTTTCATTATACTTCGGGTTATTTCAATCCTTCAACTATTCCTTCATACATTCCATTTCGATTGTATCCCGAAGTCCAGGGGCAAATCTTGTTACCGGTACTGGTTTCGGTCATACTTGAAATGGATATGCCATATTGCTTGTCCGATGCGATAGTTTTCCGATATTCTTTCATGATGAAAGCTATGTAGTTGGCTGCGGCACTCCGTTCATCGGCGGTCAGTTTACTGGTCTGGATGAACTTACCCTCTGTATCTTCCACCATCATGCTGAGGTCGGATACACGTATCAGTTTACCGGTCTGTGCCAGCTTGTCGAACAATTCGGAAATCATCTCTTCATTGGCTTTCTGAGAAGTGGCATCTTTGGAATAAACCGCATGAAGAAGGATGTTGTATCCGTCAATACGGGTTACATCATCTGCTTCCCAGGATTTTACCAATGCGATCAATTCATCGGCTTTCTGTCCCATCTCATCAGATTGATTGAAAGTATTGCTAACGAAGAGGTTGAGATCAATTTTTGCTGTGTCACGTGCTTGTTTTACGGCTGTACGTGCATATTCTACTTCGCCTAAATATTCACCCCAGTTGAAGGTGTTGGCATCCATGGTTTTGTCAAGTGGTTCGCCTACAATATTCCATACTTTTACAGATTCACCACCGGCATTTACTATACCACCGATCCATTTATTCATCTCTTCAGTGAAGATATTCTTTTTCTCTTCCGGAGTTTTCTCGATGATGGTATCATCGGCCTTCCAGTGGAGGTTGATATTATCGATGTAAGCATGCCACTCACCCGAGCCTGAACCTACGGCCAGCTCTATCTCGGTCAGATCTTTCATGGAATTGGGTATAGCGATTTTTCCCTTACCTGTTTCTTCACCTTCTTTCAGGAATGTGATATAAATCTTGTCTCGTCCCCATTTGTTAGCTTCACAACCGAAGTTGAACGGTCCTTGGCCGCAGTTGAATTCTTGTCCATTAATCACTACCCGCATGCCGTCGCCCCAGCCACCTTTACCATCTATCAGGTACATGTCGAGAGAAAGACCTATGTAGTCACCTAACGTTCTTCCGTTTTGCAATTTTACTGTGAATTTAGGATAAGATCTATTGCAAGGGGTAGCAGCTGTACCTACGTGTAATACTTTACCACTGCCTTCAGGATCATTTTCTACAACGGAAGAGTTTCCGTTAGTCATCGGATAAGACGTTCCAAGTTCATCTTTTTCAAAGTCAATTTTAGTAACACCTGTTCCGGGAAGCTCATAATTCATCACGATGTTATCGAGAAAATATTGTGCTCCTCCAGAAGCGGAACCAACGGCAAGCTCAAATTCAGTAAGTCCTTTCATTTCATCCGGCAATATGAAGCCTGGAGCTGTAGCGCTATTTAAGCTGATGACCGCTCCACGATTCCAAGTGTTGGGATTACAACCAAAAGTTTTAGCATTCATACCAACGTTGAACTCTTTTCCATTAATAAAGACTCTCATACCTGCTCCATATATACCGTCTTCGTTTACAATACGCATATCAATGGTCAGATTGACGTAATCGCCCAGTTTTCGACCTTCCGGTAACTTGACGTTGAACTTAGGATGTGAATAGGCAGCTTTGTTGTCATCGGTACCTACATGCAGTGCTTTGCCACTCTTCCCATCCGGATCGTTTTCCACCACAGCCAGACTTCCCCCGGTCATACCATAAGCTGTGCCGAGTTCATCATTCTCGAAGTCACAAATCACAGTTTTGCCTTTCTCGGGTACGAAGGGGATAATAATGGGCTGTATCAGTTCATTATAGTAAGCGGTGCGTTGTCCTTGGTTGGAACAGAGCGTACCACCATAAAGCGTTATGTCCGTTCCTTTGACAGCATCAGATACTAATTGCATTCCGCCAAAATCGAAGGAACCATCCTCTTTCAATGAATTGACAGGTGTGAAGGAACCGCCAATATCTATACCATCAAAATTACTAAGTATGGTGCTGTAAGCAATGTCTTTTTTTAAAAAGTCTGTTGCAGACAAGTTTGCCGTAAACTTGAATGGTGAACCGGCATCGCGGGTAATGTACGATTTCAGCAAATCAAAGCTGGCCAGGTATTCGCTGTTGGCCACTTCTTCAGGCTTTTCTACCTGAAGGTTGCAGTCATACTTATCGGTGCATGCCATAACCGTTGCACACATCATGGCAATACCGATTATCTTATGATTAAAGTATTTCATGTTTTCTTTGTTTAAACGTTTATACCAGATAATGCTATCTTATTTCTATCTCGAATGACTTGCCACCTTGTACGGCACGACTGCTTAACACCAACGTATCTTTGGTGGCGTACTGCATGTTTTTGGTTTTAAAGTCAATTGTATAGTCCAGATAGATAGCATTACGATCTTTACCGCCAAGGCTGTTCTTTTCGCCCTTCTTCACAAATTTACCGGTACCGGAAATGATAAGATCATCGGAAGTACTACCTACTGTGCAATTACCATCTTCGGTAAAAGTCAAGCTGAGGTTGTAATTGAAAAGATTACCTTGCGCGTCCTTGGTTGATAAGGATAGAATATTGTCTTTCAGGCTTTCAGTTGTAATATTTACTTTCTCATCCTTCTCTACATATTGCTGGTGGCGTACCAATTGCGAAGAAACACCGTTTATCACAGCTTGATCCACTCCACGACGCAGGTATTCACCATGCCAGGGATTGACATACTTTACAGCATAAAGTACAAAATTCTTGGGTTGTACACTCCAGTCGCCACTATTTGTCAACATGGGGTTTGCTACGACTGCCTTACCCTGAAGGATGGAGTCTGCACCTTGTACGCCTGTCATCTTCAGAGGAATCACGTAATAATTATCAAGAGTCTTTTTATCAGCAAAGAATGCATCGGTAAACTGTACCTCCACACCACCTATAACTTCACCCTTGGGAATATTGATCTGGTTGGCGGCCAGGGTGTAGTAGGAGGTAGGCATAGGGGTAACAGGAGTGTTACTTCCTTTGAAATAGAGGTTTTCGCAAAGCGATTCATCTACCTGAGTATCAATAATTACATTCTTGCGGTTGGTATAACCACCACCCCAAGCTGCTTTAATGGATACTTTGTGCTGATTATCCAAAGAGTTATCGAGGAATTCGTCTTCTCCCAATTCAATGGTACGCAAACCATATTGATTGGCAAAATATACAGTTTGATAATCGAAGTCGGAGAATTCATTGTCAGAGCTTTCGCACGCGGTGAAAGACAAGAGTAATGAAGCCAGTCCGATATATGCTAATTTCTTTTTCATATCATGCTATTTTATTAATAGTGTTCACAATTTTGTTTATTTCCATCCTTTATTCTGGATGAGGTTGCTGTACTTTAATATCTCAGAGTTTGGGATAGGACAACAGTACATGTAGTCTTCATACGAACGTTCTTCCACGGTTATCTTCTGATAACTGTTACCATTCCAGCTAATGCCATATACCGGTTCGTTCAGGTTGGCTTTCCAGCGACGGAGATCCCAAAAACGGAATCCTTCGAAGCAGAGTTCCAGTCGACGTTCATTGCGGATCAGTTCACGCATCTGTTCTTTACTGGCAGCGCATGCTTCCAGATAGGCATCATTGGTACCACCTATGCCGGCACGTTTCCGGATGGCTTTGATTACATCGTAAGCGGAGTAATCTCTGCCGTTGGCGTTTTTCGGTCCCCAAGCTTCATTGGCTGCCTCAGCATAATTCAGGTACATTTCAGTATAACGGATACGGGGTGTGTAATGCGGCTGTTTGGAAATGGATGCCGGATTACAGTTCACATCCATGCGCAAGCGTTTTCTCATGTAATAGCCTGTTCGGGTCGAGCGGTTTTCGGTCACGTTAACGCCGTCTTGATTTCCCTCATTGATGTTGATTGTTATACTCTTCTCACTGATTGTACTTCCATTGTAAAAGATGTATTTGCCCAAACGGGGATCGCGTCCAGCATAAGGATTGTTGGCATCGTATCCGCTGGCTGCGTCATTGATGGGGTATCCATTGGCCATGGGGAATATATCGACCAGATTCTGCGACGGATTCATGTAACCATTACCGTACAAACTCGGTGGGAAATTTTGTGATTCCTGGTCGTTATCACCACTTCCTTTGTTTCCTCTCCATAAGATTTCATTTGGATTGGCACCATCCTTAATTGTATTTATAATAGTGGGTGAGTAATATTCCACTCCGTCGGATGCTAATCCTGATAGACCTCCTTTGTAGTCTATTACAGCTGCTGCGGCATTAGCTGCATCCGCCCATGTGGCAGCGTTGGAAGCATCTTCAAAGAAGGGACTGGCAGCCAGTACGGCTGTGCGTGTACGGAAGGCACGGGCTATGATTCCGTTATACAACTGACGTGCTTTGGCACCCATAACGGTGTTGTATTTACCGACGTCTTGTGTGAGACTCTGGAAATCTGCAGGAACGCTTCCTGAAACATCTTCATACTCATAAGGAAGTCTTTTCTCTGCTTCGGAAAGATCATTGTAGATTTGTTCTACACAAGCCTGAAACGAGGCACGCGGTTGATTGAAATCCGATTCTATTGTTTGAGGTTCTGTAAATATGGGCACACCGAGCAGTTCGCCATTTGCACCAAAACCGGCATGGGCACGAAGCAGATAAAAATAGAACATCCCACGGAGTCCGTAAGCTTCGCCAGTGAGGCGTTGCGCAAACAATTTGTTCAGTTCTTCATCATCCGACCATTTTACGCCTCCCGCATTCTCCAGGAAGAGGTTGATGTATTGAATGGCACCGTAGGAATTGGTCCACTGATTCTGTGGATTATATGAACTTGTAGTCCAGGCACCGGTGGCCATTTGCAGATACACATTACTTGGCTGGTTGGTTACGGCGTCATCCGTGCCATACTCGCTGTTATCGTAATAGCCCGGAATCAGACTGTATACATTGTGCAATATTCCCCGTGCGTATTCCGCATCGTTGTACATGTTTTCCACGCCTTGGAAGTTTTCGATGGCTGGTGAAAACAAATCATCACAACCGGTGAGCATCAGGGCACCTATTATAAAAGGTATAATTTTCTTTTTCATAATCTTCTTCTTTATTAATCAATAAAATCAGAATGCAGCCTTGAAACCTGCATAGAAGTTACGGCATTGAGGGGAACCGGTACTCAGCTCCATATGCTTCCGCTCTTTAGAGATGGTAAGCAGATTGCTACCTCCGCAATAAACACTTAAACCACGAACAAACGTTCCTTTGAAAGTATTTTCAGGGAAGTCATACGTCAATTGCACCTGGTTCAGGCGGAAATAGTTACGCTTATACATCCAGAAAGTGGAATTGCGGTAGTTATTGTCACCATTGGTGGTGGTCAGGCGTGGGTAGGTGGCCACATCCTTTGTATCTTCGGTCCAACGTCCCCATACCACTTCTGAGAATTTGCTCGTACCGCGGTTCCAGTAGTAGGAACTGCTTTTAAAGTCTACAGAGCCGGTTTGACCTGATCCCATGGCAAATAGCGAGAAATTTTTCCATTTCACAGTTAAGTTCAATCCGAAGGAGAAAGGAGGAGCTGACCAACCGTTCTTTCCTAATTCAATTTGGTCCTTGCTGTCGATTACACCATCCTCGTTAATATCTTTGTACTTCAGGTCACCGGGTTTTACCGTACCAAATGTTTGACGGGCATGATTGTCTATGTCAGTCTGATCCTGGAAGAAACCTTCGCATACATAACCGTAGGAAGCATCGAGTGCACGACCTTTGCGATACTGGTAATCTTCGTCGTAAAGTTCGTCACGTTTCAGAGCTTCGGAGGAGTACACCATACCATTGAAACCGAGTGTTACGTCAAAATCGCCGAATTTCTTGTTGGCACTCAGCGCGAAGTCAAAACCACTGCGTCTGTCCTCGTTATAATTGATCCAGGGCATGAAGGTGGAGTTACTGCTTAAAGCAAAGTACGTAGGATATATGGAAGAGGAACCTTGGGTAAGTAAGCCTTTCGTGTCCTGCCTGAAATAGTTGACGTTCAACTTTAGCAGACGGTTGAATAGCGTAGCATCAATACCTGCACGGAACTCTTCACGTGTGACGAAACCAAGGTTAGGATTATCGCCACGTTTAGAGGCTGGAGTCCATCCGCCCGCTGTGCCATCGTGCCATTGTACATAGAATCCTTCATTTTGTCTTTTGGAGAAAGTTCCTTTATACAGGTAATAATCGGAGATGTCAAGATCTTGATGCAGGTTGGCATAAGATGCTGTGATTTTCAGATCGTTTATAAACTTTACATTTTCCATAAACTTCTCTTTGCTGATTCTCCAGCCTAAAGTGACTGACGGAGAGAAAGCGTTACGCTTGCCTTCGGGTAATTTGGCCGAATGGATCACAGCACCACTGAAATCGGCATAATACTTATGATTGTAATTGTAGGATGCCCGTAAGCCTAAGTTCACATTACTGGTACGGTGATAATCACTGCTTTCATGGTTTTCGTCAGCAGAATTCTGCGTTTGATAACCCCAGCCTATGAATGTAGCTGCTACGTTGTGGTATTTTGCGAACGTGCGGGCATAGTCAAACTGTGCACTGAACGTCATGGTCTGATCGTAAGTGGACTTGCCGACATATTCATTGGGATCTTTTTTGTCTTCATTGTGTTTCTTCAAGGCAATAATCATATCTTTGCCATTCACCTGAGACCATGTAGGTTCATAAACGGCGTAGGTCTCGCTGAAAGCTTCCGAATAGTAAGAAGTATAGTCTACACTATAAGAAGTCTTAAACGTCAGGCCTTTCAAGAAAGAACCCAGATCGGCGGCAAGGCTGACATCGAACATAAACATACGTGCCTTTTCCTTGACATATCCGGCAGCCAGAAGATCTGCAAAAGGATTGGTCATGTCGGACGATGTTCCTCCAAGCAGATATTTGCCGTCAATCAGGTGATTACTGTTGGTAATATATTCCTGTATTTGAGCGACGCTGGTATCCATCATGTCGATGGGTAATAGCGGAGCAAACCAATTGGGACGCAAGGTGGATGCAGTTCCCCAAAAGTTTCCGCGACCTGCATACTGATTGGTAAAGACAACTGCCGCATTGGTAGTAGCCTTTAGCCATGAGGCAAGTGTCATGTCTACGTTACCGCGTACATTGAAACGCATATTGTAGGCATTCTTTGATTCACCATATTTCAGCAGGTCGTTACTATAATCCATACCGAAATTCAGGTAATAGTGTGTGCGATCATTACCTCCATATACTTCACCTGTCACATCTGCATTATAATATGCCTTTTTCAGATAGTCCGAACTATAGAAATCAATGTTCGGATAACGATAAGGATTGGTTCCCATGGCAGTGTTGTAGATATCTGATGCGCTGTATTTGGGGGACAGCCCGTCATTACGGCAAGCTTCATTGTAAAGGGTCATGTAGCAGTCTGAATCCAAATATTTGGGATAAGATTTGGGAACATTAATGCCTGCATTGCCCCGTACGTCGATGCGCATCGGTTCATTTTTACCGCGTTTGGTAGTGATCAGGATAACACCCTTTGCTGCACGGCTACCATAAAGTACCACGGCAGCAGCATCTTTCATTACCGAAACACTCTCTATTTCCGAAGCGCGTACATTACTTGCACTGCGGGGTACTCCATCCACCAGGACAAGTGCTTCTTGCCCCCATACGTTGCCGGTGTATCCACCTATCAGACTTTCCAGTCCAACTAAGCTACTGGAACTATTTACTTTTTTGGTCAGTTCGGACGTGTTGACCGTAGAAATGGCATGCGTCAAGTCTTCCTGGGCAACCGTACCGAAAGCCACATTCACCAGGCTATCTTTGTTTTCTTCTTGCGCCTGAATACCTCCTGCATGAAACAGAGACATGGCGAAAACAGTACAGCCAATATATATAAACTTTCTATTCATTTTTTGCGTCATTATTAGTTAATACGTCAAGATTACCATCCGGGATTCTGGTAGAACCCTTCATACATGCTAACATCCTTTTTAGGGAGCGGATACCAATAGTGTCTGTCGGTATATTTACGCTCAAGCAATACTACTTCACGCAAGTTCTTGATAGCATTTTCTTCCGGTTCGTCATAATTATAGTCACTAGGATCGGCACGGTCGAACTCAATCTTGGTCTTCAGTGTGTAAGGATATTGGGTGAGAAGCATCCAGCGGCGAAGATCGATAAAACGGAAACCTTCGAAGGACAGTTCCACGGCGCGTTCACGGCGTAATTCGCTCAGGAAGTCAGCAGTACTACCCAGGAACTTGTCGAGTACGGGAGCTACCCCGGCACGTTCGCGGATCTTGTTCAATGCCTCTTCGGCTGTGAGTGAGTAGGTAGCAGCTTTACCCTTCGGACCGTTGTAGCCTACAGCCGTAGCTTCAGCATACATCAGATATACATCTGCCAGGCGCATAAGGCTGAGGATCATGATATTGTTTTCTTTATAACCGTCAACCGTATTCATCAATTGCGGACAGAGTTTGCTGTTCATATAGGCTGTGAAGCAGCCTTTCTTTTCATTTGCTTCTTCACTCTCTCTACCTCCGGTGAAAAGTTCTGCCGTTCCACCTGCACCACCGGTACTTTTCCACTTCACACCGTCGAACATGATGGTTTTATAGAAGCGTGGGTCGCGGTTTTTCCAGGGATGTGTGGGATCATAGCCTGATTCGGCATCTGCCTTTGTCATGTCATTAATCGGGTAACCGTTCTGCATGCCATAGTAGTTTACGTAGTTGGCGGTAGGATAGCATTTAATACCGGAATACTCAATGGATTGAGGTCGGAAGTCGTTAACCATATTCCAGCGCCAGCGTCCACTATAATCCTTGATATTCTCCATAAAGATGGACTCTTTTACTCCGTTCAGCTTGCCGCTTGAGTTATGCAACAGGAAGATGTCGTTATATTCGGAGAAGTCAGCCAGTTCGTAACGGTTGGTCGATTCGGTGAGGGCAAGGGCTTGTCCGAGAGCATCGGCACCTCGTTTGCACAACTCTGCATTGTATTCCTTTGCACCTCCGGAAGCCCAGTTCATCAACGGACTGCCTGCCCAAAGCAAGGTCTTGCCTTTATAAGCTAAAGCCATGATACGGTTGATACGCATATTGTTTTTGCCTAAAGTCACTTTACCGGCGGTGGTTGCATCCCAATCAACAGGAAGTAGACTGGCTGCATGTTCAAAGTCAGCTACGCATTTTTCCGCACATTCTTGCCATGTAAGACGGGCTAACGTGGGAGCTACATCCGAAGACAACACTGTATCAATATACGGCATGCCGCCCCACCATTCCATTAGCATAAAGTGATACCATGCGCGGAAGAAGTAAAGTTGCCCTTCTATGAGATTGCGTTCTTCCTCGGTGGCGCTTATCAGATTGCCGAGGTTGGCGATGCCGATATTGGCCTTACGGATAGCATACCAGGAGTTGGCCCATAAGTGACCTTTATCAGTTCGGTTGTCTGAACCTGCCGAGCCTTGATTGTTCGGATAACCATAGTAAACAGTAGTCCAGGCCCAGAAGTCTCCGTTGTCCACACTACGGGCTTGCATACGCATTTCCTGTGGTTCCCAGTATTCATCTTCACCATAGTTGAAGCAAGTATGTCCGGCATCTTTGTTGTTTGAAACTACCGGGATACAATTATAGAGTTCTTCAGTGAAACCCTGAAAGTTCTTAAAATTCTTGTAGGGGTCATTATCCTGGTAGTCACTTTCCGGAGCTTTGTTCAGATAGTCTGTACATGAGGTCATCCCCATTATGCCAGCCATTGCAATAGCCGACATCATAAATAGTTTATTTATATATTTATTCATAATTATCTCTTCGTTATTATAAGGTTATGTCGATACCAAAATTGAAGCGGCGTACCGTAGGGTAGGCACCGTCCGAAGAGCCTGTACCGTAGTTGGCTTCACGGTCATCCGGCATGTCGGTCCACATGTAGAGATTGTCGCCGTTCAAGTAGAGACGGCAGGAATTGATGCCCATTTTCTTCAGCCAATTGTTCTTGAATGTATAGGATAATTCAACATTCTTCAGACGAAGGTAAGCACCATCATACCAGTAACGTGTTCCGGTAGCAGCTGCGTCTACAGTAGTCCCCCAGCGTGGAGTGGGTAGGGTGGCATTACCTCCCGGTGTCCAGTATGAACCTTCTGCATAAGCTACGTGGGCTGTAGAACGGAATGTCGGGAAATTGACTTCACGGGTTACATTGGTTACGCCATAGAATTGGGCAAAGCAACTGAACCCTTTCCACTCAAAACCGAGAGAGGCATTATAGGTGTTCTGTGGTGTACTGGCATACTGATAAGGAGCACGGTCGTCGTTGTCAACTATACCGTCACCGTTGAAGTCTATAATATTGTAGTCGCCCGGTAACTTCATGTCATTTCCGGTTGTCCAATTACTACTACCTATCACATCGTCCCAGGTAGCCAGATTCCCATGGTCGATATATGAATATACTTGGTTAATTGTATGTCCGGCTCCCTTCTGATAAGCAGGTAGCAAGGGAGCGTCATCTCTGAACTTGATTTCATTGATGGCGTGAGTCATACTGGTGTTCAGCCAGGCACGTAGACCATTGTTGAATACATGATTCAAACGTAATTCCAATTCATAGCCGTGGCTGTTGACTTTACCTAAATTGGTTCGGGGAGCCGTTGTACCAAAATAAGACGGAATGGCACGGCTGTCACCGCTAATTATAATGGCCGTACGGGTATCGTTGAATACATCTACTGAACCTGCTATCAGTCCATTAAAGAAAGCGTAGTCTAAACCAATATTACGTTTCTCTACAGTTTCCCAAGAGACATCCGGGTTACCCAGAGAAGAGATTTTCCAGTGAGTATAAGGAGAGTTGTCCGGATTGATGCTACCCATGACAGTGTTACCACCATAACTCAACTGATCTTTGTATAAGAAACGACCAGCTGTAAATCTCTGCCACGGAGCGACCACGGCATCATCACCTACTCGTCCCCAAGAAGCGCGAAGCTTTAACATATCGACGAACTTCAGTTTTTTCATGAAATTCTCTTCACTGATCATCCAACCCAGTGAGAGGGAGGGGAAGAAGGCGAAACGATAATCAGGACCGAACTTTTCGGAACCGTTATAAGCACCATTCGCCTCGAAGAAATAGCGCATGGCGTAGTTATAGGTAAAACGGAATACCCAGTCTTCCCGATAGATGGGGAACACACTTCCCTGTGCCTCTTTTAATCGGCTGAAAAGGCCAAGACCGGTCACTTCATGCTTGCCGAAGGTGCGGGCATAGTCAAACTGCATGGAGTAGTATAGTTTGCGATAAGTGGCTCCAATGTTTGCACTACCGGATTGTTGTAACCAATAGATCGGATTAGTGACTTTGTCGAGTCCTGTTCCTGTATCAGGGTCATATTTATAGGAGATATTGCCTGTATCCGGATCCACCCAGATGCGTTGTGCATCGTTGTACTGGTCACTGAGGCCGCGTTTGTTCTCCGCAAAAGTGTAGTCCATAGAGAAGTTCGCCTTGAATCTCAGTCCTTTGGTCAGCATAGCCAGGTCCTGCTCCAAAATGAAGTCAGTAGTCATTTTGGTGGTGGTGCGTTTCTCTTTACCGCCTACAGCCAGGAAATAGGCTGAGTTGGGTACATCGGCATCACGCGGCGCATACCATCCCCACATACCATTGGAGTAGACGGGACGCATGGCGTCGGGAGCGGATTTATAAGCTGAGTTCCAGAAACCGGTGTCATTGTCGCTCATATCCCAAGGCAGCTGACGTTGTGCATTCGAACCAAACAGGTTGGTAGAGAATTTGGTCGTTTTTGTTAAATGGAAGTCCAGGTTGCTGCGTACGTTGATGCGGTTATAGCCAAAGCCGGAGTTGTAACCACGTCCGTTTTCAAAGCTCTTGAACAAGTCACCTTCGTTTACGAAATCTACAGCTGCGAAGTAATTTACAACTTTAGTGCCACCTGATACGTTGACGCTGGTATTATAGGACATAGCGACTTTCTTGAAAAGCTCATCCTCCCAATCCACATTAGGATAGCGGTCCCACTCTTCGGCATTGGCCGGATGACGATACTTATCGATGATGGCTGCCGGTGTGTAGTTTGCCCATCCGGCAGGATTGAGACAAGCTTCGCGCTCAATGGAGTTATTCATCAAGTAGAATGTGTCATAAGCATCATACTTTTCAGGGAGTTTTGATACTACTTTAGCTGTCATATTGGCCTTGATCTGTACGTTGGCTTTTCCTTCCTTACCGCGTTTGGTAGTGATAAGGATTACTCCATTAGCACCTTTCACACCATAAACAGCAGTAGCGGATGCATCTTTCAATACAGAAATGTTCTCCACCGAGGAGATGTCTACTGAACTCATTTCACGTTCGATGCCGTCTACCAGTACCAGGGGTTCGCTATTATTCCACGAGCTCTGTGTACGGATAATAATCTTCGGGTCTTCGGCACCGGGCATACCGGTAGAACTGGAAGTAATGACTCCCGGAAGGTTACCCGTTAAGGCAGCTCCTAAATTGCTTACTCCAGCCCGCTCCAGCGTTTTTCCGGAAGTCTGTGTAATGGCTCCTACCACCGACGCTTTCTTTTGCTGTCCGTAACCTACTACTACAACTTCGTCCAGTAGCTGTGTATCATCTTTCAGAACTACTTTGATTGTCCCTTTTGAAGAAGCCTTCACTTCCTGCGGCTCCATACCTACAAACGAAACGACAAGAACTGACTTTTCATTGGGCACGGTCAATACAAAATTACCGTCTATATCTGAGATCGTACCTATTGAATTATTTCCTTTTACAACTACCGAGGCTCCAATTATAGTCTCGCCATTGTCGTCCACGACTGTTCCTTTCACTGTTATTCCTTGTTGTGCCGAAGCTGTCAGGCAGCTAAAAAGCATCAAAAGAAACAAGTAAGGAATCCTTTGAATTTTCTTTTTTACATTTTTCATTACCATTAGTTTAAGATA
>ENA-UOJT01001228-UOJT01001228.1-human-gut-metagenome-genome-assembly--contig:-C15-NODE-1228-length-17201-cov-11.018488_pt1 | contig 17201 bp, 14 predicted proteins | sample MGYA00242357_ERZ723904 | MGnify/ENA metagenome assembly ERZ723904 | reverse complement strand
AATGTGTACTGAAAAAATGTTACTTTTGTGCATGTTTAATTAAATATCTAATATTATGAAGAAAGTTATGTTTTTGATGGCGATGTTTGTTTGTGTGGGGATAATGGCTCAGAAACCTTATAAAGTTTTTTGTGAGTTACTCGGTACAGGAAAGTTATTGAGTAATAAAGTCACTGTCACGATTGATTTTGGGCAGGAGACAAGTTTTTGGACAGGAGTTTCTAAACAGTATATGGTTGATGACCAAGGGAAACAAATTAAGTTTAATTCGATGGTTGATGCTATGAATTATATGGGAAAACTTGGTTGGGAGTTTGAACAGGCCTATGTTGTTACCACTAATAATCAAAATGTATATCATTGGTTATTAAGTAAATCTGTAACGCAAGATGACTCTATTCGTGAAGGTTTTAATACGAAACAATCATTTCAAGAGCATCAGAATGAATCGGAAATTGATGAACAGCCAGTTCCCGATAATAAGAAAAAACGCTCTCGGAAGGTTAGGGATGAACTATATGATTGAAAAATATACTTTTCTTTTTGCACTTCCAAAATAAATCCCCATATTTGCAGTGCGAAACAGTGATAAGCTGATACTTATTCCGATGAGCTCGGTAAATGCTCGACTTCTTTGTTTGGGCTTTTTTTATGCCCATACTTAAAAATATTCGGCTGCCTTCCCATGTAGATTTTTGGCTCTTCGGAGTAAGATATCTATCACTGTTTCGCGACACGGGATATGGCAGCCGTTTTTCTGCCTAAATGCGAAATAGTGATAGATATGAAAAATCAAACTTCCGGCACATTGAACGTGCCTGCTTCCGGCATTCCTGCCGTGGGCGAATCCGTTAACGCTCTTACAGAGCAAGTTTCTGACCTGCAACGCCGCTACTATCGTAGCTTGGCTCCTGACTGCGAGCTTCGCAGTACTTCTGACCGCTGGTACTTCGGTGCCATTCTCTCAACTTGTATTGGATTTATATTTCCTCCATTGTTTGCAGTGACTGCATTGTGCCTTTATAAGGCGAAGAAGTGCCGGAAAGGGGGGAAGAAATGATTGCGGAAGTTAACAATGTTATATTGACGCCTCTCATTAGTAAGACACTGGCAAGCATTCAAGAGGATTGCGGTGATACTCTGTGCGAGGTTATTGATAAGGCTATAGGTACTATTCTTGACTTGAAGATAGGAAATAATGTGGATGCGGATAAACTTATCTCTGATATTAGTGATTTACGAATTGTGGCTTGTATCATTCGGGAACTTGTTCCCCAAAAGGAGAAAGGAGGCTCACATGAATGATCTATTAATTTATGGTCTTCCGGCAGGTGGCTTGAGCAATGCTATTGCAGTGGCCAAAGAGATACATACTGAGATGGGGATGCAGCCGGAAGAGATCAGGTTGGCAAATGGTGTACGGGTTTCTTATAACTGGAAAGATGTAAAAGCCTTGGAAATTGGAGATATGAGCGAAGAAATCTATATATCAAAGAATCTGATTGCCTGATTTTTTGTATTTTTGTAAGTATGAAAACTGATAATAAATTAGCAAAGGAACTGAAGGATGCTGTTAGCAATATCCATGGCATGAATTATCTTGTAGATAAAGGGATTGTCATGTTTAAACCGGAGACGAGATATGTAGAGGTACATTATTTGCTTTGGCATTCATACTCTAAAACCGGGCTTGTCAAGTTCTGCCATTCTCTGTATTTCAATATGCAGATGAAGCGGATTGCTTCAAAGCTGGTTGCTGTTCCTGAAGAGCCAATCACGATTTGGGTTAATTATGGTTCTGTTCCTAATGAGTACGGGAAAATCGGAGTGATTAAGATGTGCCGTTATAATTCGGAGACTGGATTTGAGGTAGTGTAAAAGTGTGAATAGGATGAAATCCCCGGTAGGCTTCGGTTTATCGGGGATTTTTTATGTCCTTTTTCGAGGTGTGCAGGCTGGGTATTTTTGTACCAGATTAATCATTATAGTATATGAGTTCAGGTAGTGAAAGTATTGGCTGGAGAGAGAATTTATCTTATTTCCAATCGAGAGGTTCAGGGAAAAACAAGAACCGGAGCAGCTGGAGCGGTAAAAGTAACCGGATGCCCGGTGAGCGATATCCACTTGATGTTATCATCGAGGGAGATACCGGCATAACGCAACAATGGGAGCGGCAACAGGATAAAGAGGCTGTAGCGGCCTTTAATGCGAAAGTGCGGGCGTGGGGTGATAGAGTGAACGGGGCGTTGCAATCTTCCATTGATACGTGGATAACGAAGGACGTGAAGCTGAAAGGGTCGCTGAAACAGAACTACCGGCATTATGGTAAGCCGATTGTTGAAGGAGAAGAGGTGACAAGCATAGGCTTTGGCTTTCGTCCGGAGGGTATCTATGTGCATCTGGGTGTAGGACGTGGATATAATATGCAGGGAGGCACGCGAATACTTACGAAAAAGAGTAATAGTGAGTGGAACAGGGAGCCAAAGCCATGGTTTAACCCGGTGATTGAGCAGCATATTCCGGAACTGGTTGAGATTGTGAGGGAGTATTGCGGGACGTTGCTGGTGAATACTACGAGAATTTTTATCAATAGATAGTTATGGGTGATGTTACAAAGAAAATAGGCAGCTTCAGTTTTGTGGACACGGTTGCCGGACAATATGCCATTAATATGAACTGGAGCCAGGAAATGAGCCAGTTCTTTAATGGCGATACAAAAAATTGGGACGGTGATCCGACGAATGTAGCGGGTGTTCGGGTGGTGCCATGGGGACCGGATAACAATATGCCGAATGCCATCAGGAACCTGCTGGAGAAAAACAATCTGGGGCCGGGCATTCTGGACAGAAAAGCGGGTTTGCTATACGGTCAGGGTCCGTTGCTTTACCGGGTGAACATCGTGGATAACGAACGGGTGCAGGAGTGGCTGGTGGATGATGACATTCAGGAGTGGCTGGATAGCTGGGATTACCGGAAGTATATCCGGGATGCGCTGGTGGAGTATACACACATGAACGGGCAGTTCACCAAGTACTTTATGGGCAAAGGGGTGCGTATCGGTCGTCCATGGGTGAAGCGGCTGGAATGTCTGCACAGTAGTGAATGCCGGCTTGTATGGCCGGAGAATGACAGCCGGCGCCTGGAAGATGTGACGGCGTACCTGACCGGTGACTTTGACAGTTACCGGAGCCGCAGTTTCCTGAAATATCCGGCTTTCGACAAGTGGCAGCCATCGAAATATGAAACAGCGGTGAAGTATCACTGTATGCGTAGTTTCGGACGCAACATGTATGCGATATCCTGTTTTTACGGATCGGTTCCCTGGCTGGAGAATGCGAATAATCTTCCGGAGATTATCCGGCATCTGAATGAGAATATGATTGCGGCGGCGTATGTGGTGCATAGTCCGCATGAGTATTGGGTGCAGAAAGAACAGCATGTGCGGGAGATGAATCCGGAATGGGACGACGCGCGGGTGTTACAGGAGATTGAGAAGCTGAGGGATGAGGTGACGAAAACCATTGCAAACGTGATGGCGGGGCAGAAGAATGCCGGCAAGTTCTTTTCGTGTGTGGACTTTGTGGATGACTTTGGGAATGTGCAGAGCTGGAAGGTTGAGCCGATAGAGATGAACATAGATAAGTATATTGAGGCTCAGGCGAAGATTTCGCGCATTGCGGATAGTTCGACTACAAGCGGTTTTGGCTTGTCTCCGGCATTGGCCAATATCATTATTGACGGAAAGAGTGACAGCGGCAGCCAGATGCTTTACGCGCTGAAGATATTCTACGGGGCGGACACGCAAATCCCAGAGGAAATTGCACTGGAGGCAATCAATGACGCCATCCGTATTAATTTCCCGAACAAGAAGGGGATATTCCTGGGTATTTACCGGAAGGTGATTAATAAGGAAGATAACGTGTCGGCGCCTGATCGCCCGACTAACCAAGTATAAAAAGCAGCTATGAAACAGAAGAAAGACATTGAATTTCCTGAATGCTGGGAAGAAGTGAAGCCGCTGGAGTGGCTTCATATCTTAAAGACCAGAGATCAGCTAATGCACCGGTCAGGCCTCAATCTCCGCGATGTGAAGCGTGACTGGTGCGCGTATGTATTGAAGAACCGGGGATATCGCCTTCAGGGAGTGGATGATATGCTGATGGTTGACAGGCTGGCCGATACGCTGGACTGGATGTGGATGATAGGTGAAGATACCGGACTGGATGGCGTTACGGTCACTGAAGCTCAGTTGACGTATGATTGTACGGTGAATCTTCTTCCCAAGTGGCGATACCTGCAAGGTCCCGCCAGTCATGGGGCTGATCTGACCTTCGGCGAGTTCCGCCAAGCGGCTGCCGTGATAAACAAGTATAATGCGGAGCATGATCCTGCGGACCTGCGTGCATTGTGCGCTATTCTTTACCGGAAACCGGTAAAGGAAAAAGGTTGCGTATTGCGTGAACCTTTCCGCCCGCAATACATGGGGCGGTACATGGGGCTGGTGCGTGATATGCCGGAGTGGATTCAATGGGGTATTTACGCCTGGTTCGCCTATTTCTGTGAATACCTGTTTACCGGGGTGTTTATCATCGACGGGCTGGAACTTTGCTTTTCGTCGGTGTTTGACCGGAAGAAGTCGGACGCGGATGCGCAACCCGGTAGCATTCAGAGTTTAGGGATGAACAGTGTGTTATATTCTGTGGCCGAAAGTGGTATTTTCGGCAATGTGGACGCCACTGATGACACGCTGTTGGTGCGTGTGATGATGAAGTTGCTGGATGATAAACAGCGGGCTGACGAATTGATGAGAAACTTAAAAAAATAACAGCTATGATATTCAATAAGGACAAAAGTGGTGCTCAGGAACTGCGGGAGCTGACCGGAAATTATTATGCGAACAATAAGTTCGATAAGATTTCCGGTGAAATAGAACTGGCCACTGAAGAACTGGAGACATTGGTAGGGGATAAAGTGGTGAATCTTGCAGAAAAATACTATACTGAAGCCGGTGAAGATGCGGACGCGGCACTGGTGCGTAAGGTTCAGCGTCCGATTGCCATCCTGGCTACGCTGCGGATGTACCGGAAGAATGATCTCAGCCATGAGGATGACGGGCGAAAATTCAAGATGGCAACGGATAACAGCGAGAAACTTCCGTGGGAGTGGCAACTGGACCGGGATGACGCGCTGCACCTGGAAGAATATTATCAGGCGGTGGATGCTTTGATACGTTACCTGAATAAAAAGAAGCTGGAGGAATGGACGGCTACGCCTCTGTACAAGCTATCTCAGACACTTATCATCTGGAACGGTGAGGCGTTTGACTCTTATTTCCCTATCGAGCGGAGCGAACGCATGTACCTGATGTTAGTGCCGTTTATCAGGGAGGCGCAGATGCTGACTGTGAAACGTGCATACGGTAGCGGATGGGAAGACTTGCTGAAGGAAGAAGCTCCGGAGACGGACGCGCATTTTGCTGCCTGCAAGGCTGTGGCGTTGCAGGCCATGAGCATGGCACTGCGCCGGTTGTCGCTGAGTGCCATCCCTGGCGGAGTGATTCGCAAATTTATGACGGAAAACGGGATGGGCGAAAGTGAACCGGCATCGCTGAACGATGTGGATAGGGTTGCCGGATGGATGGCGGATGATGCCGCCACTTGGGTGAATGAAATGAAGCTGGCGCGTGATGGCGGACCGGTACAATATGAACTGTTGCCTAAGAATGACAGGCGGAATAAATATTGCAGGCTATGAATGTATTGCAAAGACCACGTGAAAAAGAGTTCTGCGCGACCATGCGGGACTACATCATAGATACGGATGTCACAATAACGTTTGCCGTGAAGTATGGCGGCAAAACGATATTGGACGAGGAATATGTTCCTGATGCAGATAACCGGGTACATATCCGGAAATTGGGGAAGTTTTGTGAGATGGCCTTATGGGGCGTTTGGTGTGCAGGAGAAACAAGCTGGCAGACGGATGCCGCGGGTACGTTTGTTTTCCTGATAAATGGTGTGGAATACGGACAGAGCTTTGTCATGTTCAGCCGTCTTCAAACGAAAAAGGATGCGACAGCACCGGGTTGGCTAAGTGAGGTGAACAGGAAGGTGACGCGGGATGGTTGCAAGGAATACATCAGCATGGTATTGGGGCCGGGTGCGCGGGTAACGGTTGCGGGATATGCCGCTGACGGTTCCAGTACATCGGCTGTTTTATTGGACTTGGGGGGCGGAAGCACGGTTGCTCCTATGAGTCTGGATGTGAGTCCGGAGCGAATAAAAGGACTGCTTCCTGACTTAAATCTGGAGAGGTACATTGTGAACTGCAATGTCCATGGCTATGAGTTCCTGATTGATAAGACCCGGTACATAGATACCTGGTGTTTCCGCTATAAGAATGTCTACGATATGCCGGAGACATTATCGGCCGTTGGCGGGTTATCCCTTAACGGCAGTAATGAAGATGATACGGCATCCATGTTCGGTGTGGATCGTAAGTTTGGGGTGAAAGTGACGGATGAGTATACGGTCAACAGCGGAGTTGTCATGCTTCAGAGTGATTATAAGCTCTGGCATAACCTTCTGAATGCTCAGGAAGCGGATATTCTGGTGGATGGCGACTGGCTTCCCATCCTGATAACGAAACAAAAGTATGAACGTGACTTCAGGAGAAGCGTGCTGAAGGCGGTGGAGTTTACTTTCCGCATGGCTGACCCTGAACAGAATAATCTGATACAGGTATGATTAATATACTGAGATACCGGGAGATACTGGCGGAGCTGAAGGCCCGCATCAATGCGCGTACTGAAACACAGATTGACGGGGTAGTCATTGCAGTCAGTGACAAGCACCTGACGAAAAAGCTGAAGGATCAGGCAGGCTTGTTCCTGTGTTCTAATTATCCGGATGCTGAATCGAAAGGCGGGGCAGACAACTACCGTGAGGATAACCGGCTGTTGCTGTTCCTGCTGGAGAAGGTTCCGGCAGGTGATGAAACGGATGAGGAAGAAATGACGCATTACGCGCAGATACAGGAGGTGATGCAGGTGCTGAAGGAAGAAATCCGGAGTCTGGATTTTGTCTGCGGAGAGATATCCGGAGGCGAAGAAATCAGTACGGAATGGGAATATGACGTGTTTGGCGGTTTTAATGGATTGAGTATAGGGCTTAAATTGGCTGATTATGACTGAACTGTTTATTGATGGCACGTCGGTAGTGCTGGAGAAGAATTTCAGCGTGCAGGTGAAGCGTGAAAATCCTTTTATTACAAAAAATGGAGAATATACGTATGATATTACTTTGCCGTTGACTAATCCGATAAATGCTGCACTATACAAGCACTTGTACAGGCTGAATTCTACACAGGAGATAGAGTCTAAACGAAGTGCTGTTTTGAGTGCAAACAACCGGGTTTACTGTAACGGAACGGAGGTAATCACGGGGTGGACGGATGATTCTGTGTCTATACAGATAGCAAGTGGTAACTCTGAACTGAATTACTTTATAGGTGGTGACTTGCTCATTTCCTTTCTGAAGATGAAAACGACTGTGCCGGGATTTGATGGTGGAGTGGTGTCCGGTAGTCCGGATTATCTGAAATATGTGAAGAAGCTATATCCTGAAGTAGAGTATTGCTTGGCACCGGTAAAGGATGATACAACAGGTGAAATACATAATAAATGGTGTTTGGACGCTAAAAAAGGCACCTCCGCCACCGGTGATCCGGGCACGGACGATTTTCTATATGTGACACCTCAGCCTTACCTGATGTGTTACATAAAAGAGGTTATTCGTGCATTGGGCTATACGCTTGAATACAATGGACTGGCGGACACTGTATTCAAGAACTTGTACTTATGTCATACGGTGGTGACTAACGAATGGTGCAAAATGCTTCCGGGATGGTCTGTAACGGATTTTTTTAGCGAAGTGGAGAAACTGTTTAATGTAGCTTTCCTGGTTGATAACAGGACGCGTACTGTTCGGCTTGCGCTCAAGACCTCTTTTTATGCAGGTTCCCTGTCATATCATGTGCAACAGGTAACGGATGTTTATGAAGTAGAGATAGATGAGGATAATGATGACACTGATGTTGTAATTTCTAATGTAAAGTATAAGTATGAAGACTGTGACTACTGGAGATGGGCCTCATTGTCCGAAGCTGTGATTAACAAAGCGATACATGATATCATACCTGAAGATTATGAGAGTGACAACGGACGTACTCCGAGGATAGCAAGTTGGTTTGCAATGTCCTCTCATAAGCGAACTGATACTATCTATAAGGATGAAAGAGACGGCAGGCAATACATGTCTATTGTGGACAGTAGTGATCAAAATTCGGAACTTAGATATACAATGGTGAATCATTTTGCCGAATTAACAAGAGATAATGCTGAAAAAACAATAGAATCGGAAATTGTTCCTGCTGCATACACAACGGTAGAGATCAATCTGTATAATTCAAGAGATACGAATGTTTATCGGTATTATCTGCCAATGATTACAGGTAGCGGTTCTGCTGATACAACTGAGGAGTCTTTGATTGATATGATTAAAAATAACACCTCTCAGTCGTCAGAGTCCAAACAACCGATATCTCTGGCGTTTTATACAGGGATGTCACATTTGATAATCAATAGTGGAGTTGAAATGATGTTTCCGGTACCTTATGTGGATGAATACACTTTAAATCTGATATCAGACAGGAGTCAAACGATTGCTCGTACTAATGCCGATGGTGCTTCCCTTCGTCTTGTCACCCTCGATAAATTACTATATCAAGGTGGCTACGACATTGATTATAATAAAGGCGTGAAAATAGAGACGTATGATCCAAATGTATATGATTCAAGGTCCATTTTTGAAATTCGTAACAAGCGTTATGTGTGCAAAGAAATGGAATTCACTTTGGATGCTAACGGTCGTAAAGGGGCTTGGACTGGGGTGTTTTACCCTATAAAAATCAGTGATACGGAGGCGGATGCCCGTTGGATATTGTCTGATGGCAAGTGGCGTGATGGCGGTGTGTGGCTGGATAATGGGCGTTGGTTAGATAGCTGATTTTTTTGTTCAGTAGGTTTAGCTCGGTGGTCTGTGACGGATAGCCGGGCTTTTTTAATGTCCTTTTTCACGGTATGCCGGTGGGCTACTTTTGTGATATAAATTACAATAGGTATGGCTATAAGTATCACTGATTTCAGAGTCGCCATCCGGATAGATAATTCGGAGGCTAAAGTCAAGTTCGAGGAGACGCGCGAAGAGATTGCGAAAGTGAAAGCCGAGATGGATAAGCTGGCGGAAGCAGGCAAGAAGGATTCGGCGGAATATAAAGAACTGGAGAAACGGCAGGATTCGTTAAATACATCTCTCTATGGATTGCGTAAGGAAGCGGGACTGACGACGTTAAGCTACAACGAGTTGCGTAAGGGGGCGCGCTCGTTGAAAGCTCAGATGGATAATGCTGTTCCTGGTACTGAGAAATGGAAAGCATTGCGGGCGGACTATATGCTGACCAAGCAGCGGATGAAGGAACTGGAGGTTCAGGCACGCGATACTAAGTTTTCCCTTTCCAAAATGGCGGATGGATTTAATAAGTACGCTGCCATTGGCGCCAGTGCCATTGCTTCGCTTACCGGTGTGGCAATGACAGCACGTAAGTGTGTGGACGAATTTGCAGAAATGCAAGAGGCGGAGAGTCAGGTGCGCAAATATACCGGGATGACAGCTGAAGAGGTTGCCGGCTTGAATGAGGAATTTAAGAAGATGGACACGCGAACTCCGAGAGAAAAGCTGAATGCACTGGCTGGAGATGCCGGACGCTTGGGCATCACAGCTAAAAAAGATGTGCTGGAGTTCGTGGATGCTGCTGATAAGATTAACGTTGCATTGGGTGAGGATCTTGGTGAAGACGCGGTGAAGAATATCGGTAAGTTGGCACAGATGTTCGGTGAGGATGAAAAACTGGGACTTCGCGGAGCGATGTTAGCGACCGGTTCTGCCATCAATGAGGTGGCGCAGAACTCATCCGCAGCGGAAGCGTATCTGGTAGCTTTTACTGCACGTGTGGCGGGTGCGGCAAATCAGGCTAAAGTAGCTCAGGGTGATATCCTTGGTTATGCCTCCGTACTTGATCAGAATATGCAGCAACAGGAAATGGCTGCAACAGCCTTCCAGACGCTGATGATGAAGATGTATCAGGAACCGGCTAAATTCGCTAAGATTGCAGGGCAAAGCGTCGAAGAGTTTTCTTCGCTTATCAAAAATGATGCGAATGAAGCTATACTTCAGTTCCTGGACACTTTGAGTAAGAAAGGCGGCTTGGATCAGCTGGCACCTATGTTCAAGGAAATGGGACTGGATGGCGTGCGAGCTTCAGGCGTGATCAGTACCATGGCGGGGAAGATTGATGATATCCGTACTGCTCAGAAACTGGCTAATGATGCGTACCGTGATGGCACGAGTATCATCAATGAATTTAATGTCCAGAATAATACGGTTCAGGCAGGACTGGATAAGGCGAAAAAGAACTTCAAGGATGTGCGTATTGAACTTGGAGAAAAGTTGCAGCCTGTAATGAAGTACATGATAACTACGGGTAGTCTGACGGTAAAGGGGTTAAGCAATATCATTTCCATCTTCAGTGAATATAAGACTGCAATACTACTGGCTACGGCTTCAATTGCGGGGTACACCATTGCGGTTAAGGCCTCTATAATTGCAGATAAGGCTAAGGTGTTATGGACTGGAAAGATTGTTACCGGATTAAAGACGTTGTATGCCGTTGCTAAAGCTCATCCATGGGGATTGCTTATAACTGTTGGTACAGCGCTTATTGGCTTATTGATTGATACGAATAAGCAACTGACCGTAAGCGAACGGTTAGAACGTAATCTTCAGGATATCCGTAGGAAATCTGCATCTACAGTTAACCAGGAGACTGTGATGATGAAGAACTTTCTGAAGGTTGCCCGTGATGAAAAACGAAGTAAGGAAGAGCGCGAAGCTGCCATCCGAAGACTGAATGAATTGTCTCCGGAATATCTGGGGAATCTATCTCTTGAAAAGATAAATACGGAAGAAGCTACCCGCGCGGTTAATGCGTATGTTGATAGTTTGCTTGTACTTGAGGAGATTAAGCAAACACAACAGAAAATATCTGAGCTGAATGATCAGAAAGAGAATATCCGTAAGAATGGAGTTGATAACACCTTCTGGGAAGATGCTGAAGCTGGAGCAGCTAATATGCTGAATGGCTTTAAACAATCTTTGGGGTTAATGTCGGATGAGTGGGCGAACAGTGTACTTGACAGATACATCAATAAAGGGGCTGATGAACTGAGGACTATTGACAAAGAAATTTTAGCCTTGAATGAACATCTTGAAGAATCACGCCAAAAATTGGTTTCTATTGAGGTAGCTGGTAATAAAGATGGTGACGGCGGTGGCGGTGATGATAAAGATAAGAAACCATGGGTTACCCGGCTGAAAAATGTAGAGAACGCCTATGAGGAAGAATTGTTGATGCTGCGGAAGCAATCGGATGAGCTTGGTAGGACAGAGAATGAGTATCAACTGGATGCACTTCAGAAAGAAGCAGAGTATCAGGCTAAACGGTTGGCGATCATTAAGCATTATCAATCAGTGGATGATGATAAAAAGCATCTGGCTGAACTGGGGAAATTAGAGAGTGAATCGCGAACTGCAATTTACGATACTCTCAAAAAATCTGAGGATAACCGCCTGAATCTGCTCAAAGAATACCGTGATCGACGGCTTACCACCCTTAATGACGGAGAGAAGAAACTACAGCTTGAACAGGCTGGTTTGTATGCATCCGGAGAGCTACAGGAGAAGGATTATAAGAATCGCCTTCAGGCTCTTGAGATATCATCCATGTATTCCCGGTTGGAAATAGCTAAAGGGTACCTGGATGATGTGTCGGAGCTTGAGTTTCAGAACGGAGAGGTAAAAGCGGTGGCGGTAAAGGAGGCAGGCGATACAATCCTTACTCTTGAAAAACAGATTTCAGAAAAGCGGGCGGAAATTGTTCGTAGCAGTGCCAATCAGATACAGAACTTCAATAACCAGTTCAACAAAACTAATAGCCTGGTTTCTACACAGGAACAGTTGGAGGCCTTAGAGATTTTCTATCAATCTCAGCTTGAACTGGCCGAAAAGAGTGGTCTGGATTCGACTCTGCTCACTGCTGTTTTCGAAGAGTCGAAAAAGAAGATTGTAGAGAAAGGGGCTGAGGACCGGGCTGGAGTTATCCGGAAGTATGAGCTGAGTGCAGCGGAAGATACGCGGGATATGAAGTTGAAAGCCCTTGAAGAAGAGCATCGAAAAGGGCTGTTGTCTGAAGAAGAATATGAAATCGCCAAGAGTCAGATTTTCAATGAATATCTGAATGAAAAGACTGAAGCAACTGAACGCTATTTTGAAGCGATCAGTTCCATCATGTCAAATGTGTCTTCAGCAGTACAAGGATTTCAGGACGCGGAGGTGAGCAAAGTCACCCGGAAGTATGACAAAGAGATAAAAGCTGCCAAAAAAGCCGGTAAAGATACAACGGCACTGGAGGAGGAGAAAGAAGAAGCAATCAACCAGGTTAAGAAGAAGTATGCCGATAAGCAATTCGCTGCTTCTGTACTTCAGGTAACTGCCACTACCGCCGTTGCTGCCATGGAAGCCTACAAGGCTATGGCAGGTATTCCAATCGTTGGCCCGGTACTGGGAGCAATGGCAGCCGCGGCAGCCGTCGCCAGCGGTGCGGCTCAGATTGCCGTTGCCAAACAACAACGTGATGAAGCGAAGGGACTGAAGGAAGGCGGTTATTCGGATGAGTATGTGGAAGGCTACACCAGTAGCGGCAATCCGGATGATGTGGCCGGAGTGATACCGGTTCACAAAAATGAGTTTGTGGCCAACCATGAGAGTGTGGCGAACCCGCATGTTCGCCAGTTCTTGGATGTGTTCGACGTGGCTCAGAAAAATGGTACGGTCCGGATGATCAATACGACTCAGATACTTGAACAGGTGAGGACCCGCAGCGGGAAGTATGCAGGCGGATTTGTCGACACTGGAGAACCTTCAGGTTCCTCTTTTGCAGCTTCTGATATTGCATCTTCCGGGCTTACGCCGGAATTACGCGCGCAGATCATTCAGCTGATGAAAGAGAATAATCGTTTATTGCAGGTTATTTGTAATAAAGAATTAATTGTTGATGCGCGCAAAGTACGGGATAGTATCAAAAGAGTAGAACAGCTTGAGAAGAATGTGAGCCGTTGATATGTCCTTTTTCAGAAGTGGACTGAAACCTAATTTTGCAGCATGGAAGTATACGAGGCAATCAATGAAATGAGACGGTGCAGTGAACGCGGAGAGAGCTTTTCCTTCGCGTTCATGAGCTACAGCTATGAACGGCGAAAGAGTGACGGCATTGTGAAGATTGAGCGTGCCCGGCTACGCAAACAAAGTAAAAAGGAAAATAACCGGTTTGCAGACTATATGCTGAATTTTATCGACCTGGATGTAATGGAATACGGAATGTGTTGGCAACCTCTGTTGTTGGAGTTTAATGGCCATGAACTGGAACTGAAATAAATATGGATAATAAGTATGAAAATATAGTTCCCTGGAATGGCGCGCAAGATACCGGACGGGATGTGCGCCTGAAGCTGGATAGGAACTTTGCAAAGATAGGGCTGAATTTTGAAGAAGTGGTGAATGCATTAGGGAAGAAACTTTCAAATAGTGAACCTGATGCTGCTGCTGAGATCATTACTTTTCTCAAGGGATTAAAGATTAATGATAACCTGATATCTCGCTTACTTTTGAAGGACACCGAGACAGAGGAACTACTCGATACGGATGTGATGTCAGCGCTGCGGGTATTGGCTGAGATCAACAGCAATAATGAGGATTTAGCGGAACTGTTTTTGTCAAAAGTGAATAAGGATAAAGCTGCAAAACACATCACCTTAGCTAATGGCGGCACTATTGAGAACGGTTTAATCGTCCGTCTTCCAAAGCAGAACACCCTGGCCGCTTTAATGTCCTGCCTGCTCGAAGAGGATATTGACATGATCGTCGAAGAGGATGAAGACGCTTTAATGGAGATTGCTCCGGTGGAAGCCAGCGGTGACCTTACTCTTGGTGGTCTTATAAATGCTGATCCTTCATGGGACACCCTTCCCAATGATGTCTATTCCCTGGAAATGCGTGACGGGATTTTCTATCCCAAGCAAGGCGGCGGGCTTGTCATCGGTGAGGAACCCGGCACCGCCTACGACGGTGGAGCGGGTGCCGCCTTGGAGCAGTTGGTAAGGGAGCTTGCAGGCGGTGCCGGAACCATGTACAGCGTGTATGTGCGGAACAATATGCCTTCTTTAGGATTTGCAGCACAATACGGTGAGGAGTGTGTGCTTGACTTTACCTTTGTTTCACAGTATCGGGATGACATCAGCGAGCCGTATAAACCGACCGGGGAACTCGGACTTTGTACCATCATGGTGAAGAATTCCAAGTATACCGACTTTACCGTTGTCAAGCAAATGGAAATATCTTCCAATATCTCTGTCAAACAAGATGTCTCTGAATGGTTGACCAGCGGCAGTAATAATATCAAAGTTACCATCAAGGGAGAAAATACCGACCAGACAACGGCGCCTGTTACCTATGTGGTTCAGCTTACTTCTCTTGGCGTGAGTGCCCCTAACTTCGCCTGGTGGACGGCATTCTCGGGAAATATCGCCATCCCGATGATCGTGAATGGCAATATCAGCAAAACGCTGCATATTACTGTGACCGGCGAAGACTATAACCAGAATTATACTCAGAATCTTGGAACGGCTGTATATCTGGATACCCCTTATATCTATACGCTTCCGCATCCGGGAACTACTGGTGTGTATAATGTGAGCTTTTATTTGTCCAATTCGGATAATACCATCCAGACAAAGGCGGTTTCAATAAATATCATGTGTATTTCTGCCGGAGAAACGATAAAGCTCATGTGTGTAAATAATGTTGCCGAACAGTTGACCAACTGGCAGGATAATACCGTGTTTGACTATGCGATCTATGACGGTGCTTCTGCCTTGACTGATGCTTTATTCTCCATTATGAAGGGCGGTAGTGAGGTGTATAGTTCCGAAAATGATTCCATTACCACGAATGCCAAACAGACTCTCACTTATCCGATGGAGGTTGATACGGATGATGATGCTAACTTTGATGTCATTGTATCCGTGACAAGCGACAATAACAGTCTGATTGATCCGATCACGCTGAATGTGAATAACTCCCTCGGATACTCGGCCACTGCCGGAGCTGCACTCTATATTAACCCCCGTACACGTAGCAACTCACAGTCTAACAGCCGCAGTATAGTTAATGAAGTGGATAAGTCGGTTATCTCTGTCACTTGGAACAACTTCAACTGGGGTAACGATGGATGGGTATCTGATGACGACGGCGTGAAAGCCTTGAAGATATTTGCCCGGAGTTCCGCCGTGATAGATTATCAGCCGTTTGGTGTGGAAGCGGCGCGTAGAGGAAAGACTATTGAGGTTGATTTCAAAGTGGAGAATGCTTCGGATGCCAGCAAGAACATTATTACTATCGCTGAGGGAAATGTAGGTCTGAAAGTATCTGGTGAGAATATCTCTTTCTTCTCCCAATCGCGACATGATAGCACCACACAGGATGTCCCTACTGACAACGGTGTACGTATGCGCTTGACAGTTGTAGTGATGCCTGATGCCTACGGAAATGCAGGGTTTAATATCGTCGCCATCTATATCAACGGAAAGAAGAACCGGCAGTATGCCTACGAAAGTAATGATTACTTCAAAAACGCTGGAAAGATAACGTTGGGCAATGACTATGCCAACCTCTATCTTTATGGGTTACGCGTGTATGATTCGGCTCTAACTTCGGAAGCCGTACAGAAGAATTATATCAATCAGCTTGTGACTACCGATGAGAAACAGACAGAGAAGAGTATCAACCAAGTGCTGGATGGTGAAGGTGTGAATATTGACTTCAATGCTACGAAGATGCTATACAATGTATTCGTGGTTGATAAGCCTTTCCCTAACCTGAATAACCCTTCAGGCGTGGCGGGTAATCTGGAAGTTTTCTTCAAGAATAGACCGGAAAGGAACTTCACGCTCATCAATCTGTTGGTTGAAGGTCAGGGAACATCCTCAAAGAAATATCTGGAGTGGAATATCCGATTCAAAATGAAAGGGCTGAAAGACGCTGAGGGCAACAAGATAAACTCTATTGCCACGTATGCCGACGGGACCACAGACAAAAACAAAGTACTCATGTTCGACGGTGTGCCGAAGTCCGGGCGTCTGACGGCTAAGAAGAACTGGGCGAGCTCCATGCAGGACCACAAGGCCGGAAGTGTAGCCGCCTATAATGACCTATACAAAGAGATTGGTATGAAGAATGAGGCGATGACCACCGACCCGCAGATACGCGTTGCCGTGTATCAGGAACCGTTCATCGGCTTCTCCAAGTCTGTCAATGAAGAAGGTCAGGACATATATACCTGCATGGGAGAATTTACGTTCGGTCCGGATAAAGGAGATGATCTTTGTTTCGGTTATGACACAGAAGCTTTCCCTGCCTTGTTATCTGTGGAAGGTTCGGATAATGCTCCGCTTGGGGCTTTGTTTCGCGTACCTTGGAATACGCAGAAATCGTATTGGGCGTATAATGCCGATGAAGAAGCTTTCCAATATAACAATACCAACTGTTGGGATTTCGATGCCGGTGAACTGAACGCCGATGAAACAGAACCGTTGTCTGCTCAAAAGTGGATAGATGCGTATAATGCCGTATATGTCTGCAATAATCGTATCAGACCGTTCAAGGGAACACTTGCCGAACTGAACAATGCCATAACTGAATATCGCAGTACGGGTTATGAGTATTGGATTGCCAAGTCCGGTGACGCCAACCTGTACAATCTCTATTACTACGAGGCAGCGGAAGGAAAGTTCATTCCTTCAGACATTGGGAACGGCCAGATCAATCTAAAAACGCAGTTGGCGGCATACCTTGCATCCGACCTGTCCGCATTTACATCCGACCAACTGAATGAGCTGTTCATCAATTCACGCGGGCAGTTGTTCCGGGCGACTGTGCCAAATTACTTCGACATCAACGACGCTGTATTCCACC
>ENA-UOJT01001199-UOJT01001199.1-human-gut-metagenome-genome-assembly--contig:-C15-NODE-1199-length-17471-cov-9.426160_pt1 | contig 17471 bp, 15 predicted proteins | sample MGYA00242357_ERZ723904 | MGnify/ENA metagenome assembly ERZ723904 | reverse complement strand
GCCTACTTTTGGAGTTGTTAATAAAAAACAAATCAGCTTATGTGTCTGGCAATACCTGGTAAAATTATAAGCATAGACCGTTCCGAGCCTGAGCTGGCCATGGCCAGAGTCGACTTTAGCGGCATCACCAAAAACATTTGCATCCAATGGGTAGATGTGACGGAAGGCGATTATATTCTGGCGCATGCCGGAATGGCGATCTCCGTAGTGAATACACGAGAGGCAGAGGAAACACTGGAAGATTTAAAGAAACTCCAACGCTTATGAAGTACGTCGATGAATATAGAAATAACGAACAGGTACAGGCACTCCTGCGGGCTATCCGAAAGGTAACGACCCGGCCGTGGCACATCATGGAGATATGCGGCGGGCAAACCCATGCCATTGCCCGTTACCGCCTGGAAGAGATGCTGCCACAGGAAATCCGGCTACTTCACGGGCCGGGATGCCCGGTTTGTGTGACTCCGGTTAGTCTGATTGACCAGGCACTTGAACTGGCGGGACAATCCGATATTATTCTGGCCTCGTTTGGTGACATGATGCGTGTGCCGGGCACAAAAGAAGATTTATTACAGGCAAAAGCACACGGTGCAGATGTTCGAATGCTTTATTCCCCGCTCGATGCGATCGAACTGGCGGAAACAAATCCGAAGAAAGAAGTTGTCTTTTTCGCCATTGGCTTTGAAACAACCGCCCCTGTTCATATGATGGCGTTAAAAGAGGCACAACGGCGAAAGTTAAGCAATTTCTCGTTGCTCACGTCGCTGTTCACTGTTCCTCCGGCCATAGACGCGATTCTTTCGGACCCGGGAAGTAAGGTAGACGGATTTTTGACCGCCGGACACGTCTGTGCCATCACCGGAAATGCGGCTTACCACAAGCTGGCCGAACAATATAAAACGCCGATGGTCGTCACAGGCTTCGAGCCGGTCGACCTGCTATACGGCATTTACCGTTGCCTGCTTCAGCTGGAAAGCGGAAGCCACATTGTCGAGAATGCCTACCGGCGTGCCGTCCCCGAAACGGGTAACCCGGCCGCCCGCGCATTGATGGACGAAACGCTCGAGGCATGCGACCAGGAGTGGCGGGGCATCGGCATCATTCCCCACAGCGGTTTACGATTAAAGAAAACATATGCAGCCTATTCCTCCCGGGAGAAATTCCCATTCCATCCGAATGGAACAGAAATCCCATCCGAATGTATTGCCGGAGACATCATGCGGGGCGTGAAGCAACCCGCCGACTGCCCTTTCTTCGGAAAGGGTTGTTCGCCGGAACGCCCGAAAGGTGCACCGATGGTTTCGTCGGAAGGAGTTTGTGCGGCTTACTATAAATATAGAAAAATATGAACTATCCCGTTCCCGTGCTTGACACGGGATCGCAGAGGCATAGACCGTTTCCTATATGTATCTTTTGATACAGCCTGCTCCTTTGCGGCCCCGTGTCAAGCACGGGGACAAGATAGTTCAAATATGATAATAATGATTATGAAGAACGAAGATTTTAACTGCCCGATACCGTTGAACGATGCCGACTGTGTGCTGATGGCGCATGGCGGTGGCGGGAGGATGACGCATCAACTGATAAGCAACATCTTCTACCCCGCCTTCCGCAACCCGTTGCTAGAACAGGACCACGATGGCTGCGTATTTCCCGTTCAGGAAGGGCGTATGGCATGTTCGACCGACTCTTTCGTGGTCGACCCGATTTTCTTTCCCGGAGGCGATATCGGCGACCTGGCGGTGAACGGGACGGTGAACGACCTTGCCTGCTGCGGTGCCCGTCCGCTTTACCTCACTGCCGGGTTCATACTCGAAGAGGGCCTGCCGCTTGCCGACCTGCAACGCATCGTGCAGTCCATGAGGAAGGCGGCCGACAAAGCCGGCGTGCAGATTGTCGCCGGTGATACCAAGGTGGTGGAACGTGGCAAATGCGACAAACTCTTTATCAATACCAGCGGCATCGGAGTCGTCGCCGAAAGCATCCGCATCGCCCCCGACCGCGTACAACCCGGAGACGCAGTGATTTGCAGCGGTCCTATCGGAGCGCATGGCATCACCATCCTTTCCGCCCGCGAAAGCCTCGGATTCGAAACAAATCTGAAAAGTGATACCGTTTCGTTAAACAATATGCTCTCCCGGTTGTTAAAAAATATAGAGGAAGTCCATGTGCTCCGCGACCCGACACGTGGCGGGGTGAGCGGAACACTGAACGAAATTGCGAAAGCGGCCAACGTTGAAATCATACTGGACGAAGCGGCCCTCCCCATCCCCGATGCCGTAAGAGGTGCTTCGGAGATACTGGGACTCGACCCGCTGTATGTCGCCAACGAAGGGTTGGTGCTGGTCATCCTCCCCGAAGCACTGGCGGAAGAAGCACTGGTCGTCATGCGCAGTTTCCCGGAGGGAGAAAATGCTACCGTCATCGGACGGGTGGAAAAGAAAGGCAACGCAGTGGTGAAGATGAGGACACTTTACGGCAACTACCGGATAGTCGATATGCTGAGCGGCGAACAGCTGCCGCGTATCTGCTGAAATTTCCGACAATCGGAAGAGCGTTATTCCGACTATCGGAAAAGCACTGTTCCTACCATCGGAAGAGTGTTGTTCCGACTATCGGAAGAGTACTGTTCCAGTCATCGGAAGAAAACAAAGAAACCAATAAATTACGAAAATATGGATAACAAAAGACCAACCGTCTACGAGGAATGCCGGCAGAAAGGCATCTCCCGAAGGGATTTCCTGAAATTCTGTACCACCATGGCCGCCTTTATGGGATTGGAAGCCTCCGGTGTTGCCCAGGTTGTCAACGCGCTCGAAACCAAGCCGCGCCTGCCGGTCATCTGGCTTCACCTACAAGAATGCACCTGCTGTACAGAATCGTTCATCCGTGCCGCCCACCCTATCGTGGCGACCCTGCTTCTCGACAAAATCTCACTCGATTATACGGAAACCCTGATGGCTGCCGCCGGCGAACAGGCCGAAGCTGCCAAGGAAGAGACCATGAAGAAATATAAAGGTGAATACCTGCTTATGATTGAAGGTTCGATTCCGACGAAAGACGAAGGTTATTGCTGTGTCGGCGGCAAAAGCGCCCTGCAAATCACCCGCGAGGCTGCCGAAGGCGCCAAAGCCATCATCGCCTGGGGAAACTGCGCATGTGCCGGTTGCGTGCAGGCGGCCAACCCGAACCCGACCGGCGCAAAAGCGATCCATAAGGTTATCAAGGGGAAACCAATCATCAACGTACAAGGCTGCCCGCCTATCGCCGACGTCATGGCAGGTGTAATCATCTATATGTTGACATTCGAGCGTATGCCGCAACTCGACGGGTTGGGACGTCCGCAGATGTTCTATTCACGCCGCGTGCACGACACCTGCTACCGCCGTGCCAACTTCGACGCCGGCCTCTTCGTGGAGAGCTTCGACGACGAGAATGCCAAGCATGGGTATTGCCTCTACAAAGTGGGATGCAAAGGGCCGAGCACCTACAACTCCTGCGGTATCATCAAATGGAACGAAGGGACAAGCTACCCTATCCAGAGCGGGCACCCCTGCCTCGGTTGCAGCGAAGAAAACTTCTGGGACAACAGCCCGTTCTATAAACGGATGCCCGACGTACACGGGTTCGGCATCGAAGCGACAGCCGACCAGATTGGCCTTGCCCTGGGAGCCGCGACAGCAGCCGGCATCGCCGTCCATGCCGTAGCCACTAATATCCGGAAGAAGAAACTGATCGACAACGAAGAACCGGAAAGCAAATCTACCATCTAACTAAATTAGCAACACCATGTCTGAAAGAATCGTTATAGACCCTATTACCCGTATCGAAGGTCATCTCCGGGTAGAGGCAGCCATCGAAAATGGCAAAATAAAAGATGCATACAGTTCCGGTACGATGGTACGTGGAATCGAAAACATAGTACGCGACCGCGACCCGCGCGATGCCTGGGTGTTCGTAGGCCGTGTTTGCGGCGTGTGTACCTCCATCCACTCGCTTTGCTCGGTTCGCGCCGTCGAGAATGCGCTCGGCATCAGTGTTCCGCCCAATGCCGAAATGGTACGCAACATCATGGAAGCGGTGCTCTACATGCACGACCATACGGTGCATTTCTACCAGTTGCATGCCCTCGACTGGGTCGACATTGTTTCCGGCCTCAAGGCAGACCCGAAAGCGGCCGCCCTCCTCGCCCAGCAGCTGTCGCCGTGGCCCAAAAACACGGAAGGCTATTTCACAGAAATGCAAAACAAGCTCAAGAAGTTCGTCGCCAGCGGTCAACTGGGCATCTTCGCCAACGGGTATTGGGGGCACCCGGCCTACAAACTGACGCCGGAGCAAAACCTGATTGCCACCATCCATTACCTCGAAGCATTGGAATGGCAAAAAGAGATTGTCAAAGTACATGCCGTCTTCGGCGGAAAGAACCCGCATCCCAACTTCCTGGTCGGCGGCATGCCGTGCAGCATCGACCTGAACGAGGCGAACGCCATCAATGCCGAACGTCTCGCACTGGTGAAACAGAAGTTGCAGGAAGGCAAGGATTTCATCGACCAGGTGTATATCCCCGACCTCCTGATGATTGCCGGCGTATATAAAGACGAATGGAGCAAGATAGGCGGCGGTGTAAGCAATTACCTTTCCTACGGTGATTTCCCCCTGCATGGATACGCCGGTGTAGAAGATTACATGAGTCCGCGCGGCATCGTCCTCGACCGCGACCTGAGCAAGGTTCATCCGGTAGACGCCAACTCGCCGGAGGAAATCAAAGAATATATCTATCACTCCTGGTACAAATACACCGAAGGCGATAAAGCCGGTCTCCATCCGTACGAAGGAGAAACGAACCTCGAATATACCGGTCCGAAACCGCCCTACAAGCATCTGAACGTAGACGATAAATATAGCTGGATTAAAACGCCCCGTTGGAAAGGACATGCCATGGAAGTCGGCCCGCTGGCCCGTCTCGTCGTAGCCTATGCCGCCGGAAAGGAACCGCAGAAAACGGCTGTCGACAATGTGCTGAAGGCCCTCGACCTCCCCGCCTCCGCCCTCTTCTCCACCCTGGGCCGCACCGCCGCCCGCGGCATCGAAACCCAGTTGGTCGCTCAATGGTCGCTCGAGTTTTTCGACCAGTTGATGAAGAACCTGGAAAATGGCGACTCGCGCATGGCCAACCCGGTCATGTGGGAAAACGAGAACTGGCCGAAACAGGCGCAAGGGGTCGGCCTCTGCGAAGCTCCGCGCGGCGCACTGGCTCATTTCGCCGTCATCGAGAATAACCGGATGAAGAACTATCAGATGGTAGTCCCGACCACCTGGAACGCTTCGCCGAGAGACGAGAACGGAAACCTGTCACCCTACGAATCAGCCTTGATAGGCACACCGATACACGATGCCAATCAACCGCTTGAAATCCTCCGGACCATCCATTCCTTCGACCCGTGCCTGGCTTGTGCCGTACACCTGTATGACGAGGAAGGGAAGTATGTGCACCAAATGGATACGTTTTAAAAAGTATTGCTATGAAAAGTCGTAAGAAACGTCTGAGAGAAGTATACGTATGGGAGTTGCCCGTACGTATTTACCACTGGGTGAATGCATTGTGCATCGTCATACTTTGCATTACCGGGTTTATCATTGCCGACCCTCCGGCCATGCTGAATGCTTCGGAAGCCTATTTCAGCTATTGGTTCGGCGTGGTCCGTTTCATCCACTTTGTAACAGCATTCGTGTTTTTCTTCAACTTCGTGTTCCGCCTGTATTGGGGATTCGTGGGAAACCGCTTTGCCCGCTGGAACAACTTCATCCCGTTGAAGAAATCGCAATGGCAGGAAGTATTGGAGGTAATCAAAGTCGATATACTGATGATAAAGAACAAGCCGGTCGACAGTATCGGGCATAATGCGCTGGCGAGCTTAATCTATTTCGGCACGTTCTGGGCCTTCCTGCTGCAAAGCATTACGGGTTTCGGGCTGTATGCCAAAATGAGCCAGTCTGCCTTCCCCCAGCTGTTTGCCTGGACCGTCCCGTTGATGGGCGGCGACCTGATGGCGCGGCAGATACATCATTTCCTGATGTGGTTCTTCATCCTGTTCGCCATCGTCCATGTATATCTGGTATTCTACCACGACTACATCGAACAGCGCGGTGAAACCTCCTCCATCATCGGTGGCTGGAAGTTCATCGAAGAAGAGATAGCCGACAAGGAAGAAATAACAGAGACAGCCGAAACAATCACAAAGGCGGCAAAGAAAAGCAAATAATGGAAAAGAAAACTCTTATATTAGGTGTCGGCAACTTGTTGCTGAAAGATGAAGGGGTCGGTATACACGTCATCCGCGCCCTGGAGAAAGAAACGCTTCCCGCCCACGTCACCCTGATGGATGGCGGGACGGGAGGTTTGCATCTTATCAGCTGGCTCACTGGTTACGACCATATCATCATGGTAGACGCCACCCTCGACAGCAATCCTCCGGGCACCGTCCGTCTCATCTGTCCGAAATACGCCAGCGATTATCCTCCGTTGATGAGTGCCCACGAAATAGGTCTCCGCGACATGATTGAAACAATGATTCTGACCGGCGACCTGCCGGAAGTACATCTGATTGTCGTCTCCGCCGCCAACCTGAACGAGGTCAATATGGAACTGACTCCAGAAGTAGAGGCTTCTATTCCGGAGGTGATAAAGGTTATATGGGGATTGATTTGATTAATCTATTTTCCTACAAATTGCTTGAAGTTAGACGGATTTCGTCTGCAATCCCAAATAGCAACGATTCTTATTGCATCATTCTTACTATAATAGATAAGTTTAAAATGTTTTTCTATAACTAAAGAACGGTAACATATCTGCATATCTTCCCCCAAAGGTTCTATTTTTCCAGCCTCGGGGAAGATCAGTAATGTTTCTGCTTCATCTAAAATCTTATTGTATAAGCGCACTGCTGCCTGACCACTTTTCTTTTTATAATATACAAATATCTGATTCAGATTTCGTCGGGCTTTGGCTGACCAGTCTAAATGTGTTACCATATACGCATTTCTTTACGTAACTCATCAGTTGAATACACCCGCCCGTTGGCAAAATCATCTTCTGCTTCTGCCAACTCCTGTCTTAATTCATTGGAGGAAGATGGGTAATAAGGATATTCTCCAACCTCTTCCCTTCCCAGCGACCGCAAATAATCAACCGCCTGCGAAAGGCGCTCCGGGTCGAAGATATTCATCAATTCATTGATTGCTGCCAGCTTCAGGCTGGCGGTATCCTGTGGCAGACCATAAGAAACAGCAGGTTCGGAGACGGGCTGAGACTGTGGAATTTCGTCTGTGCTATAAAGCTTTGTCGTCATATCGATTGTCTTTTTATTGATGATGGGCAAATATAAGGATTTATAGAGAAACCCTGTTACTCAAGCGCAGAATTAACAGAAAGAATCTGCTAATCCTGCGCCCGAACCGGAAACTCAAGCAACTCAATAAGGAGAGTTGCTATCCTGATATTCCCGGACATTATCCTTGTTTACGACTGTAGCCGGCATTACAATCTGTTTTTCCTCAATCGTTTTGCCTTTCAGCACATCATCAGCCAAGTCTATGCATTTGGTAATCATGGACGGCGAATAAAGCGTAGTCGCAACATCCGTGACCGTTGTAGAAAGTATCAATGAGAAGAAAGCCTGCGACCCGCCACAACCGACAACGACCTTGATATCATTGCGGCCGGATTCATTGATGGCCTCGATTACACCCGATGCCACCTCGTCATCCTGGGCATAAAAAGCATCCACCGACGGATCATCGGCCAGGATACGGGCTGCGGCTTCCTTGCCGTCAGCGCTGTATATAATGAAAGAGTCTGTGTAGTCACCTGCGTTGAAGGTGATTTGGATTTCAGTTCCTCTGTAAAAGCATCTACACGGGCATCACTCGACGCTGGGTCTTGTGTAATCTTAAAAGCCACTGCATGACCGGCTCCTTTCGAGGCGACATACTCTGCGGCATTTTTACCGGCAGCCGCATTGTCCCCCTGTACCAACGCGGTATAGCCATCAGTCACTCCGTCTTCAAACATAATGACCGGAATCCCTGCCGAGAAAGCGACATCAAGTGCATCCTTGGCAATACCTTCGGGAGCGACCACCAGTATCTGACAGCCTGATTCCACTGCCATACGAATCTGGTTCGCCTGCTGTGCTTTGTCTTTGGCTACATAAGTCGTATAACTCAGCCCTTTCGATTCCAACTGATTTGTGGCATAATAACTCAGGGCTGTACGCCAACTGTTTGTCTGGCTTTTCAAACAAACTGCCACCTGCGGATGTTGTGACGGACACGGCTCGTCATCATCGCTGCAAGCCGCAAACAGGATTAGTACAGAAAGGATAGTACAGGTAATAGTTAATAATCTCCTTAATAAAAATGGTCTGTTCAATCTTGATAATGTAATCGTTTTCATGTTAGCAAATTTTAATTCATATTATATGATAACTTCAATCAAAAGCCTTACAACGAAAGCGAAACTATGCAATACCGGTGCCATTTCCTAAAAACGGCAATAGACAATTCAATAGACAATTACTATAACAGACTTCTATCTATTGATTTACAAACCATTTAAAATCGACTCATGTAATCTTCCAACGATACGTCTTTGTCCAGCTCCAACTTTTTCCGCAAACGGAAGCGGGAGGTATTCACACTTGCCCGGTTATTTCCGAGGGCAAAAGCTATTTCTTCCGACGAAAGATTCAGACGAATCAGCATAGCCAGCAACTCATCATTACGAGTCACAGCCGAACAAGCCTTCCGCACCCCCGACAGGAACGACGGATAGAGAAGGCAGAACTGGCGACGGAACTCCTGCTCCTCTTCCGCAGTCAGCAAACGGGGAGAAAGACTGTTTATCACCTCCTGCATTGTATGCTGGGCATCTGCCGTTTCAATCTGCATACGTAGTTCTTCGTTTTTACGGTTCAGGTTCTGCCGCTCGGTCAGCATCTGCCGGAGCTGACCTTCCTTTTCCTCAATCAGCCGGAGAGATTTCTTATGACGCATACTCAGCCAAAGCAAAAAAGCAACGCCCAATAAAAAGGATAAGATGCCAATCAGGATATAATATTGCAGGGTACGTTTCTGCAACTGCAACTCGGAACGCAACAACCGGTTATCCTGCTCCTTTTCCCTTGTTTCATATTTAACCCGGAATTGCGAAATTAATCCGGCATTCCGGCGTTCGGTAAACTGTTGGTTAGCCAGATGAGCCATCAGCAGATAGCGGGACGATTCGGCTGGGCGCATTGTTTCTGCATACAGTTTTCCCAACGCATAATAGACCAGACGCTGCTGATTCACCAATTGGTTCTTCTCTATATAGTCACAACAGGCCTGATACGCTTCTATGGATAAGGCCGTCTCCCCTACCTCTGCCAACACATCCCCCAACAGGCGGTATGTCAGGACCGACAAGTTATTCAACGGCCTATCTTTCAACTGCCCGATTAATTGGCGAGCCGAAGCAATAGCCATTCCGCCCTGCCCTTTCGTCTCGCTTACAGCCAGGATACAGGTGTAATTATCATAAAATTCATGATAGAACGAATTTTGTGAACGGTCCGGCATACGAACCTGCATACTGTCCAGCAAAACGGCAGCCTTTTCATATTCTTTACATTGAAGAGCATAATAAACGGATAAATTATCTACCCGGAGAAAGGCATCAGGAACACCGCTCCGGTCGGCAGCTTCACGGGCTTTATTAAGATGGAGCATTACTTCCTCTTCCAAACCCCATTCATCGTAGAGCTGGACAACATTTGTCTCGGCAGCACACAATCCATACGGGTTCTTTTCCCCTTCACCGGAAGCCAGCAGAGCATCATAAGCTGCAAGGGCCTGTTCAAATTCTCCCACCTGCTGATACTGAAAAATCAAGTTACCCAGCACAAACACGATCTTCGACTGGTCTTCCAGTGTTTTTATAATCTCAAGGCTCCGTTCGCCACAGGCAATCGCCTTGCGTATTTCGCCAGCCTGGTTATAAATGACGGATGCAATGCCATTGTCCACGTAAAGTTGCTCATTCTCCCTGCCTTCCTCTTGCCGCGACAAGGCACGGTCTATCAGAGCAACGGCTTCTTCCAGGCGCGTAGCTTCATAGAGGGAATAAGCTGTACTGATTTCCACACTACAGGGATAATTCCGTACAAACCATAGTTTGTTTTCTTTATATATATGGCTGAAATAGTCTGCCCCGTCTTTCCGTTGCCCGCCAAAGATATAGCAATAGACCAATTGCAGGAATCCTTCATCCATTAGGGTGGCGACAGATTTTATGTCATCATCCGTTGGTTCCAAGGATATTAATTGCTGATAAACCGATATGGCAGCGGGATAATCCTCCCCTTTTTGCAGTTCACGGGCTTTGTCAAACAACTCTTGCGCATGGCTGTAAGGTCCGGATAATGAATCCGGTTCCAATGTAACCTGATTATTTCGAGATTTATGGTTTCCGCATCCGGACAATATCAAACAAAATACTAAAAGTAAAGTGGTTATTCTACTCATTTCAATAGGCTTAAATTGATTCTGGCTATTCTTTCTCTCCAGAATAATACCACGAATATACCACTTTTTAGATTAGATAAAAAACGTTTAAATGCTCTATTTCAGAATATAATAAAGCATCGCTGCCAGCGCAAAGCCTGCAAGCGGTGCAATTCCGGGTATCCAGGCATACTCTTTATATTTCGCTATCCATCGCCCAGTTCATTGTCCGTCCGACCGCCTTATGCCAATCGGAAAGTAAAGCCAAAGCTGTTTCCGGTTTCATCTTGGCAGTGAAGATGGTATCCAGCGACCACTGCTCTTTCAACTCATCCATATCTTTCCAGTAGTTCACTGCCAACCCGGCCAGATAAGCAGCTCCTAAAGCAGTTGTCTCAATTATACTGGGACGGACTACCGGACAGCGGCTGATATCCGCCTGAAACTGCATCAGGAAATTATTAGCAATCGCACCGCCATCCACCCGAATCTCCTTCGGCTTGGCGTGAATATCATTCTCCATCGCGATCAGTACATCATATACCTGGTAACAAATACCTTCCAACGCAGCACGTGTCAGATGCGCAGCTGTCGTACCGCGGGTAATGCCAATAATAGCTCCCCGTGCATACTGGTCCCAATAAGGAGCTCCCAAACCGGTCAACGCAGGTACGAAATAGACACCGCCATTGTCCGGAACCGACTTCGCCATCTGTTCCGTGACCGGAGCATTCGGTATCAACCCGATACCGTCACGGAGCCACTGGATAGCCGCACCACCGACAAACACACTGCCTTCCAATGCATAAGTTACTTTATCATCCAGCTTCCAGGCAATGGTCGTCAGCAGGTTGTTTTGTGAAAGCACCGGTTTGTCCCCGGTATTTACGATCATAAAACAGCCCGTACCATAGGTCGTCTTCATCATACCTTCTTCCAGACACAGCTGTCCGAACAGAGCCGCCTGCTGGTCGCCCGCCATTCCCGAAACAGGAATACCGGCTTTAAATATCGGGGTAGAAGTCTCACAATAAACCTCGCTGCTACTCTTCACCTCCGGCAACATGGAAGCCGGAATTGTAAACAGATCGAGCAACTCCTGATCCCATTGCATGGTATTTATATTGAACAACATGGTCCGGGAGGCATTTGTAATATCCGTAATGAATTGTGTACCCCGTGTCAGCTTCCAGATCAGCCAGGAATCGACTGTTCCAAAGCAAAGTTCACCCCGTTCCGCCCGTTCACGGATACCTTTTACATGATCCAGTATCCATTTTACTTTAGTTGCCGAGAAGTAGGCATCGATGACCAGTCCGGTCTTTTGCTGAATAAAATCGGAATAACCTTCCGCTTTCAACTCCTCACAATAATCAGCTGTGCGGCGATCCTGCCACACAATCGCATTGTAAACAGGAAAACCCGTCTCACGGTCCCACACAATCGTCGTCTCACGCTGATTGGCTATACCGATACAGGCAATATGGTCATCCGTCACATCGGCTTTCGCCATCGCTTCCTTGATCGCAAGCGACTGTGTATACCATATCTCGTTCGGGTCATGCTCTACCCAACCCGGCTTAGGAAAATATTGCTGGAACGTTTTCTGAGAGAGTGTGATGACCTGTCCCTGACGATTAAACAGGATGGCCCGGGAAGTAGTTGTTCCCTGATCAATAGCCAATACATATTTATGTCTGAAATTCATGTTATATCACTTTATAATCTGTAAACCACTTTCCTTTGGAATAAGTTCAGATCTTCTTAAAAAATGAACTCCCGCAAATCTAATAAATTATTCAGATTTGCGGGAGTCTCATATAATCAATCTTGTTTACTATTCAAACATTTTATCAATGCCTCCGGGATCTGCCGGGGTATGCTTGCGTTCTTCCTCCGTGATGGTTTTACAAGGATTTGCATATTGCTCCGGAATATCGAAATCTTCCTCTTCCGAATAGCCGAGCGTCTTATCAGCATATACTTTCTGCATGAATAAACCATAGATCGGCAACGCCATACTGGCCCCCTGACCTTCAGACAAACGGTCGAAATGGATGGAACGTTCTTCACCTCCAACCCAGCAACCCGACACCAGACTAGGTGTAAAGGCCATGAACCAACCGTCGGAGTTATTTTGCGTCGTACCGGTCTTACCGCCCATCGGAGCCTTGATTCCATAACGGAAACGGACACGGCTACCTGTTCCGCCATCGATCACATTCTTCAACATGTGAAGCATCTTATAAGAAGCATCTTCCGTCAGCACTTCACTCATCTGTGAATTAAAGGAGGCAATCGTATTTCCATACGGATCCTCGATATGGGTTACATAGATCGGTTCAGCACGGATACCTTTATTTGCAAAAACAGTATAACCGCTTACCATCTCGCCTACCGAAACGTCAGGAGTACCGAGACATATCGAAATTACAGGATCCATCTGATTCTTCAAACCAAAAGAATGAAGCAGACGCACGAAAGTATACGGAGACATCTGGCTCATCAGCCATGCCGTCACCCAGTTATCCGAATTTTGCAATCCCCATTGAATAGAAACACGTTCACCAACCCGCTTGGCGCTGGCATTACGCGGAGTCCAGGGGATACCATTCTCGTCAAAATATGTATTTTGTACATGCATCATTTCGTCGCATGGACTGAAACCTTCAATCATCGCCAGAGAATAGAGGAACGGCTTGATAGTAGAACCGATCTGACGGCGTCCGCCATTCACCATATCATACTGGAAGTCATTATAATCGATACCACCCACATAAGCCTTCACATAACCATTACGCGGATCCATCGACATAAAGCCGGTACGCAGGAAGCTTTTATGGTAACGGATAGAGTCCATCGGCGACATGATCGTATCGACAGGTCCGTTCCAGGAGAATACACGCATATCGACAGGTGTATTGAACACTTTGCGTATCTCATCTTCCTTCTCCCCTGCCTTTTTCATAGCCCGGTAACGGTCGGTCTGATGCATGGCACGCATCATAATTGTATCCACTTCACCCGGACGAAGATCAATTGAGAAAGGAGCCTGTTTCTTCTTTCTGTTAGCCTGAACAAAAGCAGGCTGCAAATCTTTACTGAAATGCTCACGGACAGATTCTTCCGCATACTGCTGCATACGGGAGTCGATCGTCGTATATATTTTCAGACCGTCGGTATAAAGATTATAATACTCGCCGTCAGCTTTCTTATTCTTGTTGCACCAACCATAGAGAGGATTGGTTTCCCAAGCCAGAGAATCTTCATAAAACTGCTGTTTCTGCCAACCTCTGTACGTACTGCGATCCGGTTTAGAACGGGTCATCAGGATACGCAGATATTCACGAAAGTAAGGAGCCGGACCTTCCTTATGGTCCATACGGGTGAAATGAAGAACCAGCGGCAAAGCCTTCAACGAATCACATTCAGCACGAGTGATATAACCAGCTTTCTGCATTTGTTCCAGTACCGTATTACGGCGTCCGCGTGTACGTTCATTCTGACGCTTCGGATTAAAATAAGAAGGGTTCTTACACATACCGACCAAAGTAGCAGCTTCCTCTATCTTCAGATTCTTCGGAGTAGTCCCGAAATAAACCCGAGCAGCCGACTGGATTCCTACCGCATTATACAGGAAGTCAAACTTATTCAGATACATATTAATGATCTCTTCCTTTGTATAATAACGTTCCAACTGAACAGCAATCACCCATTCAATCGGCTTCTGGAAAAGACGTTCCATCAAATTATCTGCATTCGGTGAGAAAAGCTGTTTTGCCAGCTGTTGAGTGATAGTACTACCGCCACCACCACTTTTCTGCATCAGGATACCGCGTTTTACAACAGCACGGAAAAGTCCCTGAGCATCAATACCACTATGTTCGGTGAAACGAACATCTTCAGTTGCAATCAAAGCCTTCACCAAATCGGGCGAAAGGTCCCGATAATTCACAAAAATACGGTTATCTTTACTATGCGCATAACTACCCAGCGTCTTTCCATCTGCCGAAATAACCTGGGATGCATATTTATCGATTGGATTTTCTAGCTGTTCTACGGGGGGGACATACCCGATTGAACCATTTGCAATAGCTGTAAATATCAGAAACACAGCTCCCACTGCTGCAACGAACAGTACCCAAAATGAAATTATAATGCCTTTTGTAATCTTAGATGCCATCTTTATTATTCACTTAGAAACCGCAAAGATAGGAAATTAATTCAATAAGAGGGAAGTAAGAGATATGGGTTTCATATTTTTCAGGATTGATTACATTCCATAAAAAGGAGAAGTACAGTTATTCTTGTTTAAAACGGGCAAAATCTCGTTTTAAACGAACTTTACCCCCGTTTTAAACAAGATTTTGCTCATTTTAAACCAACATTATTACTCCTAAACTGATCAACCCGATAAATATCCAAAGGACAACACCTTGCACCATCGGGCGTACGCCTACCTGTTTGATTACTTTCCGGGATAATCCGGCACCGATCAAAAACAGGGTAACCGTTAAACCTTTCTTTGCCAACCAAACCAGTGAACCTGTTATCGTTTCAGGAATTGTCAGGAAAGTATTTGCAACCATAGCCAGAATAAAGAAGAAAATAAACCAGGGTATGCTGATCTTTGCACCTTTCTGTTTGAAAATAAACATGGTAGCAATCGTTACCGGGATAATCCATAAAGCACGTGTCAACTTGACCATTGTAGCTATTTCAAGCGCTTGCTCACCGTAAGCGGCACCGGCTCCCACGACAGAACTCGTATCATGTATGGCAATAGCCGCCCACATACCGAATTGCTCCTGGCTCATTCCCAGCAAATGTCCGATAGGCGGAAAAATAAACAATGCGATCGCATTCAGAATAAAGATTGTTCCAAGCGACATCGACATCTCATTGTCGTTGGCTTTTACCACCGGAGCAACGGCAGCTATAGCACTTCCTCCGCAAATCGCAGTTCCGGCGGAGATCAGATAAGCCGTTTTCCGGTCCATCATCAATCTCTTCCCCAGATACATACCTAAAGCCAACACGGCAACAACCGATACGACCGTAAAGAGCATCCCTTCTTTTCCGGTTCTCAGCGATTCATGCAGATTCATACCGAATCCCAAGCCTACTACAGAGAATTGCAATAAATATTTAGACGTTTTCTTACTGAATTTCGGGAAGGGTTGTCCGGCTGTCATCCCCAGCGCAAGACCCAGAAACAGAGCTATAGCCGGAGAAATAAAAGGCATCAGACAAAGAACGAATAGGAGAATGAAAAGGGGTTTGTTGTACTTCGTCAGCACTTGTTCAATTGCGTTCATTTCTTATAATATCATTTAGTTATCCTTTGTTTTTGACGGCGCAAAGATAGGCTTTAAAAAGATATCGAACCAATCACATTATGGAATAGCTGATAACTTGAAGTTATAACACCCTTTTCATTCCGATTGTTCAGATTTTAGCCAGTGCCTGCTCCAGATCTACAAGCAAATCTTCTATGTGCTCCGTTCCTATCGAAAGGCGCACTGTTCCCGGATAAATCTCCTGTTCCGCCAGTTCTTCTGCATTCAACTGCGAATGTGTAGTACTGGCCGGATGAATAACCAAAGATTTTACATCGGCTACATTTGCCAGCAGGGAAAAGATCTCCAGGCTGTCGATAAAACGATGTGCTTCTTCCTGCCCTCCTTGTATCTCGAAAGTAAAGATTGAACCGGCACCTTTCGGGAAGTAACGTTCATACAGCGCATGATCGGGATGCTCCGACAAAGATGGATGGTTCACCTTTTTCACCTTCGGATGATTTTGCAGGAAGTCAACCACTTTCAGAGCATTTTCAACATGACGTTCCACACGCAATGAGAGAGTTTCCAATCCCTGTAACAAGATAAATGCATTGAACGGACTGATACAAGCCCCCGTATCGCGTAACAAGACAGCACGAACACGGGTCACATAAGCTGCAGGTCCGGCAGCATCCACAAAACGTACCCCATGATAACTCGGATCAGGTTCTGTCAGTTGCGGGAACTTACCGGAAGCCCCCCAGTCGAATTTGCCGGAATCGACAATGACACCTCCTAACGACGAGCCATGTCCACCGATGAATTTTGTTGCCGAATGCACTACAATATCCGCACCATATTCGATCGGACGTATCAAATAAGGTGTTCCGAAAGTATTATCCACAATCAGGGGAATCTTATGACGATGGGCAATGGCTGCCACCTCTTCTATAGATATAATATTTGAATTCGGATTACCCAGAGTTTCGATAAAGATCGCTTTCGTATTTTCCCGGATAGCCTTTTCAAAATTAGACAAGTCAGCCGGATCAACAAAAGTGGCAGTTACCCCATAAACCGGCAAGGTATGTGCCAGCAGATTATAGCTACCTCCATAAATTGTCTTTGCCGCTACAATATGGTCGCCGGCACGTGTAATATTCTCGAATGCATAGGTAATGGCAGCTGCGCCCGAAGCGACAGCCAACCCGGCAACGCCTCCTTCAAGAGCCGCCACACGCTGTTCAAAAACACCTTGCGTTGAATTAGTCAAACGACCGTAAATATTTCCCGGATCCTGCAAACCGAAACGGGCTGCCGCATGCGCCGAGTTATGAAACACATAGGAAGTCGTCTGATAAATGGGTACTGCACGAGCATCTGTTGCCGGATCCGCCTGTTCCTGTCCTACATGAAGCTGTAAAGTCTCGAAATGTAATTCTCTTTTTGCCATGATCTTATTCTTTTTTTATTTGACTTATTACTGTATTATTTTCCAGCAAAAGTATCATACAAAGAAATATCAAACAAGAAATCATATAAATATAGAAAATAATACTATTTTTACACCGTCATACAGACAGAGTCAACTATACAACAGTTAAAAAGAATCAGATAAAAGAATTTTATTCTATGGAGACTTTAGAC
>ENA-UOJT01001198-UOJT01001198.1-human-gut-metagenome-genome-assembly--contig:-C15-NODE-1198-length-17471-cov-17.898369_pt1 | contig 17471 bp, 10 predicted proteins | sample MGYA00242357_ERZ723904 | MGnify/ENA metagenome assembly ERZ723904 | reverse complement strand
GGCCAAGAGGGTGGGGCTTTGCCGGTCACGAATTCTGGAGTTTTGTCGGCCAAGAAGTCTGGAACTCTATCGGTCTCGGGTCCTGGGCTCTGTTGGCCATGAAGTCTGGAACTCTATCGGCTATGAACAATCCGCTTCGGCGAGCGGATGCCCTTCATTCGTTTGAGCAGTATCGGCATACGTGCGAGCCGATTCCTCGACGATCTCGGATGCTGCCGCAAAATGCCGACCGTACCGTTCCCTTCTCCGATGCCTCGACGATCGCCGCAACGACCCCGGCCTCAATAATTGTCGAGATTGCGGCGATGCAGGATGTCCATATGAACGTAATTGTTGCGGCGCTGCGGTTTGGTCCCCTTGATGACGCATTCCGCGAAGGCCGTCAATGCCTGGAACGATTGTAACGGAATATGCCTGGTGACCAGGTATTCGATATGTCCGTTGCTCAGGCTGGCCAGGTTGCGATCGAGATCGTCGAATCCGACGACGATGCGCTCCGGATCGGGATTGCGGCGCAGGTAGTCGTCGATCAGGAAGATACGCGAATTGGTCATTGCCAGATGTTTCACCTCGGGATGCTCCCGGAAAAAACGCTCCAGGGTCGCATATGCCTGGTCGGGTTGTTCGGGATGGATGAACAGCGTATGGATGCGGCACTGGGGAAATGTCTCCTCGATGTAGTCGAGAAAACCGTGACGGCGCGGTGCATTCGGGTCGGCCTTGTGTTTCCGGTCGCGAATCAGTCGGATCAGCGCGATATCCTGCACCTCGCAACGGGTCGTAAGCAAAAAGGCTCCGAGCGCCCCGCTTTTGTAGGGGTCCACGCCGTAGTACAACAGATAGTCGAGGTCGTCGATCTTGTTGTCCACGAATGCGTAGGGAATGCCGGCCTCTTCCAGCCGTTGCGCGAACGCGACGACCTCCTCTTTGAAAACGGCGTTGGTAATGACGCCCATCGGCCGGGTCCGCAGAATCTCGTCGCTGCAACGGCGATACGATTCGGTGTCGGTTTGATCGTACAGATGGAAGTCGAGTTTGATATTGTAGTGCGACAACGCTTTCACGCCGTCTCGGAATCCGTCGAAAATCTTTTCCCAATATTCGCCCGGCCGGAATTCCGGAATGAGGCATGCGAACGTATATTCCCGCTTCAGGGCGAGCGACGATGCGTTGGGATTGGCCGTATAACCGAGCTGCGAAATCGCTTTCTGTACCTTGTCTATCGTTTTCTGAGACACGCGCCCGCGCTTGTAGACCACGCGGTCGACCGTGCCTCGCGACACCCCGGCCAGCGCTGCGACGTCGAAGATGGTGATTGGCGTTTTGCTTCTCTGTTTGGTCATCGATCGATTTTTTGTACAAATTTATAAAAAATGCTAACTATATACAACTTTACACCTTGTCAGTTTCTTGATTGTCGCTTCCTTAGGACGGTCATATGCTCGCTGCCTTTGGCCGCCCCGCTGAAACGGGGTTTTCGAGGAAAACAGCTGCTCATCGTTCTTTCGAGAGTTTTTGTCCCCGGAGTTGGCTGACCCGTTCCTAAATTCCCCTATCGGTGGGGACTTTAGGTATAACCCTCAACGTGATAGGGGTTTAAGGCGGGTTTAGTGCGAAATCGTATATAATTTCCTAAAAAATAACGATTAGTTTGGAAAAATAAGAAATAAATTCTACTTTTGCATCATAAGCGGGCACGTGCACGCTTTTGCAAACCGAAAACAGGTATTATGGAAAAACGCAAAATCACAATCATCGGAGCCGGTATGATGGGATCGGCTCTGGCATTTCCTGCGGCTGAAAACGGCCATGAAGTGCACATCGTCGGCACTTGTCTCGACGACGAAATCATCGACGGTTATCTGAAAACCGGAAAACACGAAAAGTTCTGCCGTCCGTTCCCCGAAAATGTAAGTTTCCATTATTTCAAGGAGTGGGAGCAGGTCGTCGAGGGTTCGGATTTCGTGATCGGCGGCGTTTCCTCGTTCGGCGTCGACTGGTTTTTGGAGGAAATTCTTACGCGACTCGATCCGAAAATCCCGGTGCTGTCCGTTACGAAGGGACTTCGTGCTACGGACGACGGGTCGTTGCTCTCCTATCCGGGCTATTGGATGAGCGAACTGGCCAAGCGCGGTATCGTGCGTGACATCTGTGCGATCGGCGGCCCTTGTACCTCCTATGAACTGGTATTCATGGACCCGACCGAGGTGGGGTTCTGCGGCAAGGACAACGAAGCGCTGCGGATGATGAAGCAGGCTATGCAGCGTCCTTATTATCATATTTCGCTGACCAACGACGTGATCGGACTCGAAAGCGCCGTGGCTCTCAAGAATGCCTATGCCATGGCCGTAACGCTGGCTGTCGGTCTGAATATCCGCTGGCACGGCGAGGAGGAACCCCAGCATTATAATTCGCAAGCGGGCACGTTCACGCAAACGGTTCGGGAGACGCATGCCCTGATGCTCATGCAGGGTGGCGAGTTCGAGTCGGAGTGCATCGGATTGGGCGACCTTTATGTAACCATCTTCAGCGGGCGTACGCGACGTTGCGGCGTATTGATGGGCAAAGGGTTGAACTACGATCAGGTCACGGAGGCGCTTGCCGGCATTACGCTCGAAAGCCTGGTGATTACCCGCATCATGGGCAATGCCATCCGTCGCAAAGCCGAGCTCGGTCTGGTCGATTTGAGGGATTTCCCGCTCTTGATGCACATCGTCGACATCCTCGACCACGGCAAATCCGATTCCGACATTCCCTGGGAGGCATTCACCTTCGAGCACCTGAAATGAATGTCCGGGGTCCGATCGTAACGACTCGGCTCCGCACCTTATCGCAAATCCGTTTTTCGGGGGATTGTCCCCCATCTAAACTATTAACTAAGACCTATGAAACAACTTTTACGCCTCGTCGGACATCTGCGACTTCACGTCGCAGCTTGTCTGCTGGCTTGTCTTTCGGCGCTTGCCGCCGAAGCGCAGCCAGCGCAATCGTCTCCGGCCTCCCAATCCGGACGCAAGACGGTTTCCGGTGTCGTTCTGGATGCCGAGACCGGGCAGCCGGTCGTCGGTGCGCAGGTATGGCTCAAGGATACGACGATCGGATCGGTGACCGACTCTTCGGGCCGATTCGAGATCGCCTATTCGGGAAATTACTCCGTATTGAACGTGTCGTTCCTGGGGTATGAAACCCGCGAAGTCGTTTTCTCGCCGGGTGCCGCGGTGACCGTGAAACTTACTTCGTCGTCGACTTCGGTCGACGAGGTGGTAGTCGTCGGCTACGGCGTCCAGAAGAAAGCCAGCGTCGTGGGAGCCATCGCCACCGTCTCGGTGACCGATATCAAGGCGCCGGTGGCGAAGATATCGAACAACCTGGCCGGACAGCTCGCCGGTGTCGTTTCCATCCAGCGTTCCGGCGAACCGGGTGTGGGATCAACGTTCTGGATCCGCGGTATCAATACGTTCGGAGCGGCGAAGACACCGCTCATCCTGGTTGACGGCGTCGAACGCGATATGGACCTGGTCAATGTCGAGGATATCAAGGAGATGTCCATCCTCAAGGATGCTTCGGCGACGGCGATCTACGGTGTTCGCGGCGCCAACGGCGTCGTTATGATCACCACGCGCGACGGTTCGATCGGAAAACCCAAAGTCTCGCTTTCGTTCGAGGCGGGTATGCTCTCACCGGTGAAAGTCCCCGAGATGCTGAATTCGGTGCAGTTCGCCCGGATGTATAACGAAGCCTACGGCGGAAAATTCTTCTCCGACGAGGCCATCGAACGCTATCGGAACGGTTCCGATCCCGACCTCTACCCGAATGTGGACTGGCTCGGCCAGCTTTATAAAAACCATTCCTGGAACGAGAAGGTCAATCTGAGCGTCAGCGGCGGCGGTAGTATCGCCAAATATTATATTTCGGGATCGATCTACAACGAAAACGGATTGTTCGCCGTCGACAATATGAAGAACTACGATACGTCGCTCTATTACCAGCGGTATAATTTCCGGTCCAATGTCGACGTGCAGGTGTTTCCCCACACGAAACTGAATATCAACCTGGGCACCTCGTTCGAACGCAAGAACGAGCCGGGCGGCGATACGGGCAATATCTGGAGATACTCGCTTGCGACGTCACCCAACGCATTTCCGCTTTTCTATTCCGACGGCACGCTGGCCGGTCCGGGCAGCAACATCATCAATCCGTACGTCGAATTGACCCAGCGGGGATATCGCGAGAAGTTCTGGAATACGGCCTCCTCGACGATCAACCTCCAGCAGGACTTTGGCGACTGGATCACCCCCGGATTGACGGCCAGCGCCAAGGTCGCCTTCGACGCTCAGAATTACCAGCATCTGGCCCGCACGAAGCAGCCGACGCAATACTTGGCGATAGGTCGCGATGACGACGATAATCTGATCTTCGGACCTCCCACGTTCGTCGGTCAGGAGAACCTGTCGTTCAGCGAGTCTGCGAGCGGTACGCGTTCGTTCTATTTCGAGGCGGCGCTCAACTACGCCCGGACCTTCGGCCGGCACTCCGTCGGTGCCCTGTTCCTCTATCAGCAATCGCAGAAGAACATCACCAACTCGTCCGAGACCAACTCCGAGAAGGCATTGCCCTACCGCCATCAGGGTATCGCCGGCCGTATCACCTACAACTACGACAACCGCTATTTCATCGAGGGTAACTTCGGCTACAACGGCTCCGAAAACTTCTCGCCCCGCCATCGTTTCGGCTTCTTCCCGGCGGGTGCCGTCGGTTGGGTGCTTTCCGAGGAGAAATTCTTCGCTCCGCTGCGCGACGTGCTCGACCTGGTGAAGTTCAAAGCCTCCTACGGTATCGTGGGTAACGACCAGATCGGCGGCGACCGGCGCTTTATCTACAACGAGACGATCAACACGAGCGGCGGCTCCTATCAGTTCGGCACCGGCAATACGACCTATACCGGATTGCGCCTGGGCAACTGGGCCAACGATTCGGTCGGCTGGGAGAAAGCCTACAAACTCAATGTCGGAGCCGAAGTCTCGTTGTTCGGCAAACTCCGCATTCAGGCGGACTATTTCCGCGAGCGCCGCGAGGGTATTTTCCTTCAGGCAGCCTCCATTCCCCGCATCTCGGGCCTTTCGACGTCGCCGTGGATCAATGCCGGCAAGATGAAGAACCACGGTGTCGATGCTTCGCTCGAATACCATCAAACGATCGGGAAGGTGCAGCTGACCGTGCGCGGCAACTTCACCTACGCCCATAATACGATCCTCGACAACGACCAGCCCCGCTGGGCCGAACCCTATCTGAACAAGATCGGACAAAGCAACTGGCAGGAGTACGGTTTGGTGGCTGCGGGACTCTTCTCGTCGCAGGAGGAGATCGACGCCTGGCCCACGCAGGCCTGGGGCGAGGTGCATCCCGGCGACATCAAGTACCTCGATCTGAACGGCGACGGAAAGGTCGATACGTATGACTGCAAACCGATCGGCTATCCCAACGTTCCGGAGATTACCTACGGTTTCGGAGCTTCGGTCAAATGGAAGGGTTTCGATTTCTCGGTCTTCTTCCAGGGTGTCGGCAATGTCAACTTCTTTACCAACAACACCTATACGCAGCCGTTCACCGCTTCGAGCATTTCGTTGTCGAACGTCTTCACCGATCTGATCGGCAAATATTGGAGCGAGAGCAATCCCGATCCGAACGCCCGATATCCGCGTCTGACGACTTCGCCGAATCCGAACAATTCGCAGAAATCGACTTTCTGGATGGTCAACGGCCGTTACATGCGTCTGAAGAATGCCGAGATCGGTTACTCGCTGCCCAAGCAGGTGGTCAACAAACTCCGCATCGACGGTCTGAGAATCTATGTCTCCGGAATGAATCTGCTGACGTTCAGTGATTTCAAACTCTGGGACCCCGATCTGCAAACGGGTGCTGCGAATTATCCGAACAACCGGGTGTACAATATCGGCGTGTCGCTGATCTTCTAACCGTTAAAACTCGATTCTACCTATGAAAAAGAGCCTATTCGCAGCCGTTTTCGCGGTGTTGTCCGCCGCAGGTTGCAACTCCTACCTCGACCGCCAGCCCGACGAACCGTATACATCGAAGAATGTCTTCGAAAGTTACAATTCGACGTTCCGCTACCTGGTGAACGTATATAGCTGGATCACCAACGAGACCGACCCCAGCGGCCAGGCCAACCATTATACCCCCTCGTCTGACGAATGCGTATGCGTATTCACGGGACGACCTTTCGCCCAGTGGAACAACTCCACGTGGTCCGTGAGCACCGAGGATCAGACCGGTCTCTCGTATTATACCACCTACTACAAAGGCATCCGCGAAGCGAGCTATTTCATCGCCAACGTCGGACGCTGCCCCGAGTTGTCGCCCGCCGAGGCGCTCGAATGGGCGGCCGAAGCCCGGTTCCTGCGCGCCTACTACTATTTCTGCCTGATGCGGCTTTACGGTCCGGTTGTCCTTTTGGGCGAGGGTGTCGCCGATTTCAACGACCTCGCGCTTCGCGAGCGCGACCGCAATCCGTGGGACGAATGCGTGGACTGGGTGGCGGAGGAGTGCCGCAAAGCCGCGGCCGATCTGCCGCTTACGCAGCCGGATTCCTATTTGGGGCGTGCGACGAAGGGTGTCGCTCTGGCCTTGCGGGCCCGACTGCTGCTCTATGCGGCCCGTCCCCTGTTCAACGGCAATCCGATGTACCGGAACATGACCAACGCCGAGGGCAAATACCTCTTCCCGCAGTCGTACGACGCTTCGAAGTGGACGAAAGCCGCCGAAGCGGCCCGGGATGTCCTTGACCTCCGGCAGTACGAGTTGATCGAAACGGGAAATCCGTATGTCGATTGGCGGGCGGTCTTCACGCAGAAATGGAACCGGGAGCTGATTTTCGGTTACCAGAAGACCAGCTATAACTGGCGTGTCGCGACCATTCCGCTCGGAGTGGGCGGACGGGCCTACGGCGGAGTCGCCATAACGCAGAAACTGGTCGATGCTTTCGCCATGGATACCGAGCACGGAGGTCGCTATCCCATCACCGGATACCAGGCCGACGGAAGTCCCGTGATCGATCCGCAGAGCGGATACGACGAGTCGGGCTTCACTTCGTTCACGCATCCGATCCTGGGCAGCACCAAATCGACCTACAACATGTACCTCAACCGCGAACCCCGCTTCTACATGTCGGTGTTCTACGAGGGTCTGAATTGGATCGGCGGTTCGAATACGGTCTCCTCGATCCAGTTCTACTACGGAGGCAACTCGGGCCAGACGTCGAGCAACTTCAACTATCCGCTGACGGGTTATCTGCCCTTCAAGTTCCAGGATACGGGATTCGACAGCAAGAATGCCGGGTCCGCGCAGGCCAACTGGACCGCCATAACGTGGCCGCTGTTCCGCTATGCCGAGGTCCTGTTGAACTACGCCGAGGCGTTGAACCGGCAGCCCGAACGCGATGCGACTGCGGCTCTGGCGGCGATCAATGCGGTGCGCAAACGCGCGGGCGTGGCTGATATCGAGACGATCTATCCCGAGGTCGAAGCGGATGCGGATGCGCTGGAGGCCATGATTCGTCGCGAGCGGATGATCGAGCTGAATTTCGAGAACCATCGTTTCTTCGATACCCGCATGTGGCTGATCGCCGAGCAAGAGAACGCCGGAGCGTTTTACGGCATGAACATCCAGGCGACCGACGATCGTCCGGACGGCGATTTCTGGCATCGGACGGTCGTTGCCGCAGACGGCGGCAATACGCCTTCGACGCGCATATTCAACAAGCGGAATTATCTGCTGCCGATTCCTCAGTCGGAAATAGACCGTCTCTACAACGTGACCCAAAACTACCAATGGTAAAAGACTCTGTTATGAAACGCAATCATATCATCTTTGCAATGGCGGCTCTGTCGTTCGCGGTTTCGGCCTGCGAAAACAACCGCGACAACGCTCTGCCGGGCGCTACGGCCTGCTTCCTTGCGGAGGGTGTGTTGGAATCCGCCCCGTTTTACGTAGTCGACGAGGACCCCGCCGTTACGCTCCGGGTTTTCCGAAGCGGATATTATGCCGAAAGCCTCACCGTTTCCGTCCGGAGCTCCGAGTCTGCGCTCGAAACCTACAACTCGGAAAACGCCACGGCGTACAAGGCATTGCCCCAAAGCGCTTATCGGATCGAACCGGAGCGGATTACCTTGGCCGGGGACGAGCGTTCCGGTGCTTTCCAAGTGATCTTCGATCCGATGCAGCTGGTCGGGGTCGAAGACCCGGAAAACCTTGTGGTACCGGTGGAACTGCTCTCCGACGGCAACGTCAGCGCGAAGCGAAACATCTTGCTGGTCCATCCGAACCTGGAGCAGATCGCCGTGGAGATCGACGAGGCGGCCACGCTCTTTTACATTACCGGGGAGAATACCTATGTCAATAATGCCGCGAATGCCTGGGACCAGACGCTGACCCTCAAATTGGCGCGTCCGTTCGAAGCCGACGGAACCGTCGCGCTCGACTGCTCCCAGGCGGCACTCGATGCCTACAATGCGTCGCACGGCACCGCGTTCCGGCTGGCTCCCGAAGGGGTCGTTACGTTCGAGGCCGGAGCCTTGACGATCGCCAAGGGCGAAACGGAGGTGCGGACGACGATCCATGTCGATCCGGCCAAAGTCGGCGACGAACCTTGCGCCGTGCCCGTTCGTCTGACCTCCGATTATTTCGAGGTCGCTCCCGAGAAGAGCATTTACCTGCTGCACTTCGCCCCGACGACTCGGGAGAACTATTTGCCGATCAACCGTTACGGATGGCAGTGCGAAACCACCCATTTTGCCAATTCGAACAACGGTACGCTGATGATCGACGGCAAGCCGGGTACCTACTGGGACGCTCCGTACAGACCCGACGGCAACATGACCAATCCCACGGGTGCCGATGCACCGCCGTACAGCTACAAATTGGATTTGCGCTCCGTTACCGAGATTTGTGCCGTGGCTTTGCAGGCGCGCGCCTCTCAGGCCAAGCGTATCGGTGCCGGCTATATCGAAGTCTCTTCGGACAACCTCCGCTGGGCGAAAGTCGCCGAGTTCGACAACGACGAGTCTTTGCAGAGCAATACCGAAGTCGGTCCCTTCGTCTATTGGTTCGAACCGACCTCCGCCCGTTTCGTCCGCGTGACGATCACCCGGAGCAATGCGCCGCGGAACGGCTACGGATTCTCGGAGGTATCGGTCGCAGAGACCTTCGTGTATAAGCCTTCCGACGCTCCTTGCCCGCAGCGCCTTGCGCAGAGCGGCTGGTCGGCGGACACGAACTCCTACCACAATGCCTCCTATTCCGTGGCCAAACTCATCGACGGCAACGTCTCCACCTATTGGCATACGGCCTTCAACGGCAGCAGCGTGTCGCAGGATCATATGTTTTTGCCGTTCACCGTTCAGATCGACATGGCCGCCGTGCAGCGGTTGAACGGTATCGAGATGTGGCGTTGCGACAACAACGGCTCCATCGACGACATGAAGGCGGGATCGTTCTGGGTGTCCGAGACCGGGGATACCTCCGACTGGAAGAATTCGCAGGCATGGACGCAGAACGGCAACTGGACGAAGGTCGGCGAGTTCAATTTCGAGAAGGGTATCTCCATCTGCCGCGGTCCTTTCTGCTATCTGTTCCCCGAGACGCAGGCCCGGTATATCCGGATTCTCATTACGGAGTCGAACAACAAAAATACCGTGCGAGACTGCGCTCAGATCGCCGAAATCTATGCTTTGAGATAATTGTACCATGCGTATCGGGCCGACGGCCGAGCAGCCCCGGCCCGATACGCCAAAACCGATGACCATGAAACAACTGAAATTCGTCTTGCTGACACTGGTTTTTCCGCTGTTGCTCTCGTGCAGCAACGATACGCTCGATTCCCCGGAAGGAGCGGGCGGAACCTCCAAGAAAAATGTGACCCATATCAACGGCACGGATATCGCTCCGGAGACGACGCTCTGCGGTCTGATCTACGACGTGGAGAGCGGGGCCGGAATTCCCGGTGTCGTTGTCAGCGATGGCTTCGACTGCACGACGACCGATGCGAACGGCGTCTACCAGCTGGTGCGCGATAGCCGTGCCGCATTGATCTTCTACTCGACGCCTGCCGATTACGCGATTTACCGTTCGGTGATCGCAGAGGCGGAATTGCCCTATTTTTATCGGAAAATCGATCTTAGCGTCAAGGTTTTCCGCCAGGATTTCAAATTGACACGCCTTCCGAACGGCAAGGAGACGAAGTTCCGGCTTTTCTGCATGGCCGATCCGCAGTGCCGCAACGAAAAGAGTCTCGCCCGTTTCCAGGACGAGACGATTCCCGACCTGAAGAAAACCGCCGACGAATACCGGGATGCGGGCTCTCCCGTCTATGGCATTACGCTGGGCGACATTACCGACAATAACCGCACGGCCATCTGGGAGGCTATGAAGAAGGCCATGGCGTCGATCGCCGGCAGCGTGCCTTTCTTCCAGACGATCGGCAACCACGATCATCTGAACGAAGCGGATAACAGCGTGACGTCGACCTACTGGAAGAGCGTCGAGAATTTTCAGAAGTATTTCGGACCGCAGAACTATTCGTTTGACCGCGGCGACGTACACATCGTCTCGATGGATAACGTACTTCATGGCGAAATCCCCGACCTGGGGGAGGACCAGGAATTCGCCGCCGGATTCTACGACTGGCAGTTCGAATGGCTCAAGCGGGATTTGTCGTACGTTCCCAAAGACAAGATGGTCATTCTCTGCTGCCATGTCCCGTTCCGGGGCGGTGCGAGCTACTGCCATTCGGACAAACGTTACCGCCGGGAGGTGCTGGAACTGCTCTCGGAGTATGCCGAAGCCCATCTGATGATCGGCCATACGCATTATAACCAGAACTATATCCATTCCGTCAACGGGAAAACGATCTACGAACACATCCAGGGCGCGGCGTGCGGCGCATTCTGGCACGCCTCGTTCAACGGCGACGGAACCCCCAATGGTTATGCCGTTTACGACATCGAGGGCGCGCACATCGCGGATTGGCGTTTCAAGGCCACCGGCCGCGACGAGGGTTTCCAGATGCGGGTATACCGGGGCAACCAGACCTTTTACCACGACAAGCAGAACAAGGGCGGCCTGGATGCTACGATGAAGGACAAATACGGTCCTTACAACTACGGACTCGGAGCCGACGATATCCTTGTCAATGTCTGGAACATCGAACACGACGGCAGCTGGACGGTAACGCTGTATCAGCGGGGCGAGAACATCGGGCAAATGACCAACTACACGTCGAGTGCGGGCCGTACGGAGAAATTGCACGACCTGTGGGCCGCCTACTGGATCTATCAGGTTTACGGAGCCGGGTTCACCACGACCTCCTGCCAGCACCTCTACAAGGGAACGCTCAAATATCCGGACGAACCCTACGAGATTCGGGCTGAGAAAACGGACGGCTCGCGCGCACCCTATGTCTGCACGGCGCCGCCGACGACCGATTACGACGAATTTAAGAATATCAAGTACGATTTCGACCTGGTAAGCAAATAACGCCGGGCTGTGATCGGCGAATTTACACGGATTCGGGTTTGGGGCTGTCATTTCGCACCGACCGTCCCAGGAAAATGCCATCGAAAAACCGATGAGGTGTAAAGCCGTATAGGTTACCTAATTCCAATTGTCATAAAATTACATTCCGATGAAAAAAATCATTCGATTCATTGCATTTCCGTTGCTGGCGGCGGGCTCTCTTTTTCAGACCGAGATCGGTTTCGCACGCTCCGAAACGCCCGATCTGTCGGCCCGTATCCTGACTCCGGCACCCGCCGAGACTCCGCGCATTAACGGAGCCCGGATTTTCGGGGTCCGTCCCGGATCGGAGTTCCTCTTTACCGTGGCGGCCACCGGAGCACGCCCCATGACCTTCTCGGCCGAAGGTTTGCCCAAAGGGCTGAAACTCGACTCCCGGACGGGACGCATTACGGGGCGCGTGAAGAAAGCCGGGGAATACGTCGTCCGGCTGAAGGCCGAAAATGCGCTCGGCAGCAACGAACGCGATCTGAAAATCGTCGTCGGCGACGCCATTTCGCTGACGCCTCCGATGGGCTGGAACTCCTGGAACTGCTGGGCGCGCGATGTGACGCAGGAGCAGGTACTCGCATCGGCCCGCGCCATGGTCGAGAAAGGATTGGTCGATCACGGTTGGACCTATATCAATATCGATGACGGTTGGCAGGGGCAGCGCGGCGGAAAATACAACGCCATCCAGCCCAACACGAAATTCCCCGATATGAAGGGACTGGCCGATGAAATCCATGCCTTGGGCCTCAAGATCGGCATCTACTCCACGCCGTGGATCGGAACCTATGCCGCCCACGTGGGAAGCTATTCCGATCGAGCCGACGGCGTGAACGAATGGATCAAAAAGGGGTATTGCAACGAGCATTACCGTTATCAGAAGCCGGGCGGCGATTATTGGAAAGACCGCATGGAGATGTATATCCACGGTGAATATTCGTTCGTGAAGGCCGACGTGAAGCAGTGGGCCGACTGGGGGATCGACTACCTGAAATACGACTGGTCGCCCAACGACCGCTATTATACCGAGGAGATGTACGAGGCGTTGCGTGCATGCGGCCGCGATATCGTGTACAGCATTTCGAACAATGCGCCCTATGCCGACGCCCCGATGTGGAAGGAGCTGTGCCAGTGCTGGCGCACGACGGGCGACATTCGCGATACCTGGAAGAGCATGAGCTCGATCGGCTTCGCGCACGAGCGCTGGCTCGCGTTCACCGGACCGGGCCATTGGGCCGATCCCGACATGCTGGTCGTCGGTATGGTCGGTTGGGGCCCGAAACTCCACCGCACGAACCTTACGGCCGATGAACAGTATACCCACATTTCGCTGTGGTCGCTGCTGGCTGCGCCGCTGCTGATCGGATGCCCCATCGACAAACTGGACGATTTCACGCTCAGCCTGCTGACCAACGACGAGGTGATCGACGTGAATCAGGACCCGCTCGGGCTCCAGGCCGCCCCGATCTGGCGGGATGGGAACAGCAAGGTGATCTACGTCAAGCACCTCGAGGACGGGTCGGTCGCCGTGGGATTGTTCAACCGCGGTGAGAAACCCGCTGAGATGAAGTTCACGCTGCGTCAGCTCGGTATGCGCGGGACGAAGACGATCCGCGATCTGTGGCGTCAGCAGGATATCGCGACGCTCGAATTGGGCGAGACCTACACCGCGGAGGTGGCGCCGCACGGCGTCGTTCTGCTGAAGGTGGGACCCGGCAACCCGACGGAACGCCGGGTCGGCAAGGTCGAACGATAACCGATAAAACCGTCCGACATGAATAATTGGAAATTGTGGGTCGCGATCGGCTGCATGTGTTGCGCACCGGCTGCCCGGGTTCAGGCCCGGACGCCGGAGGCGCATGCCGTGCGGATCGGCTCCATCGAGGAGTTGCAGGCCTATTTTACCTATTCTCCCGATCGCGACATCGTCGTCAGCGGCCATCGCGGCGGCATGATGGCGGGGTATCCGGAGAACTGTATCGAGTCGTGCGAAAAGACCCTTTCGCTGCTGCCGACCTTTTTCGAAATCGACTTCAGCTTCACGAAAGACAGCATACCGGTGCTGATGCACGACCTGACGATCGACCGCACGACGACGGGTAAGGGGCGTGTCTCCGACTATACCTACGAAGAGTTGCAGCAGTTCGCCCTGGTCGATCGCCACCGGAAGGAGACCCCCTACAAGATTCCGAGACTCAAGGATATGCTGGAGTGGGGCAAGGATAGGGTGGTGTTCAACTTCGACAACAAGTACGTCAATACGAAAGGGGTAAGCGATCGCGTGCGTCGGGCCAGTATCGACTATTACATCCGGCAGTTGCAGCCCGGCGGCGATTGGGCGGAGTATCATAACATCGTGCTGAGCGTCCGCTCGCTCGACGAAGCGCTCCGCTACTGGAACAGCGGTATCCGGCAGGTAATGTTCTGCGTCGAAATCAGTTCGCGGGCGGATTTCGAGGCTTACGACGCTTCGCCGATTCCGTGGCGTTACATCATGGCCTATATCCGTACGGCCGTCGATCCCCGGTTGCAGGAGGTCTACGATCTGCTGCATGCCCGGGGCGTGATGACGATGACTTCGATCGTGGAGACCTCCGACAAGGTGAAGAACGCCCGCGACCGCAATACGGCCTATTTGCGGGAGCTGCTGGCCGAACCGGATATCATCGAAACCGATTATCCCTCGGAGTTCGTCGAACTGCCTCGTTCGCGCCGGGAGATTCACGCTTTGCAGGACTGCGCGTTGCGCAGCCGTTCGCGAAAATGATACTACGATGAAGACCGAATCCTCGAACCCGGCCTATGCCGGTATGACCTCCGAGCAGATACGGCGTTTCAAATACTGGGAATTCCGTACCATCGCGATGTGCATCTTCGGATATGCGCTTTTCTACTTCGTGCGCAAGAATCTGAGCATCGCCATGCCTTATTTGAACGAGGAGATGGGCATTTCGAAATCCGACCTCGGATTGTTTCTCACGCTCCACGGCGTGATTTACGGACTCTCGAAATTCGTCAACGGCATTTGGGGCGACCGCAGCGATGCGCGCCGTTTCCTCGTGACGGGACTCGTTTTCTGCGCGATCTGCAACCTGCTGTTCGGTTTCAGCTCCTCGGTGCTGGCGTTGGGCATCTTCTGGGTCCTCAACGGTTGGTTTCAGGGCATGGGCGTACCGCCCTGCACGCGGCTGATGACCCACTGGATCGTGCCGCAGCGGCTGGCGACCAAAATGTCCGTGTGGAATACCTCCCACTCGATCGGTGCGGGACTGGCCATCGTGTTCTGCGGTTACGCGGTCGGGTTGAATTGGGATGCGTGGTTCGACGCTTCGTCACTGCTCTCCCAGCATTGGCGCTGGTGCTTTCTGCTGCCGGCGACGGTCGCTCTGCTCGGAGCCGCAATTGTCTGGGCGCTCGTGCGTGACACGCCTTCATCGGTCGGGCTTCCCGAACTGAAAACCGGAAAAACCACTGGGCAGCAACCGCAAACCCGGGCCGAAGAAAATGCCGAGTATAAGGCATTCCTGCGTCGTAAGGTTTTTCTGAATCCTACGATTTGGATCATTGCCGTGGGCAACTTCTTCGTTTATGTTGTGCGTTTCGCCGTATTGGACTGGGGACCTACGATGCTCAAGGAACATCTGCATATGGATATCAGCCTTGCCGGCTGGAGCGTTGCGGCCTTCGAGATCGCCGGCATCGCCGGCATGCTCGCCGCCGGGTGGGCCACGGATCGGCTGTTCGGCGGGCGGGCTCCCCGAACCTATGTCGTCTGCATGTCGATGGCGGCCCTTTGCCTGGCCGGATTCTATGCCCTCGACCGGGAAACGCCGCTCGCCGTAGCAGTCGCGATCCTCATGGCGGCCGGATTCTTCATCTACGGTCCTCAGGCGCTCGTGGGCATCGCTGCGGCCAATATCGCGACCAAACGGGCCGCAGCCACGGCGGGCGGATTCTGCGGGCTGTTCGGCTACGGAAGCACGGTCGTTTCGGGTTGGGGCCTCGGGCTGCTCGTACAGCGGACCGGTTGGAATGCGGCGCTTTCGGCGTTGATCGGTGCTGCCGTGATCGGTACGGCGATCTTCGCCTTGGCCTGGAGGGCTCGTCCCAACGGTTACGACGATTGACGAGGCTCCGGAGCGTGCTGTGTTCTTGTTTGCGATATACACAAGAGGCTGTCTAACCATAAAGTTAGGCCGCCTCTTGCTTTTTAGAGCGGAAAACGAGACTCGCACCCCCGCTTCGCGTGGGTGATTTCGCGATTATTTGTTGACACCCCCCCCCGCCCCCTGGAAGGGGTGTTTGGGGTCGGTCGCATCAAGTCTCGTTATCCTGAAAAGCAAAAAGGACAGCCTTTTAGCTGTCCTTTTACTTTTTGAGCGGAAAACGAATTTCCGACCCAAGCATATTCCTCGTTTACAATCAGCGCATTACGTGAAGTATTTTCTTCGAAGGTCACTCCCGCGATGCGGTCATCATGCACTCGTTTGCATCCCAATGCTTTCGACAAAGATACAAATTATTTTCACACAATTCAAGAACGCTATTCCAGCTGTTTTCTATATACGGAATCTAGTGTATTTCCATCCTTGTCTTTCCAAACCAGCCAACCGTTGTTGACACTCCCGATGCAAAAATCTGCGGCCGTACTGGGACTCGAAAATCGCATATCTGATGACAATCCCCAAATGCCATTCTCCAAGCTCGCATTTTCCTTAAGCATCTCCCTTCGTTTCTCCTGCCACTTAAACGACGGCACACAATCATTGGCAACTACACTCCCTGCAAGCACCGTAAAGCCGGACGAATTATAGAATCCTTTTGCATCGCATCCACGCCCTTTGGCAAAGAACAGATGCTCCTCCTTGGGCCGGGATATTTCGAAGATATTACAGCCTATAAACGATGCCAGGAACTTGATGTCCTCAAAAAATTCATCCATGGCGTCCCGTTGATGTTCGGGGAGATTGGGGGCTTTGGGAATCTGTTTATTTTCGTTCAACACAAACGAGTTCGACAGCCTGGCTTCGGCAATCGCGCGATATTCCAGATATTGCACGTCGGCCTTGGTCATATCCTCGTCCTTTGAGACAAAAACAAGCGCTTTCTGCCAGAATGTCTTTTTACTGTCGTGATCTTTTACCCGCTCCTTAAAGTTTTCGGTCTCTCCGATATAGGCCTGCGGCTTTGTCGCCTCATCTTCTCCGATCAGAATATAGAACGCCGGCTTGTGCAACTTCTCCTGCTCATTCAGATAGGCCAGATTCGAGCGCGGAATCACAAACATCTGGCAAATCTTGTTGCTGATGAAGGCATACTGCGTTCCTTTCGGATCGCCGTCAATCAAATAGGTGGTAACTGTCTTACCCATAGGACTATCCCTCAAAATGTATTTTTAATTGTTCCTTCAATTGACTAATAAGGGTTTCGTAGCTTTTAAACCGAAGTTGAGAAAATCCTCGAATATTAAACCCAACAAATTTATCGATATCTTCCCCTTTTTCCAGCTTATATGTATCCTCTTTTAATAGTAGTATAACAGATGGAGCGGTATCCTTTACCTTAGCTAAAGCCATTGCATAGCCAATCTCATGATATACATTCTTATTACCACTACTTAAATCCGCAATTAGTAAACTAGAACTACTAATTGCTTCAAGAATCTCATCTGTAATTGTATATGTTGTACCTTTTAGATATTCATCTATTCTTAGTGGAGTAATTTTTATCTCTCTATGGGACTCGTTATTATATGATTCTATAGCTCTTACAATTTTTTCATAAATCAATTCACTTTGTGGATCTCCAAATTGCATTGAAATAAAAACCTGGCTTTTCTTCGTCTGGTAAACCTTTTCAAACATTTCGACAAATGACAGAGCCGTCATTCTTGA
>ENA-UOJT01001193-UOJT01001193.1-human-gut-metagenome-genome-assembly--contig:-C15-NODE-1193-length-17492-cov-37.317830_pt1 | contig 17492 bp, 18 predicted proteins | sample MGYA00242357_ERZ723904 | MGnify/ENA metagenome assembly ERZ723904 | reverse complement strand
AGCAAAGCTGAACAATCTGCGCCCATACTACTACTTCAGGCATATCCTCACGGAGCTACCGAAGTATTGTGACGAAAAAGGAAATATAAATCCGGCAAAACTAGATCAGCTGATGCCCTGGGCAGAGGAACTTCCCGAGGAATGTCGGAAACCACGCCGCTCATAAAAGCGGCGTTAAATTTAAGGGTAGGCGTAGGATTTGACGTTTACTGACAAAATCAAATTGACATAGAGAAGCTTGATTGATATGATATAGACAAAATGAAAATGGCATATTGGAGGAACATTGAGATGGATAAAGTTATAAATATTGAAGAGGCATTAAAAAGAATCGAGGAGTTGGAAAAAGAGAATGCAGAACTTCGGGAGGAATTAGAGTATTACAGAAATCGTAAGTTAAGCGGTCGTCAGAAACATAACGCCAAGTGGATGGCAATTTATAATGATTTTGTTGTTGGGTATGAGAGCGGCATGACAATGGTAGAAATTGCGAAGCGAAACAATGTCAGTGAGAGGACAATCTATAGGTATAAAGCGTATTATGACAAACTGAGGGAAAAAGAGGAATAGACCATTTTTGAGGCGTTATGAAAATGGTTGCATGAATTTTGCGGTGGATTTTTTGTACCGCAAACATGAAACAGAAAATATTTGTGGTCACAGATTGTGACCGCAAAATCAGGAAGGAAATTTATGACGGAAGAGAAGAAAGAAGAAATTGCAGTAATTGAAATTACAGAAGAATACATGAAGGATCGGCTTTATGAATTCAGAGGGAAAAAAGTTATGCTTGATTCAGACTTGGCAGAAATTTATGGGTATGAAACCAAAAATTTTAAAAGGCAGGTTAAGAATAACATTGCCAAATTTGAAGGCGATGATTTTATGTTTGAATTGAATGATGAAGAAGTGGAAAATCTTTCAAGGTGCAAAAATTTCACCTTGAATATGGGAAGAGGTTCAAATATAAAATACAAACCTTATGTGTTTACAGAGCAGGGAGTATATATGCTTATGACAGTTTTGCGCGGCGAGCTTGCAATTAAACAAAGCCGTGCACTTGTGAAGACTTTTAAGAAAATGAAAGATTACATATTAGAAAATCGTGATCTTATCGGTCAGCGGGAAATACTTCAGTTAAGCATGGAAACTGCTAATAACAGAATAGAAATTAACAAAATCAACTCAGATATGATATCTCTTGAAAAGCAGATTTCAGATGTTGCAGAAGGCTTGAAGGATGTTGTGACAAAATCTGAGTTGGCTGATATGATGAACAGCTTTGTTTCAGATGATGATGACAAGTGGCTCATGTTTAATGCAAAATTTAGTAGTGCAGATGAGGTATATGAGTCCATTTATAAGCAGGCAAAGTCGTCAATATATGTCGTTGACAATTATATTGGCTTAAGGACGCTGGTACACCTTAAGAATTCTCCGACCGGAGTAGCTATTATTTTATTTAGTGATAATGTTGGAAATAATAAACTTCACAACATAGAATTTACAGATTTCTGCAAGGAGTACCCAACAGTAAATTTGTCACTGAAAAAGACAGGCGGTATATTTCATGATCGATTTATCGTGTTGGATTATGGAACTGCTGATGAAAGGGTTTTCTTATGTGGTGCTTCGTCAAAGGATGCAGGGGCTAGAATAACCAGTATTGTTGAAGACTATGGAGTATCTAAATATACTCCGGTGATTGCAACGCTGTTGAAAAATCCAACTTTGATTTTACCACAGTAGAGGGGAGTGAATGTATTGAAAAAGAAAACAAAATGCTACATATATACTCGTGTATCAACAGTAATTCAGGTGGATGGTTACAGCTTGGATGCACAGAAGGACAAATTAAAAAAATATGCAGAATTTCAGGATATGATGCTTCAGAATTTGGAGAGTGAGCTGATCAACTGATAAACCGTAGCGCATGAAGTATAGATTACATGAAAATTTAATAGAAAAATTAAAAATCGTCTATTGACACAAAAAATGGCTGTCTGCTACAATCTACGCAATTCAATTTGAATTGAAGGAGGTAAAGATAGATGATGAAACGTAAGTTGATTTTAACCGGCGCAGCACTGTCCCTGGCGGTGGCTATGACCGGATGTGGCGGTAATGCAGTAACGAATCAGCAGGCAAGCAGCCAGGCACAGCTGATCAGCATGGAAGCGGCACAGGAGGTAGCGTTAAAGGCAGCCAATATTGCAGCGGAGAATGCAGCGATCTCAGCGACGACCCTGAATGAAGTAGCAGGGACGTCCTGTTATAAGGTTGAGTTTACTTCGGGCGATTATGCCTATGCCTACACGGTTAACGCAGAAACAGGTGCAGTCATGGAAATGAGCAGCAGGGATAAGAATGCCGTCGATACCCAGGCACAGACGGAGGCGACAGCCCCCGCTGCTGCTTCTGACACAACTCCGGCACAGACCGTAACTGGGACAGTGGACGAAGAAACAGCACAGAAGATAGCTCTTGAGCACGCAGGGGTGAAGGCAACGGATGCGACGATCACCAAGTCCAGGCTGGACTATGAAGGCAGACGCCAGGTGTATGAAATTGAATGGTACGCAGGCGGTAAGAAGTACGACTATGAAATAGCCGTGGATACCGGTGAGATTTTAAGTTCCGGATACGATGAAAAAACATCCGGATGGAGTGGCAGCAATAGCAGTAACGTTACTGTCAGTGAGGCAGATGCGAAGCAGACAGCACTTGGCCGTGTCAGTGGTGCAACGGAAAAGGACATCTACGAATGGGAATTCGATTATGACGATGGACGTCCGGAATACGAAGGCAAGATCATCTATGGCGGAACGGAATATGACTTTACGATCGATGCATCCAGTGGAACTGTCATAGAGTGGGAGACTGAGACCGTCCGTTAGATCCGATCATCAGAAGAAAGGGGTTGTATCCCCGGTAACAATCATGTATAGAAATGAGAAAAAGTCCGTCGGTGCATTAAGGCATCGACGGACTTTTGCAGCTCTGGGAAAATGAAAAAAGTAAATTACAAAGTCTGATGCACCTCGCGGATCACAGCATCAGCAAGCTCCGGAGCTTTAGCGGGATCAATGTCATCCGGAAATTCCGCATCAATGGTGGAAGCAGCCGGGCGATAGTTCAGGCGCAGGGCATTTGCCTGAATGTAATCCGTAGCCTTGTTGTAAGTATCCTCTGTAACACCGTTTAAAGTAATTGTATATAATTTTGCCATAATCTATCATCCTTTCTTTTACGTTGTGGTTAATGGAAACAGTTCCTTGTTTCTGTATATAGTATATCTCTTTTCCTGAAAAAAGAAAATGGAATAAAGTAACAAATATAATAATAGGAATCATTACTATATTTGTGAAATAGTTACATATTACCATAATGAGACATTTGTCAACTGTGTTTTGCTCCGCAAAAATGATAAAATGAACCATCAAAAAGCAGTTTGCAAAGGAGGAAAACAAGGGAAAAATGGAAGACAAAGATAAGAAGAAAAATGTGAAAAAAATAATCGTGTATGCAGTGCTTTTAGTACTTATTATGGGAATCGCGCTGGGAACCGGACAGATTCAGACAGAGGAATTGGGGAGGATATTTACGGTCAATGCAGTTGCAGTCTGTAAATTATTGCTTTTGTTCTTCGGGGTATTGTTCTTAAAAAGTCTGATCGTATGGATCCTGGGGCTGATCAAACCGGCGAATCACAGAGCCAGGTCTGTGCTCTCTCTGTTATCCAGTCTGACAAAATATATTGCGTTTCTGGTGATCCTGTGCGCAGGACTGACGATCCTCGGAGTTAACATGACTACCATCATTGCCAGTGTCGGAGTATTGGCTCTGATCGTCGGTTTCAGCGCGGAGAGTCTGATCGCGGATGTGGTGACAGGAACTTTTATGCTGCTGGAGAATCAGTATAATGTGGGAGATATCGTAGAGGTGAACGGTTTCCGCGGAACTGTTACGAGCATCGGCATCCGTACCACCTGTATCACGGACACCGGCGACAATGTGAAGATCATCAATAATTCCGAAATGAAAAATATCCTGAACCGCTCCGACAATTATTCCAAGGCTGTCTGCGATATCAGCATCCCTTATGAAACGGATATTGAAAAGCTGGAAAGTGAACTGCCGAAACTCCTTGAGTCGATCTACAAAGCACATGAAGATACTATGAAAAAAGTTCCTGTGTACGTGGGAGTGCAGGCATTGCAGGATTCCGGAATATTGCTCCGGTTCGTAGTGGAAGTCTCGGAGAAAAATATCTATTCCGGCATGCGTATTCTGAATCACGATCTGCTGCTGGGCTTCCGGAAACTGGGCGTGGAGTGCCCCTTCCCGCAGTTGGATGTGCATAATAAATAATGGGTGGATCCGGTAATAAAAGAGAAAATGAAGATCAAAGAAGATCATAAATATTATAGGATAAATAAAATGCAGAAACAGGAAAACAATATACTACCGGAATACCAGACACTCCCGCCGGATTCCATAGCCCCAGAATATCCGTCGCTGCCGGACGAATATCTGCAGAGTAAACAACCTGTGGAAAAAGGGGTACCGGAACACAGTGAAAGTCGGAAGCGAAAAGTAATGCGCATACTCTGTATGCTGGCAGCTTGTGTACTGCTTGGTTGCAGCGTGTATGGAACTGAGGCAGATCAGACGAAAATACCGGCACAGACAACGGAGGAGGTGCAGGTACCTGATGAAAACGGAGAGAATCGGGATGGCAGGGAAAATGACCATGTACAGTCCGTGACAACAGAGACAGAAACAGACGTTGCAATAGCAGAAACGTCAGAACCTGTCGAAGAACAGTATCCTCTGGAAGGCGGCATCTTATATTACAAGATATATAATGAGACTCACCTGGCCAATCCCACTGCTGACGCCTGGGAGAGAATCCTGGAAGAAGGAGAAATCACCATAGAACAGCTCCTTGCCGGAGAAGTGATCGCTCTGCCGCAGCCGGAGACGCCGGAAGGCTTTGCATTCCTGGGATGGGCGGCACATTTTTCAGGTAAGAAGGATACCTATCCGAAGTGGAGTCTGCTTACGGAAAGCTTTACCGCAGAGGATGCAGCCAGGATCAAACCGGATGAGGAAGGCAATCGCAGTGTGGATATTCACGCGGTGTGGAACTCGCAGGATCCTGCTGCATGGCAGATGATTATGGTATTGGATGCCAATGGAGGAACGATTGCAGGACAACCATCGCAGACGTATAATGCACTGACACCGAAATATTCCGGTGGAACAGTGTATCTGTGTGGATATCCGACTCCGGAACGGGAAGGGTATCATTTCGCAGGCTGGTATCTCACGACGGATGAGGGAGACATACGGGTGGAGACCCTGCCTGCATCCCGCTTTTTTGCACAAAAAGGCGGAGAACCGGATTATAACGTTCCGTTGGAACTGCACTTGATGGCAGGCTGGGAGAAAACCGAAGAAAAGGGGAACTAAAGGTTGTTTTTCTGCGTGGGAAAAATTATAATAGGACTAACGGATCACACACAGAAAGAGGACCCCAAAATGGAAGAACAGGAAGAACAGGGAAAAAAAGAAAGCACAGTGCTCCCGGAGCCTACGGAGATCACGGTGAAAAATCCCAGGATCGGCAAAGTACGTAAGCTGGAAGAGGAAGTAAAACGTCAGAATGAGTTGGAGCAGCTTCGGACCAGGCGCATCCGTAAGGAGCAGGAATATATTGAGCAGATGAGCAAGGCGGTGGAAGACCACCTGCGCAATACCAAAGAGGAGCAGCGGTATAACGAAGAGTTTGAACGCCTGATCCGCAAGGATGTCTACCAGATGCACGGCATCAGTGAGGACAAGTTGCAGGGAATGACGGAATACCGCTATGCCCTGTATCGGGGAACAGCGTTCGGCATGTTTTTTCTGTCGCTGATCTTGACCGGAATCTGTGGATATCTCCATGGTTTCGGCTCGGAATTATGTATTTTCATGGCTTTTTATACAGCCATCGAGGGAACGCTGCTGAACAATGGGAAGAGACAGCATGCAATATTGGATGTCCTGACGAGGATTCTGTATCTGCTCTTGTTCCCGGCGATGCTGATCGTGTTTGTGTGCTATGAACTGGGATTTACAGAGTATGCTCTTATCGTACCGGCGCTTACGATAGCCGGAGTGGTGCTTCTGCTGCTGGGAGCGGTGTCCTATTTCCTGTATGACCCTTACCGACTGGATCGTAAGAATCATAAAAAGGCCAATCGTTACATCCGTGATATCGAAAAGGCTGCCATCAAGGAAGTGGAACTGGAAGAAAAAGCACTGGCGAAGCAGGCGAAAAAGCAGGAAAAGCTGGAATTAAAGGAAGAAGCCAGACAGAAGCGTGCAGCGAAGAGAAGAGAATGGAAAAAGCGGACAAAGGAAGTATTCTCCGGCTGGAAAGAGAGTATCCGCGAAAAGCTTCCGAAGAAAAAGCAGGAGCCGCCGGAAATTCTTGAGAATACTAAGACATCAACAGCGGCAGATCCCATGGGAGATACAGAGACTTCTGAACAGACAGAACAGACGGATGCTGTGGAGATGACGGTAACAGAAGAGGAACAGACAGAGAAGTCCGTGGATACAGAAGGCAGTGGGACAACGAGCATGGAGGAAGCGTAATGGCATATTATCTGATTGATTTCGAAAATGTAAAAAGCCGTGGCATGGAAGGCGTGGAGCTTTTGACGGAGGAAGATACTGTCTGTATTTTCTACAGCGATAATGCTGACAGCATGACCTTTGACCTGCATCGGAAATTAAATGAGACGAAGGCAAACATCATTTACCACAAGGTAGCGGTGGGGACCAAGAATGCACTGGATTTCCAGCTGGCAACCTATCTGGGATATCTGATCTGCGAACAGCAGAGGGAGGGGATACACCCGAATTATTTTATCGTGACCAAGGACAATGGCTTCACCAGCCTCATGGTGTACTGGAAGGCGCAGGGAGTTCCCGTGCGGATCATCCGTAACCTCTTATGGGGGAAGAATCCTGTGGCAGAGCAGAATCTTTTGACAGAAGAGGAAAATGAGGCAGAAACAGTCGTTACCACTGCAGAGGATGTGGCAGAGCAGCCGCAGCCCACACAGCCAGAGCCGGTGGAAGAGACCAAAGAGCCCGCACAGCCGGAGCCGGAGAAGGCAGATGCACCCGAAGAGCCCACACAGCCGGAGCCGGTGAAAGAGACCCAAGAACCCGTACAGCCGGAGCCTGAGAAGGCGGATGTACCCGAGGAGCCCGCACAGCCGGAGCCTGAGACGGTGGACGAGCCTGCACAACCCGTGAAGAAGCCTTCAAGGAAAAAGAGCAACACGAGAAAGAAGAGTGTTGCAAAGACAGATGATAAGACCGCGGAAAAGAAAGCTGCAGAGAAGAAGCCTACTGAGAAGAAACCCGCAGAGAAGAAACCTGCAGAAAAGAAGCCTGCGGAGGAACCGGATGAACTGACTTTAGCCGTAGAAAAAGTCCTTACAGATCAGACCATCGTCCCGCAGGTGGTAAAATTCATCCGCCAGTACAAGACCAAGCAGGGTATCAACAATGCCCTGAATAAGGAGTTCAAGGACAGCAAGCGCACCAGTGAGATTTATTCTGCCATCAAACCTCTGATTGCCGACAAAAAGGGAAAATGATAAAAGAGATCAAGAAAATGTGAAAAGAAAGTTATTGACAATATAAAAGTAGAGTGGTATTGTTGCTATCGAACAGAAAGTGAAATTCGATGAGCAGAACAAGATCTGCATACGGAAGCATTTCAGAGAGCCGTCGGCTGGTGTGAGACGGTATGTGAGTATGACAGACTATCCTCTGTGAGAAGTGCACTGAAGATTTTAAGTAGGTGTCACCGGTATTCTACCGTTATTTAGAAGCCTGTTGGAAATGAAATATTTGTATTTCATGGAGATGGGAACAAGAGGTCATGTGATAAAACATGGCAAGCAAAGTGGTAACGCGGAGAGCTTAGAGCTTTTCGTCTTTGGGTGCTTAAGGGCGCCGGAGACGGAAGGCTTTTTTGTTTTATGGGCAATCAGAATTTTTCTTTCTGTCACGACAAAACAACAAGACATAAGAAAGAAGGAAACAAAAATGAACAGTTTGGTAATCATTCTGATCGCAATGGCGGTGCTGGTAGCAGGCTATGTCTTCTACGGAAGATGGCTTGCAAAAAAGTGGGGAATCGATGAGAAGGCGAAGACGCCTGCATTTACCCATGAAGATGGAGAGGACTTCGTGCCTTCCTCCAAATTCACCGTATTTTCTCATCAGTTTTCCTCTATCGCAGGGGCAGGCCCTGTGACGGGTCCCATCCTCGCATCGGTATTCGGATGGGTGCCTGTGCTTCTGTGGCTTCTGATCGGCGGCTTGTTCTTCGGTGCGGTGCAGGACTTCGGTGCTCTGTATGCTTCTGTGAAGAACGAAGGAAAATCTATGGGAATGATCATTGAAAAATACATCGGTAAGACCGGCAGAAAATTGTTCATGCTGTTCTGCTGGCTGTTCACTCTGTTAGTTATCGCAGCCTTTACTGATATGGTGGCAGGTACTTTCGTAGGTACCGGACTGGAAGATGCAGGTGTGGCATATGCTAACGGCAGTGCAGCATCCATCTCCATGTTGTTCATCCTGGTCGCTGTGATCTTCGGTCTGATCCAGAAAAAGGTTGGAAAAATGAACGAGTGGGTCAAGGCAGTCGTAGCCATCGGTCTGCTGGTAGTGATGTTTGCGGTAGGCATGAAGCTTCCGATCTATGCTTCCAAGACCACATGGATCTACATCATCATGGCATACCTGTTCCTGGCATCCGTAATGCCCATGTGGCTTCTGATGCAGCCCAGAGATTACATGACCACCTTTATGTTACTGGGTATGATCATCGGCGCTGTACTCGGTGTGGTCGTAGCACATCCCGATATGGAGCTGAATGCATTTAACGGTTTTCAGGTGGGCAACAGCAGCTTGTTCCCGACCCTGTTTGTCACGATCGCCTGCGGTGCGGTATCCGGATTCCACAGCCTGGTATCCTCCGGTACTTCCTCCAAGACCATCAGCAATGAAAAAGATATGCCCATGGTAGGCTACGGTGCCATGATCGTAGAGAGCCTGCTTGGTGTGGTAGCACTGGTAGTAGTCGGAGCAGTAGCTGTGAACGGTACGAAACCCGATGGAACTCCTTTCTCCATTTTCTCCTCCGGCGTTGCAGGATTCCTGGAGAAGATGGGTGTTCCCGTAACCGTGGCAACCGTATTCATGACCATGTGTGTATCCGCACTGGCACTGACTTCCCTGGATTCCGTAGCAAGAATCGGACGCATGTCCTTCCAGGAGCTGTTCTTAGGGGATACCACAGACACTGCAAAGATGACTCCCATGCAGAAGGTTCTGACCAATAAATATTTTGCAACCGTGATCACCCTGTTTTTCGGCTATCTGCTGACTCTGGGCGGATACAACAATGTATGGCCTCTGTTTGGTTCTGCGAACCAACTGTTGGCCGCCCTGGTACTGATCGCATTGGCAGTATTCTTAAAAACTACCGGCCGTACCGGCTGGACGCTGTACTTCCCTATGGGAATGATGTTAGTCGTAACCTTCACTGCATTGATCCAGAAGACGATCGCGTTGGTGAAAAATGTGGCTTCCGGACAGGCAACCTTCCTGGTAGACGGTTTACAGCTGATCGTTGCCGTGCTGCTTATGGTACTTGGCGTTATGGTCGCTTACAGCTGCATCCGCAAGCTGTTCGGTGCCGGGAAAAATTCAGACAAAGAGGCAGCGTAATACAGCAGAAAAATAGCAGATAAATATAGCAGAAAAATATAGAAAAGAAATATGGCATACAAAGAAAAGATATGCTAGAATAGGGAACGGTCAGAGAGCAAAAAAGCTTTTTGGCCGTTCTTTTCGTCAGAGTGGAAGCTGGCGGGGAGGATTGTAATGGGAATCAAGTAAGTAACAGGGAAAAGGATAAAAGCAAGATGAAACAGAATATGCAGGATCTGACGGAAGGATCCTTAGGGAAGAAAATACTGATCTTCAGTGTGCCGCTGATGCTATCCAATCTGCTACAGGTGCTTTTCAATATGGCGGATATTGCAGTGATCGGACAGTTCGCGGGATCTCTGTCTCTGGGCGCGGTGGGCTCCACGGCGACACTGGTCACCATGTTTACCGGGTTCCTCATTGGTCTGTCCGGTGGTATCAATGTATTAACGGCATTATATTACGGAGCAAAAGATAAGGACAGCCTGTCGAAGACCATCCATTCCGCAGCACTGGTCAGCCTGATCATGGGCGTATTGTTATTAGTGCTGGGGGTAGGCTTGTCTGAGTGGATGCTGACGGCATTGAAGACGAAGAAAGAGCTGTTGGACAAAGCGGTATTGTACCTGCGGATCTATTACCTGGGAATGCCGGCACTGGCAATTTACAATTTCGGTAACGCGGTGTACAGTGCGGTGGGCAATACGAAAAAGCCGTTGTATTATCTGGGATTTTCCGGAGTGCTGAATATAATCTTAAATCTTTTCTTCGTCATTGTCTGTCGGATGGATGTAGCGGGAGTGGCATTAGCAAGTATCATTTCCCAATACGTGTCCGCTGTGCTGATCTTACAGGCACTGCTTCGAAGCAAAGACATCTATGCACTGCATCCCGGAAAACTACGGATGGATCGGGAACTTACGAGGGATATTCTGAAGCTGGGAATGCCTTCCGGATTACAGAACGTGATCTTCCAGTTCGCCAACAGCTTTGTCCAGATGGGCGTGAACTCCTTTGATGCCACGATGGTGGCGGGCAATTCCGCAGCTTCCAATGCGGATGCACTGGTGTATGATGTCATGGCGGCATTCTATACCGCCTGTGGCAGTTTTATGGGGCAGAATTACGGCGCCGGTAAAAAGAAAAGAGTGCGGAACAGTTACCTCATCAGCCTAATGTATTCCTTCGGCATCGGTCTGCTCCTGGGAGTGTCCCTGGTAATTTTTGGAAGACCGTTTTTGTTTTTGTTTACCAGAGATGCGGCAGTTATGGATGCCGGAATGTATCGTCTGACGATTATGGGCTTCTCCTATTGCATCTCGGCATTTATGGACTGTACCATTGCGGCAGCCAGAGCCCTGGGCAAAAGTATTGTACCGATGTTCATTGTCATCATGGGCTCCTGCGTATTCCGTGTGATCTGGGTTTATACGGTATTTGCGTATTTTCATACGATTCCGTCCCTGTACCTACTGTATATGTTCTCCTGGAGCATTACTGCAGTGGCGGAGATCCTGTATTTCATACGGATCTACAGACAAAAAATGGCTCTCCTGTCGTAAGACAGAGGAGCCATTTTTCTGTGAGTGCGATGAGCCGGCTGACTCGATGGTGTATGGATTTATGCAGCTTCGGCCTCTGCAGTAGCAGAAACGGCAGCGTAACGAACCGGCAGGAGATGAGCGCGTTCCAATGCCACATAAATGGTAGGAAGTAAGATCAGCTGAAGGATGATGCCGGGGAGACAGGATACGAAATATCCGGTAGCCCAGGCAGACCAGCTGTAAGAACCGCCGGCGAAGATCAGGGCACGCAGGATTCCGGTGATCACGCGACCGCCCAGCATGGCGATGATCAAAGCCGCATACAGATCAATGACCAGCTTGCCGCTGCGGAGAGACTGCATGACCAGACCGCTGATCAGACCATAGAGTCCCAGCTCGATCATCATGATGGGCATATAGCCGAAAGCGGGCATGCCGGTGAGCATACTGGATACAAAGGGTCCTAAAATACCACAGATGAGACCGGAAGGAGCTCCGCAGACCAGACCGCACAGCAGTACGGGCAGATGCATGGGAGAGAACAGGACGCCACCCTTAGGGATCGCATGCAGAGCCATAGGCAGTACCACACATAAGGCAACACACAGAGCGGTGATGATGCTCTTGTTTAAAACGGTTAATTTTTTCATGGAATGAAACCTCCTGAACAGTAATAAAAAAGCCAGAACGGCATAGTTCCCCCTTCTGGGGTAATATGCCTTCTGGCGTCAGGCTCCTTCGTGAAGCACAACTTATAATAAAGGGTAAGCATTTTTTTGTCAAGATAAATTGCAAAAAAGCATCTGCCATGCTATCATGAAACAAGTATTATTTTTACAGGAGTAAGGTTATGCGTATTATGGTAATGGATGGCCAGGGCGGAGGCGTAGGCAGAAGCCTGCTGGAGGCATTAAAGGAACGTTTCCCTGAGGCGGAACTGATCGCTGTGGGAACCAACGCCACGGCTACGGCAAATATGATGAAAAGCGGCGTGACAAGCGGAGCCACCGGAGAGAACGCTGTGGTATATAACAGTAAGAGAGCGGACGTGATCATGGGACCCATGGGAATCGTTATGGCGGATGCCATGTTGGGGGAGATCACACCCACGATGGCGGCGGCAGTGGCTTCTGGTGATGCGAAGCTGGTCCTGATCCCCATGAACAAATGCCATGCGACGATCGTGGGAGTAGAGAGCAGACGGCTGGGAGAATACATTGCGGAGGCTGTGGATGAGATCGCGAAGATTTTTTAATGATCTGGCAGAGGAATTACGGGAACTCCCTAAAGAGGTGCGCATCATTGCCATTGACGGAAGATGCGCGGCAGGGAAGACGACACTGGCTGCAAGACTGGTAAAGGAACTGGGTGGGGATGTGATCCATATGGATGATTTTTTCCTGCCGCCTGCACTTCGGACACCGGAACGCAGAAGCGAGCCCGGAGGAAATGTGCACTATGAACGCTTTTTAACGGAAGTGCTCCCGAATCTGAGATCTGGCAGACCTTTTTCCTATCGGAGATTTGATTGCTCCCGGATGACCCTGGGAGAAGAGATTCCGGTAGAAAATAACGGTTATGTATTCGTGGAGGGAGCCTACAGCTGCCACCCGGTATTTGGTGACTATATGGACCGTCGGGTATTTCTGGATATTGATGGGAAGACACAGGAAGAGCGGATCCGCAAGCGGAACGGCGAGGACAGATTACAGGACTTTTTACAGCTGTGGATCCCTTTGGAAGAGGCATACTTTCAGACATTCTCTGTGTGGGAAAAAGCAGATTACATCATATTATGATGCCAGGGTCAAAAGGTCTAAACCCACATGAGCTTGCTCATAAGTGGGTGAAAGACCTTAGGACCCGCCCCGATATGAGCATAAAAGTGGGATGATAATCCCACGATATGCGAATATTGGGTAGAATTGTGGGAGTGCGTAGCACGAAGCAATTCGTAGGCATCAAAGTCGGGGGCTTTTGACCCCGACATCATATTATAGAGGAAATAAACGAAAGGCGGGACATATGCTGCAGCAGTTTTACCCGGATCATGAGGCGGATTCCGCCTATGGCATAGATTACAAGACATTATATAGGAAGGGTTATCGCGGGATCATTTTTGATATTGATAATACCCTGGTACCCCATGGGGCACCGGCGACACCGCAGGCGATCGAATTTTTCGGCAGACTGCGGGAGCTGGGATTTCAGACGCTTCTATTATCGAACAATAAGGAACCCCGGGTGAAAAGCTTTGCGGACGCGGTAGGGGCTTCTTATATTTATAAAGCAGGCAAGCCGGGAAGAGACGGCTATCTGCGCGCCATGGAGCAGATGCATACTACGAAAGATACTACACTTTTTGTGGGAGACCAGCTGTTCACGGATGTGTGGGGAGCCAAAAAATGTGGCATCGTGACCTATCTGACGCGCCCCATCCATCCTAAGGAAGAGATCCAGATCGTACTGAAGAGATATTTAGAAAAAATTGTGCTGTTTTTCTACCATAGAGAATGCCGCCGGAAAGGAAAGTAAAATGCTGAATGATATCAATGGTTATACCAGAACCTGTGGACTGATCGGCAACCCGGTGGAGCACACGCTGTCACCGGTGATCCATAATACTCTGTCCATGGTGCTGGGAGAGAATCTGGCATATGTCCCGTTCCATGTGGAGAACGGAAGACTGGAGGATGCTGTAAAGGGAGCCTTTGCGCTGAATCTGCTGGGTTTAAATGTGACGGTTCCTTATAAAAGTGATGTGATCCCGTATCTGACGGACATCGATCCGCTGGCAGAGAATATCGGAGCGGTGAATACTCTGGTACGGACCGAGACAGGCTATAAGGGATATAACACCGATATGCCCGGATTGTACCGCGCCATGTGTGAAGATGGTGTGAAGGTGAAGGGCGAAAAAGTCCTGATCCTGGGTGCCGGCGGTGTGGCGAGAGCCGTAGCCATGCTGCTGTTGGATAAGGGGGCAAGGGAAGCCATCCTTCTTAACCGCACGGTGCAGAAAGCACAGGAGGTGGCGGACGAAGTCAATCGTATCGCCGGCAGGAAATTTGCGAAAGCAATGTCTGTGGATGCGTATGACACACTTCCGGCAGGAAAACAATATCTTGCAATACAGGCCACCAGTGTGGGCATGTATCCCCACTGTGATGCGGCCGTGATCGAGGATCCTGCATTTTATGAAAAAGTACATACCGGTTACGATCTGATCTTCAATCCGCCGAAGACCCGGTTTATGGAGCTGGTGGAGGCACAGGGCGGTAAGGCCTACAACGGAGCGAAGATGCTGCTGTACCAGGGAATTATTGCGTTTGAACTGTGGACAGGCTGCAAGGTCGAATCGTGGCTGGCAGACAAAGTCTATGAACGGATGCAGGAAGCAAAAAAGACAGAGGACGGAAAATAAAATGAAGCACAAGCGCAGGAATATCGTCCTGATCGGTTTTATGGGATCGGGGAAAACCACACTGGGATTAAAGCTGTCCTATCTGCTGCGGATGCCGGTGGAAGATACGGATAAAATGATTGAGAGACAGGAAGGCAGGAGCATTTCGGAGATTTTTGCGGATGAAGGGGAAGCCTATTTCCGGGAACTGGAGACGGAAGTCTTACGCAAATGCGGCAGCAGAAAATACGAGTACATTCTGTCCGTAGGCGGAGGAACCCCGGTCAATCCGGTGAACCGTCCCCTGTTGCATCAATGTGGAACGGTGGTATACTTAAGAGTGTCACCGGAAGTAGTATACGAGAGACTCAAAAATGATACCACAAGACCGCTGTTGCAATGTGAGGATCCGCTTGGAAGAATCCGGGAACTGTTAGCAGTACGGGATAAAATCTATACGGAATGTGCAGATATCATCCTGGATGCAAATAGGGGATACTCTGATGAACTGGCAGAGGAACTGCAGCTGCAGCTTCGTAAGCTGAAAGAAGCACCGAAGAAAAAGGAGCGTGAGAAGAAAATGAAAATTTTAGTGATCAACGGCCCTAACCTGAATTTCCTGGGAATCCGGGAGAAAAAAATCTATGGCACGCAGGATTATCAGTATCTGTTGGATCTGATCGACAAAAAGGCAAAGGAGACCGGGGATGAGATCCAGACGTTCCAGAGCAATCATGAAGGAGCCATTATCGACAGGATCCAGGAAGCCTATTTTGATGGAACAACCGGTATTGTGATTAATCCGGGAGCTTATACTCATTACAGTTATGCTATCCGGGACGCACTGGCAAGCGTGGATATTCCGAAAGTGGAAGTCCATATTTCCGATATTACACGCAGAGAAGAATTTCGCAAGATTTCCGTGACGGCACCGGTATGTAATAAGCAGATCTACGGCCAGGGACTGGACGGATATCTTCAGGCAATTGATTTCTTAAGAGAAATTTGAAAAAAATATTCAAAAGTAGTTGAAATATGTATGCTTTTATATTAAAATATTAAAGAATTATGACGTGAAAATATTAGGAGGAATACATTATGATTTCTGCAGGTGATTTCAGAAATGGTATTACCATTGAGTATGATAACAATGTTTACCAGATTATCGAATTCCAGCATGTTAAGCCGGGAAAGGGCGCAGCATTCGTTAGAACCAAGCTGAAGAACATCAAGAGTGGCGGTGTAGTTGAGAAGACCTTCCGTCCTACTGAGAAGTGCCCTCAGGCGCGTATTGATAGAAAGGATATGCAGTATCTGTATGAAGATGGTGATCTGTACTACTTCATGGATACCGAGACTTACGATCAGGTTGCACTGAATTCCGAGACCGTAGGCGATGCGCTGAAGTTCGTAAAAGAGAACGAGATGTGCAAGATCTGCTCTCACAATGGCAGCGTATTCTCCGTTGAGCCTCCTCTGTTCGTAGAACTGGAGATCACAGAGACTGAGCCCGGATTCAAGGGCGATACCGCTACCGGTGCCAGCAAGCCTGCTACCGTTGAGACCGGAGCTACCGTAGCTGTACCTCTGTTCGTTAACCAGGGTGACAAGATCAAGATCGACACCAGAACCGGTGAGTATCTGTCTCGTGCATAATCACTGATATCCGAGCATAAGACCTGTAAGGCAATGAGTGACCTTTTTTTCGAAGGTGTACTTGTTGCCTTTTTTGTTGCAATTTGAAATACCACATGGGTAAAAGCCGGTCTGGGGAGACAGCGCTTTCGGAGATACATGGAGGTATTTATATGGAAATGACCGTTTTCAGAACAAAAGTACAGCGTGCAGTCAGTGAGGCGCTTGGAGAGGAATACAGCGTAGAATTAAGAGAAGTACAGAAGAATAATGGAGTGATCCTGCAGGGACTTATGATTCGCAGGGCGCAGGAAAACATGATGCCCACCATATACCTGAATTCTTTTCTAAAGGCCTATGAGGAAGGTGCGACATTTGCGGATATTATCCGGAAGATCGTTACGGTGTACAGAGAAGATGCCGTGGGAAAACAGATCGATATCTCATTTTTCACGGATTTTGAAAAAGTAAAAGACAGGATATGCTTCCGGCTGATCAATCGTGATAAAAACCGAAGCTTCCTGGAAAAGGTGCCATATATTCCCGTTCTGGATCTGGCTGCCTGTTTTTACTATGCATACGATGGCAATGGAGTGCAGAACGGAATGATCCCTATTTACAACAACCATATGTCCGCATGGAATGTGACGGACAGAGAATTGTTTGCCTGCGCTGTGAAAAATACTCCCAGACTTTTTCCCTGCGACATTATGCCGATGGAAAGTGCATTGGAGGAACTGCTGGAGGAGCTTCAGGCAGATGTAAGACAACATCTGGCACGGGAGATTCCCATGCTGATCCTGACAAATGCCGGGAAAACATACGGTGCCTGCTGCATTTTATACCCGAAAGTGCTGGAGCAGCTGGCTAAACGGGTGGATGGGGATTATTATCTGATTCCCAGTTCGGTTCATGAATTTATTCTGCTTCCGGTAGATCAGGGACGGAGTGCGGAGGAGCTGAAGGAGATGATCGTCGAGGTAAACAGCACGGAGCTGACTCCGGAAGAGATTTTGTCGGATCAGCTTTATTTATACAGCAGGCAGGAGCGCTGTGTAAAAATACTGCTAAGTTGTAAAATCAAGTGCGACAAGGGTTAATAACTCTATCGCACTTGATTT
>ENA-UOJT01001181-UOJT01001181.1-human-gut-metagenome-genome-assembly--contig:-C15-NODE-1181-length-17538-cov-8.542127_pt1 | contig 17538 bp, 9 predicted proteins | sample MGYA00242357_ERZ723904 | MGnify/ENA metagenome assembly ERZ723904 | reverse complement strand
TAGTTTTTATGTTTAACCTAAAAAGTATTATTATGATAGAGAGTGGATAAAAAAGGAATCGGAGATGGTTGGCACTTCTCTCCGATTCACAAAAGATTTTAATTCAATTAGTTGTTAACTAACAAATTTCTTACAAAGATATGAAAAGAAATTATTCTTTGATAAAACAATTAAGTTCATTTATAGTATTGAGCGCAATAACCTCATCTGTGTATGCCAATACTATAATGCAAGATCTAAAAATTACTATAAATCGTCAAAATGCTCCCATAAGCAGAGTGCTTGACGATATAGAAGAACAGACCGGTTATTCCATTTTGGTGCGTAATAACGACATAAATGTGAAGAAGAAGGTTTCGGTAAATGCAGACAATAAAACGATCGAACAGGTATTAGCCTCTGTTTTTAAAGGGATGGACGTGCGATATGATGTTGAAGGAAAGACAATCTCCATTTACAAACCTGATGTAACCGTAGTCCAGTCTGTTAACCAGCAGAAACGTATCGTAAAAGGAGTCGTTGTCGATAAAAACAATGAACCGGTAATCGGGGCTAATGTCATAGATAAAGGTGACAAGACGAATGGTACCATTACGGATATAGATGGTAAATTTACTTTGAATGTCGCAGATAATACAGCATTGGAGATCTCCTTTATCGGGTATAAGTCTCAGGAGATACCAACGAAGGGAAAAATGAACCTGAATATTGTCCTGATGGATGATACGGAACTGCTGGATGAGGTTGTTGTGGTCGGTTATCTGACACAGAAAAAAACGTCATTAACAGGAGCTGTGTCAAACATGAAGATGGAAGAAAACCTGACGACTATTCCGACAGCCTCGGCTGCAAATTTATTGGCAGGAAAAATGGCGGGTGTCAATATCTCTTCTAAAAACGGGCTTCCGGGAACAAATCCGAAATTACAAATCCGTACCATCTCTTCCTGGAAAGAGGAAAAATACAATCCGCAGCCGGTAACTTATGTCATTGATGGTGTCGTTAGGGATGCTACGTCTTTCAATGCGATGAGCGCAAATGAAATTGAAGATATTTCTGTATTGAAAGATGCGGCTTCGGCAGCTATTTATGGATCACGTTCGTCCGGTGGTGTTGTTATCGTAACGACCAAGAAAGGTAAGATTGGCAAGCCGACTATCAATTATTCGTATGGTTTCTCTGTCGATACACGTACGAAAGGTTATGATCTGACGGATGGTGTGCAAACGGCCGAGATATATAACCGTGTTAATCCTGAATCTACCAGTAAATGGACACAGGAAGAGATCGACCATATCGCTTCTATTAATGGCGGATACGGATATAACCAGTTGGATGAAGTATATCAGAACCCGACTACGCAAACGCATAATTTGAATATCTCGGGTGGTAATGACCGGATTCATTATTTTGGAGCTGCTTCCTACATGAAACAACAAGGGTTCTTGTCTCCGCTTACATACGATAAATATAATATCCGTATGAATGTGACGGCTAAAGTGACTGACGATTTTGAATTGTATACCGGATTTTCATTAACCAATGACAAGATCGGTCGTATTGCCAGTGACGGTACGGATTGGGCATACGATACGTATGGTAAATTGCGTATTTGGCAACCGGAGCAGCCGGTATTTACCGATAGCGGAAAATTGGTTGATTACGGTTGGATCGGCAATGTGGGTGCCCGTGTATTGGGTTATGACGGATATCGTTATGATAAGCGTCTGAATCCGACATTTACCGTAAAGGGAACATATAAAATGCCTTTTCTGAAGGGATTGAGTGCCAGTGTTCAATACAACAGGACTTGGACGCACAATACGGTGAACGGGTATTATACCAACTATGATATGTATATCACCAAACATAGTGGTGCCAACGGACGTATCATGTCTACACGAGATGAAGATATTGTCGGGGTTAAGCGGTCCAGCCAATATGGCAGGGATTATTTGCGCAAGGATTCCAAATGGGGAGATACTCAACAGTTGAACTTCTATTTGAATTATGCCAATACGTTCAACGATGTGCATAATGTGGCTGCGGTATTATTGACAGAGTGGTCCGAAGGGTTCAATGACAGCGTTTATGGTCTCAGGGAAACTTTCCCGACTTATATGACCGACCAGTTTTGGGCGGCAGGTAGCTCGCGAGAGTTCACCTCCGGTGGGGGAGATCCCTCTTCTAAAAATGGACGTATGTCTTATGTAGGACAGTTCAGTTACTCATATGCAAATAAATATTTGTTAGGTTTCTCTTTCCGTGAAGACGGTTCCATGAACTTTGCTCCTTCTCAACGTTGGGGGTTCTTCCCGGCAGGTTCTGCTGGCTGGGTACTGTCTGAAGAAAACTTCTTCAACAAGAAATGGATTCAGTTCATGAAGCTTCGTGGTTCTATCGGTCTGACCGGTGATGACTCTGTCGGTGGATGGCAATGGCAAGAATCTTATACGGCTGTCAAGCTCAATGATAACAATAATGTCTTACCGGCTTATTTCGGCAAGAATCCTTCTAAACATGTCGGTTTGAATTACGGTAATGTAGTCAATCCGAACCTGACATGGGAAAAGGCATTGAACTATAACGTCGGTTTGGATATGACCTTCCTGGATCATTGGAATTTGAGCGCAGATTATTGGTTCCGTAAATCATACGATATCTTGGATAATCGTCAGGCAACATTGCCTACTACTTTTAGCCGTGACATGCCTGCCGAAAACTACGGTAAGATGAACGCGCAAGGTATCGACTTGCAATTGGGGTATAAGGGAACAAGCCACGATTTCAACTACTATGGTAATTTGACTCTGTCTTATGGATGGAACGAAATCAAATATAAAGACTACGCTGAAAACGCTCAATGGATCGATATTCCTATCGGCACATCTACAAGTCGTTGGGTTGCGTATGATTTCGATCGCATTATCCGTACACAAGAAGAGTTGGACGCTTTCAATGCGGAACATCCGAATTATTCATTTAAAGGTATGAAGCCGGAATTAGGTATGCTTGTTTATAAAGACCATTCAGGTCCGGATGGCACACCCGATGGCGTTGTCGATAGCTGGGACCGTGTAGTGTTGCGTGATAAGAACTTCCCGGTACAATATGGCTTGAATTTGGGTGGTAGTTGGAAAGGACTCAGTTTGGACATGATGTTCTCCGGTGAGTTGGGCAGAGACCGTTCCTTCCGTGATTTGGCGGGCAATGTGGAATGGAACCGTGTATGGGCTGAATGGTATGACAACAGTTGGACTCCTGAAAACCCGAATGCCATGCTTCCGAAACAGATGAGTGCAAATGCTCCGAGATCATATAAGGACGATGACTGTCAGTTCTGGTTGAAGAAGACTAATTTCATGCGTTTGAAATATCTCACATTGAGCTATGACCTGCCGAAGGGACAGTTATACAATAAACTATTTGACAATGTACGGCTTTTCGTGACTGGGTCTAACCTTTTTGTATTAAGTAGCTTCAAATATTATGATCCTGAACTGGAACATGGCAATGCCTATCCGATTATGCGGTCATTCAATTTTGGTATTGATGTGAAATTTTAAATCTGAAGTAAACAATGAAACGATTCAAATTATTAGCAGGTCTGCTTTGTGCTTTTCTTATGTATGGATGCAGTCTGGATTACGAAAATACAAATTCCATCACACCGGACGGAGTATGGAAAAATTCTGAAATGATCAATGCGTTCCTGTCTAACATTTATGGAAACATGATGCCCGGTTGGCCTATTGCTGCCAACAATACGGATGAGGGTATGAATGGACCGACAGAAATGAACCAGTATGTACGTGGAGAATATTCCGTAGATATTAGTGGGCAAGGTTTGGATTATCGATTTATAGAAAGGATTAATTTCTTTCTAACGAATCTGGAAACGGTTGAACTTTCTGTTTTGACTCAGGTAGAGAAAGACCGAATGCGCGGACAAGCCTTGTTTTGGCGTGCGTGGGATTATTGGGGAAAGGTGTTCATATTGGGTGGTGTCCCTTTGATCTTGGAGGGGCAGGATGTATCTGATATCAATTCATTGTTGGTGCCCCGTAATTCAACAAGTGAATGCATGGCACAGATCGTGAAAGACTTGGATGAGGCTATTTCTTTGCTTCCGGATGTATGGGGAGATAGCGATTATGCCCGGATTGATAAAGGATGTGCTATGGCTTTCAAAGGACGTGTTCTGTTGGCATACGCCAGTCCGCTATTTAATCCGAACCACGATCAGACTCGTTGGCAGCAGGCCTATGAGGCTAACAAAGCCGCAGTCGATTTCTTGCAGGGCGTAGGTAAAGGACTGTATCAAGGTAAATATGCAGATATTTGGTATGACGAACAAAACTGCGAGGTTATCATGGTGAACCAATTTTTCGGTCCGGACCATTATCTGGATCAGAAGAATATCCGACCGCTTCCTTTGACAAAGGATATGGCTGATCAAAACGAGGCTATCTTGCCATTGCTGTTGGCTTTTCCGAAAGCGGATGGAACACCGCTGGAGCTGGATGTAAACCGTTTAGCCAATGATATGGATTATAACCATGAATTCGTAAACGAGTTCTATAACAACCGTGATCCACGTTTCCATGCCACGATATTTTGTCCGGGTACGGAGTATCCCTGCAACGACGTACTTATCGGTGACAATAAATATTGGAATGGTTGGCATATCCTGAGCGATGGAGCTTATGCTCACCTTACCATGGATGAGTTCGGAAAAGCAGCCGGAGCCAGTTCGAACTTCTATCAACGCAAAGGTCTTGACTATAACATTAATGCCAGTAAAGTATATGAAGCTCAGGTTGATTGGGTTGAAATTCGTTTCACAGAGGTGTTGATGAACTATGGTGAGTGTGCAAATGAAGTTGGTAAGAGCAGTGAAGCATTGCAGGTGCTATATGATGTCAGGAAACGTGCCGGTATAGAAAACACAACAGGTAACTATGGTATTACAGCTACTTCACAGGGTGATATTCGCGAAGCATATATGACCGAACGTTACATCGAATTCGCTTACGAGGGTAAACGCTGGAACGACTTGCGTCGCTGGAAACGTTTCGACATCCTGAACAAAATCAAATACCGTTCGTCTCTTTGGTTGGTTATCAACGATTACAGTGTGGTGAAAAATGGTAATTTCGATTGGACAAAAGACATGTTCGATCCGGAAGTCAATAAACTTTTCCGTTTCGATTATATCGAATGCGTGGATGGTGACAAGGCTCTGTATCGTTTTAACCTGGATAATAACCATTGGTTTTATCCGATCAAGAAGAATGATCTGGACCGCAATTCCAAACTGGAACAAAATAACGAATGGGGCGGTACTTTCGACCCGTTGAAATAAGTTTGATTTGAATTGATTGACTAAAGCATGCAGATATTTTCTGTAAAGATTTGTCTGCATGCTTTTTCATACCTTATAAGCAAAACACTTTTAATATTTAAATTTATATACTCTCTCACACGTTTGAAACAGGCGCGCCTGATTGACTATCCGGTGACGTTGTATGTCGGTGCGCGTCCGGACAACGGGGGGAATGACAGGCCTGAGATAGAATAGGCTTGGATGTGATAAGCTCCGGTATCGTGGCGAGTTATGCTTCGGTATCGGAGCTTACTTTGTTTTTGAGGAGGATGTTAAGGTGGTTAAAAGCACTAATAATCCACTGAAAAGGCAGTTTTTTGCTATGTTTTGGCAAATAGCCAACCTGTATTTTTGTTTAATAATCTACAATTATACGATGAAAAAGAAATTATTATCATTGGCAGCGGTAACTGTTCTGTTATCCGGCTGCAGTTCGAATACGTCTCAATCCTTTCAAACCGATTATTTCGGTATCGATGTCGATTCGCACGGTTATATCACAGGCATGTATAACCTGACGCGCGAGAGTCGCAATTTCAGTCCGGCCGATCAGCCGTCGCCTTTGTTGGCACTTTATGACAGCGGTTTGAAACGTTATTATTATCCGCAGAAAGCCCGTTATGCGAGAAGCAGATACAAGCTGGAATATGAAAACGGTTCGGTGGCGACTGTGCGGTTGGACGAAAAGGATAAATATTTCAAACTGACCTTGGAGGATTTAACGCCGCGCGAGGGTATCGATGGTGTGCAGTGGGGAAATTATTATACCAATATCAATAACATTTTGGGAGACATGATCGGGGTGGCGCGTGATACTTCGGCTGCAGTCTGCTATGCTATTGGTGCGTTGGCGTTGGACGACAATACGATCGGCGGGGAGTCGCGTTATACGTCAGAGACAGGCGCAGGAGGCTATATTGTCCATACGCCTGACCCGGAAAAATATCCGCTACCTTTGAATCTCCATGAGGGAGAGAGTTTTTCCGTAGGAGGCGACGGGTTCAGCGATGTGGCTTTTTATAACCGGAAAGAGCCGTTTTATCGTTCGTTGTATGGCAGCACGGCGGGGGTGGATAATAACGGGCGCATCAATATCCGTTACCATTCGCGCGATCGCCGCAGGGAAAATACGATTTACACACCGGAAGGGGTTGCGCTTGTGAGTGAAAAATTCCGTTACCACCAACAGCGGCAAGCGGTGCCCGGTGTCGATTATATCGGTTCTTCTATCGCTTTGTGGGGAAGCCCTGATAGTACGGCGTTGATGGATGTCATCCAGACGATTGTCTTGGAAGAAGGGTTGCCTTATCCCACTTTCAACGGGAAATGGGTGAAAGATCCGACCTCTTTCATGCCCGACTTGCAGACATACGGGAACCGGTACGATAGTATCGCTTCGTATGCCAAGCAAATGGGATTGAAGGTGATCAATGCTTATGACCAAGGTTTCTTGGTTCCTGACCGGGCAAATGAGGGTTATCTGGATGGAAAGGATCAGTCACGTAAGACGTATCGTTTTTCGGATGGTAATAATTTGTCGCATCGTGAGTATGCCGACCTACTGGCTAAGGATGGTTTGATTTTGGGGCGTACCAATATCACGACCTCTTTGGCTCCCGGCACGAAAGATTGCAGTCCGTTCCCGTCAGACAGCGTGTGTGTCTTGCACCGGCATTATTTGAGTGAAGATATATCGGAGAGTGATACTTTGATTTATGTGGATGCTCCGGATTACCTGAACGAGTTGATTGCTTCGGACCAGTTTTGTCCGCTTAACTTCGTAAAGATAGGGAAGGAATTGATTCATTTTACCGGTGTGTCGGCAGAAAAGCCTTATCGGTTGTTGAACGTGGCACGAGGTTATTGGGGAACGATACCGGCAGTCCATGGTAAGGGGGAAGCGGTTGACAAGTTGCAAGCGACTACTTGCTGGGGATACCAGGGACTTATCCCGAATTTGGAGTTACAGGATGAATTTGCACGTTATTATGCGGATGTTGCCGGGCGGTCAGGATTGGGGCTTTATGATTTCGACGGTCAGGAGTTCCTATTCTTTAACGGGATGGGTGGTTATTCGGTTAAAAGGTTCTACCGGACGATGTTCGACCAAGCAAAGAAGTTGAATTTGCCGGCCGATATCCGATTTACCGGAGCGGGCTTGAGCGAAGGCTCCTGGCATTATCAAAGCGTATGGAATGTAGGTGGTGGTAAGAATATCTATGATGCCGATTTACGTGTCTGGGGAAGCACGACCAGCCAGGGAAAGGATTTGCGCGATGTGACGTATGCGAACTATTTCCCGTCCAGCTTTGGTGTTAATTTCCCTATTACGGCAGCATCGACTGTTGAACAATATGAACATATAGAGGCCACAGCCATAGGACATGGAACTACCTATTTCTTGAAAATCGGCCAGGATGATGTGGAAAGTTGTCCCCAGAAATATGCCATCTTCAACGTGATCCGTACATGGGAGGAAGCCCGCCGGGCGAATGCTTTCCCGACTTATATCCGCAAGATGCTGCAAAATCCGGCCTTGAGTTGGCGTTTGGAAAAGAAGGCGGACAATGAATGGACGTTGTATCAAATGGAGAATGGTAAGAAAGGGCGTTCTTTCGATTTGAAAGCGGATGAGAAAAATATATGTTTTATACCATGAAAGAAAATATGAAGAACTTATTATTTTTAATGGGAATTTTGGGTGTCTCTCTATTTGCAGAGGCAAAAGAATATCATGTTTCGGTAAAAGGAAATGATAGTAATGCAGGAACAGTAAATGCACCATTTAGGACTATCCAACACGCTGCGGAAATCGCTTACCCGGGAGATGTGATTACGGTTCATGAAGGGACTTACCGCGAACGGGTGGATCCGGTTCGTGGAGGGGAAGAAAACAGACCGATTGTATATCAGGCAGCGGAGGGTGAAACCGTTGAGATAAAAGGGTCGGAAGTCCTTAATGACTGGGTAGGAGAAAATGAAAATGCATGGTTTGTCAAGATCCCCAATACATTCTGGCAGGATTTTAACCCTTATGCCGATACCCTCCATGGTGATTGGTTGACAAGCGGCAAATGGTGTCATACAGGCGAAGTCTATTTGAATGGCAAAGCATTACGGGAAACGGCAAGTTTGGAACAGTTGTTGGCACAAAAAGGGGATACGGCTTTTTGGCATAGTCAAATAGTTGGAGACACGACAGTGATTTGGGGTAATTTTAAAAGTGATCCCAACAAAGAAACGGTAGAAATAAATACTCGGCAATCCGTATTCTATCCAAGTAAACCTTATATAAATTATATACATGTCCGTGGTTTTGTTATGAGCCATGCCGCAACTCCATGGGCTCCACCAACAGCCGAGCAAATCGGTTTGGTCGGTACGCATTGGAGCAAAGGATGGGTAATAGAAAATAATAAAATAAGTTATTCAAAATGTGTAGGGATTACATTAGGAAAATACGGTGATGAATGGGATAATAAATCAGAGTCTGCCGAAGCTTTTGTAAAGACAACGGAGCGTGCATGTGAAAATAACTGGGATGAAGAACATATAGGAAGTCATATTGTTAGGAATAACCGGATCTCCGATTGTGGGCAAGCTGGCATTGCAGGAAGCCTTGGTGCTATTTTTAGTATGGTTGAAGGTAATCGTATTTTTGATATAGCTAGGCATCAACAGTTTTGGGGATTGGAACTGGCTGGGATAAAATTCCATGCACCTGTGGATGTGGTGATTCGTAAAAACCATATTTATAGGACGGAAGGTGGAATCTGGCTTGATTGGATGACGCAGGGTACGCGTATCACCGGAAATGTTTTGCATGATAATAAAGTGCAAGATTTTTCTCTCGAAGTGAATCATGGTCCGATATTGGTGGATAATAATTTGTTTTTATCAAAAGAATTAGGTCAAGTCAAACTTTCGCAAGGCATCGCTTTTGTTAATAACATAATCGCGTGGAAAATATGGGAAACTCCGCTTGTTGATAAACGGGAAACCCCGTATCTGTCTTTGCATGGGACGTCAATAGCCGGATTTCATGATTGCCCTTGCGGTGATGTGACTTATTATAATAATATCTTTACGCGGGCAGATTTAACACCTTATGATGCCTGTAAATTACCTGTTAGGATGGATGGAAATATATTTTTGTCAGGAGCTAAACCTTCTGTAAAGGAGAGAAATCCTTATGTGAATGACCCATTTGATCCGGATGTTCGTATCATAGAACAATCGGATGGTTGGTATCTGCAAATGAATGTATTGAAGGAATGGTTGGATAAAATAAAAAGCAAGAAGTATACTTCGGGAGATTTGGAACAGACTGTAATATCCGGTCAAACTTTTGATCGGGAGAGTGGGGACGTTATACCTTTATATCCGGGAGTGATTGATCAATTGCAGGAAGGAGTAGTCTCTATAAAAGTCTTTGCAAATGACTAAGGCTATAGGTATTTGGGGAATATATTGGTTAAAAGTAAAATAGACAAATAATAGAATCTATGAGTTTGAAATCAAGTTTAGCCATTGTTTTATCATTGATGGCAAGCTGTGTTGTAGATGCGCAACAAGTTTGGAATCCCGATAACGGCAACGGGACTTTTACGAACCCTATCATGTGGGGAGATTGGCCGGACCCGGATGTTATCCGGGTGGGCGATAAGTTCTATTTCGTGTCTACAAGTATGAATTATGTGCCCGGATGTCCGATTGCCGTGTCGAAGGATTTGGTCAATTGGGAAATGGCCGGCTATGCGGTCGATCGTTATGATGAGGACCCACGTTTTGATATGCAAGGAGGAACAATGTATATGAATGGTTCGTGGGCAGCTACGATACGGCATCATAAGGATAAGTTTTATGTCGGTTTTTGTACGCCCAACGGTTGGGGAAACAAACAAGGGCATTTCTCGATCTGTATAGCGGATAAGCCGGAAGGACCGTGGGAGCGGACGATATTTCCGGAGTATTTATATGATCCGGGATTGTTTTTCGATGATGACGGCAAAGTATATGTAGTCCACGGACAGCACCGGTTGTTCATAACGGAACTGAATACGGATGTGAAATCGGTTAAAGGCAAACCTGTAGAGATATGGGACAAAGGTTTTAAAGACAGCCGGACCTGGGGGCCGAATTTCGGCATGGAAGGAGCCCATATGTATAAAATAAATGGTATGTACTATGTCACCTGTCCGGCAGGAGGTACGGAAGGTTGGCAGGTCTGTCTTCGTTCGAAAAATATTTACGGCCCTTATGAACATAAGGTGATTGTGGAAGATGCGACATCTTATCCGCCGAACGGATTGCACCAAGGGGGAATGGTACAGCTGGAGAATGGAGATTGGTGGTTCATCATCATGCAAGACCGTGGTCCTATCGGCCGTGTACCTCATTTGTTGCCGGTGAGGTGGGTAGACGGATGGCCTATGTTGGGAGTCGATGGCAAAGATGTGATTACTTACCGGAAACCGGAAGTAGGTAAAAAACAACAACGTTTGACAGCTCCGGCCACGACTGATGAATTTGACGGTAAACATTTGGGATTACAATGGCAATGGAATCACAATCCGGACAATACGAAATGGTCGTTGACGGAACGTCGCGGATATATGCGTTTGAAAGCATCGCAAGCTAAAAATCTGTATGAATCCCGCAATACATTGACGCAACGTGTTCAGGGGCCTTCGTCGGAAGGCTCTGTAGAGATCGACCTGTCTGGTTTGAAAGATGGAAATATCGCAGGCTTGGGAGTTTTTCAACTCCCCTATGCATACGTGGCTATAACGCAGGAGGGGAATGATCGTAAGATTGTCATGTATAATAAAGAAGAAGAGATTGAGGCGGTGACCGATTTTAAAGGCGACAAGATCTGGTTCAGAGCACGTGTCATGGATAAGAATTTTACTGCTTGTTTTTATTACAGCTTGGATGGGATAAATTATCTACCGATTGGTCGCGAACTGAAGATGGGATTAGGATTACCTTGGACAGGTAATCGTTTTGCCTTGTTTAACTTCACAACAAAAGCGAATGGAGTGGACGGATATGCCGATTTCAATTGGTTTCGGTTTACGAATAAATAAAATTTAAGAAAACCACCTAAATGTTTTAGGTACAAGAAGTGTATTGAATATAGAAGCCAATGGTCAAGCTACAGGATGATTGGTTTTATGTTCAATAGAAAGGGGGGATTTCCGCCAATTATTTAATGTATTAATTAAAATGATAATGAAGAAGAATTTTATCTCATTGGCAGCAGCTGTTTTGTTGTTGTCTGCCTGTGGAACAGGTGGATCTCGTTCGTTTAAAACAGATCGTTTCGGTATCGATATAGATAACCGGGGATATATCACCGGTATGTGGAACTTGACACGCGAAAGTCGTAATTTCAGTCCGGCGGACCAGCCGTCGCCCCTGTTGTCTCTTTATGACGAAGACCTGAAACGTTATTATTATCCGCAAAAGGCTCATTACAGCGGAGGCAAGTATCGGTTGGAATACGAGAACGGCTCTGTGGCAACAGTTGCTTTGGATGAGAAGACAAAATATTTCAAGTTGAAGTTGGAAAGTTTGGAACCTCGTAATGGAATCGATGGTATACAGTGGGGTAATTATTATACGAATATTACCAATTTATTGGGGGAAATGATCGGGGTGGCCCGTGATACTTCGGCTGCGGTAGGGTATGCTATCGGAGCTTTGGCGTTGGATGATAATACGATTGGCGGAGAATCACGTTTTACATCCGAAACAGGTCCTTCGGGTTATATTGCCCATACGCCTGATCCGGTGAATCATCCATTACCGTTAACATTGCATGAAGGGCAACAGTTTACGATGGGAGGCGACGGAATCAACGATGTGGCTTTTTATAATCGGAAAGAATCGTATTTCCGTATTCTATATGGTAATACGGCTTTTGTTGATTGTAACGGACGAATTAATATACGCTATCATTCGCGTGATCGCCGGAAAGGTAAAATGATCTATTCTCCGGAAGGTAATCCTATCTTCCAAAACAATGAACCTAACCACATGATGCGTCAGGATGTTCCGGGAGTGGATTTCATCGGTTCATCTATCGCTTTGTGGGGTAGCCCGGATAGTACGGCTTTGATGGAAGTTATTCAGGATATCGTTTTGAATGAGGGCTTGCCTTATCCTACTTTCCAGGGTAAGTGGGTAAAAGATCCTACAACTTTCATGCCGGATCTATGTACATACGGAGGACTTATGGACAGTGTGGCGTCGTATGCTAAACAGATGGGATTGAAAGTGATTCATACGTACGACCAACCTTTCTTGCATGCCGATAGGGGAAATGGCGGTTTCATTGACGGTCCGCGACATGAAAAGAAACGCTATCATTTCACAGATAAGGATTTGTCTACTCGCGAGTATGCCGACCTGTTGGCTAAAGAGGGTTTGATTTTGGGGCGTACCTCCATATCTAACTCAATGGCACCCGGAACGAAGGATTGTAGTCCGGTACCATCGGACAGTATCTGTATTTTACACCGTCGTTTTCTTACGGAAAATTTGAACGAGACGGATACGATGATTTATATCGATGATCCTACTCATTTGGAAGAAGTAGCTTGTTGGGAAGGACATAGTCCGGAATTGAATATGGTTAAGATCGGTAAGGAATTGATTCACTATATGGGTGTTACAAAGGAAAAACCATATCGGCTCATGAAAGTGACACGTGGTTATTGGGGGACTCAACCTGCTGCTCATGTAAAGGGGGATGCTGTGGATAAACTTCAACCTGCGGTAGGCGGAGCATATGCCGGATTGATTCCTAACCTGGAATTACAAGATGAACTGGCACGCCATTATGCCGATATTTGCAAGAACAGCGGATTGGGTATGTTCGATTATGACGGACAGGAGTTTTATTTCCACACTGGTTTTGGCGGTTATGGCGTGAAACGTTTCTTCCGCAATATGTTTGAGCAAGCGAAGGAGCATGGTTTACCTGATATCCGTTTTACGGGAGCGACTTTGTCGGAAGGCTCCTGGCATTATCAAAGCACTTGGAATGTGGGAGGCGGTTTGAATATTTATGATGTGAAGAAGCGTGTATGGGGAAGTACGACCAGTCAGGGTAAAGACCTTCGTGATGTTACTTATGCCAACTTTTTCCCGTCTTCATTTGGTGGAAACTTCCCGATTACGGCTGAGTCGACGGTGGAAGATTTTGAGCATATTGAAGCTACGGCTATCGGTTATGGTTGTACGTATGCGTTCAGGATCGGTCAGAAAGATGTAGAAAGTTGTCCGCAAAAATATGCGATATTCAATGTGGTCCGTACTTGGGAAGAAGCTCGTAGGGCAGATGCTTTTCCGACGCATATTCGTAAGATGTTACAAAATCCGGCATTGAGTTGGCGATTGGAGAAAAAGGCGGATAACAGTGGTTGGACTTTGTATCAGATGGAGAACGGACAAAAAGGACGTTCGTTTGATTTGTGTGAGAACAGTAAGCAATAATAATCCACAAAATAGGCAGCTATTTGCTATTTTAAATAGGAATAGCTGCCTTTATATTTGCGTTATCTAATTAATTGTAATATTATAATTTTTAAACCATGAAAAAAATACTATGCTTGATTTCGATGTTCTGTTTGTGTGTGAATGTGTTATCAGCCAAAGAATATCATGTATCGGTAAAAGGGAGTGATGCTAATAACGGAGATATTTCATCTCCTTTTAAAACTATAAATTGGGCTGCTCAGAAAGCGTTGCCGGGAGATACGGTTACGGTACATAACGGTGTTTATCGTGAATGGGTGAATCCGTTGAGCGGTGGGGAACGGGAAGGAAAACGTATCCTGTATCGAGTGGCCGAAGGTGAGAAAGCTGAAATAAAAGGTTCAGAGTTGGTGACTGGTTGGAAAAAGGAGAAGAAAGCAAAGGGAGTATGGAAGGTGGTATTGCCTAATTCATTCTTTGGAAATTACAATCCGTTCAACGACCGTCTGTATGGTGACTGGCTATGGTCTGAACGGGTTCATCATACGGGAGATGTATATTTGAATGATGTTTCGCTTTATGAAGAATTTAGCCTGGATAAGGTATTTGCACCGGATACGCTCCGTACAATACGTGATCCTCAAGGATGTACGAATGTATGGTTCGCAGAAGTAGATGCGGATAATACGACGATTTATGCAAATTTTGGAGATATTGATCCGAATAAGGAAACGGTTGAAGTATCGGTTCGTCCTACTTGTTTCTATCCGACACGTGAGGGACTGAATTATATCACGATTCGTGGTTTCCATATAAGCCAGGCCGCCACGCAGTGGGCTGCTCCGACAGCCGAACAGGTGGGGATGGTTGCTCCCCATTGGTGTAAGGGATGGATTATCGAGGATAATGTTATTAAGAATTCCCGAGCCAACGGTATCACTTTGGGAAAAGAACGTGCCAGTGGACATAATCTGGAATGTAACGACAAACGTCTGGACGGTACATTGCATTATGTAGAAGTAATATTCAATACGCTACGTCGCGGATGGAGCAAAGATAACGTCGGTTCCCATATCGTTCGGAACAACGTCATTTCAGATTGTGAGCAAACCGGTATCTGTGGTAGTATGGGAGCGGCGTTCAGCGAGATTTACGGAAACCATATCTATAATATCCTGGTAAAACAACAATTTGGCGGAGCTGAAATGGCCGGTATTAAATTACATGGTGCAATAGATACCTATATTCATCATAACCGGATTCATAAGTCGGGTAATTATGGAATCTGGTTGGACTGGATGGCACAGGGAGCACGCGTATCTTCCAATTTATTGTATGACAACCTGGCACAGGACTTGTTTTTCGAAGTGTCTCACGGACCTTATATCGTAGATAACAACATCTCCCTTTCACCTCGTACGATACAGGAGAATACCGATGGCGGAGCCTATCTGCATAATATCTTTTCCGGAGACATCAACCGTTTGGACGACCAGCGTTACACTCCGTATCACTTGAACCATTCTACCGAAGTGAAAGGCATACGGACTATCACCGAAGGCGACCATCGCTTCTTTAATAATATCTTTATTGGTGGTGACAACAGTAAGTTAAAATATGGAATGATCGTATTCGATGTATCACAACGTCCTATTTATGCAGAGAATAATCTGTTCCTGAACGGTTCTCTTCCGATGACGAACAAGACGCAGGATTGGGTGGAGAAAGCAGTCAATCCGAAATTGAAAGTAGAGGAAACCCTCGACGGCGAAGTATATCTGGTAAGTGACATTAATCTGCAAGAATTATCTTCATTTAAAGGAAAAAAGGTAGATGCCGAACGTTTAGGTATCACTCAACTGACAGGATTCCCGTTTGAGAATCCAGACGGAACACCTTTCAAACTGGAAAAAGACTTTTTCGGTAATGAACGTTCTGCTACTCCGGTTGTCGGGCCGATAGAAAAATTATCTTCTACCAAACGGATAAAAGTATGGCCTAATTTAAAATAGTAATTTATGTTTTATTCATATATGAATTATTTTTTCCTGGTAAGTGGCCTGTTTATAGCAGGGGTGTTTACGGGGTGTCAGTTCGATGGAAAACGGCAATCGAACGATAAGGTTACAGTCGTTTCGACTAACAGAATGCTAAATCCTATCGCTCCTCCCGGATTGTATATTGCAGATCCTGAGGTAAGGCAGATGCCTGATGGACGTGTTTATGTCTACGGATCGCGCGACGAACCTGGTAACGCCTGGTGCTCTCGTTCTTATAACGTATTGTCTTCGTCCGATCTTGTGAACTGGAGTGTGGAGCAATTTTCTTTTGCTACTGATGGTCCGGGCAAACAAGTAGATTATACAGATAGGATTTTATATGCTCCGGATTGCATCCATCACAACGGGAAATATTACCTTTATTATTGTCTTGCCGGAGGTGGAGACGATGAAGGTGTGGCAGTATCCTCTTCTCCTTATGGTCCGTTTAGGGATGGGAAGGTGATAGAAGGGGTAAAAGGCATTGACCCGTCTGTCTTTATTGATGACGATGGGCAGGCTTATTTGTTCTGGGGACAGGGGTATGCTAAGGGAGCAAGGCTAAGTAAGGATATGCTCTCGATAGAAGGAGCAGTTCATGATAGTTTGCTAACCTATGAAACGCACTTTTTCAATGAAGGCAGTTCCGTCCGGAAAAGGAACGGCATCTATTATTTTGTATATGGAAGCCATTCTCAACATGGAGAATCTAACTGTGCAACGTTAGATTATGCGACTGCGACATCTCCACTGGGTCCCTACACTTACAGAGGTGTTATAATTGATAACTGGGGAAGCGGAAGGAACCTGGTGAATAACCATGGTTGTATTGTCGAAATCAACGGACAATGGTATATCGCTTATCATCGTCCGACGCATGCGAGTGCGACCATGCGAAAAGCCTGTTTGGAACCAATAACATTTAATCCGGACGGTACTATTCCGCAGGTGGAAATGACCACGCAGGGAATCGGTGGCCCTATTTCGCCTCTTTATCGGATGGATGCAGCAAGAGCTTGTCTGATGTCAGGAAATGTTATGGTTGCAGTGCGTCGTCCGGATAATGATATTCCGGTAGAATACTTAGCGGACATTCGCGATGGTGATTATGCCTATTGGAAATATTATGATTTTACAGATACAAAAGTAAATCATTTTGTTTGTAAAACATGGGATAGGAACAAGGCTGCTCAGATAGAAATACGGCTGGATAGCCCTGAAGGGGAATTGATCGGGACGTGTGATATAACTCCAATGGAAGGTGAAACAGCTTATGCTATTCACGAAACAAATATTAAATCAGTTACGGGAAAACATGCATTGGTATTTGTGTTTAAGGCTGTTGATCCTGCTGTTAAAGGGCTGGATTTGATGAATCTGGAGTGGTTTGTTTTTGAGAATAGAAAAGAATAGATGTTTTTGAAAATAGTAAGATAGTGCATCTATTTCGTAAGATATGTCAAGTTCAAATGGTACTTAATACAATATCTTTGTGTTAATATTATGTTGATTTTACGAAAATAGTCTTTTGACGTATAAATGTTTGAAGTACAAGTGATATATTATGTTGATTTTATTGTCTTGATAATAAGTTTATTGGTGTTTCACTTGTGCTTGAATATAGAGTTT